>Ga0308160_10004134_pt1 | contig 15711 bp, 16 predicted proteins | sample PhyFR1_FD_201036 | JGI IMG/M metagenome (GOLD analysis project Ga0308160, IMG submission 201036) | Phyllosphere microbial communities from UC Gill Tract Community Farm, Albany, California, United States - DLSLF.R1 | ecosystem: Host-associated > Plants > Phyllosphere > Unclassified | place: USA...
GTCGCCGACTGAGGGGTCATGATTGGGCGTGGATGACTGCGATGGATTTAACTTGCGAAGCTCTTTATATGTATCTACCTGTGATGCGTATCGGAACCGATCGCTCGTGGGAGTGCTAGGCTCCGCAGAAAGGCGAGAGCTGTGACATGGTTCCTCCATTGTAGATCGCCAAACAGTAGCACGGTAACTGTCTGTACTGTGTTGGTTTCAACATGCCACTTGGCCTCGCGGTTGGAAAAGAAAGGCTGTCCAGTATGAAGGTAGGTAGTTTAAGGACTGCACTGAAAAGTGTGCGAGCCTGAAGCCTCGGCTTCCTCGTATCACAATGCTTCACCATGCGAGCTCGAGTTATCTATTTCTCTCAGGGATGTATATCTCTTCATTCCCTACCCTCATCGATGCAGTGCCAAACGGCATGGCATGGACGTGGATGCAGACAGATGATTCGGAAGACACGGCTTCCTCGTGTAGCTCTCACGTCCTGCTCGGCGGCTCAACGTCGTCGTCGAAGAGTGAAGCGATGAAAGTCTGCTGTGGCAGAAATCTGCGATATTGTCACAAGGCTATAAAATTGATTAATGTCGGGCACCTAGGCACTCAGCTACGTTGGGTCGGCGAGTCGGTTCCGAAGTCTAGCGATACTACTTGCCCATGTGGTCGCGGTGGAACAGACATACAAGCTGGCTATCTTGTACTTCAACCCATCACTGGAACGCTGCCTCCTGTACCGGCAGGGCTCAGGTCCAGACCGGTCCCAAAATTCGCCGCCGGTCTTTACAAGAAGGACCACTCGGGCTCGGCGGTAGAAATGATGTCAACGTAGATGAGTTCAAATTAGGCATTGGCGTAGGATGCACTCCTATCGTCGATCACATGTCTTGCGTAGCTATTGTTAGCACAGTGATTGGTCAAGGTCCATATCGTAGTTTACCAAGTCATGTGAGGTGCCATTGCTGGACAACTCTCTTGGAGGATCTGGGGCAGGCCAGCTCAATCGCTACAAAGGGTGATTTCGTTAGTGAGCGTTTGAGCTTCACGTCCAGTTCAGCCTTCAACTTGAATTGATACCCACCTTGGGGATAATCTACGACATTACATACAGTACTGGGGTGAAAAGCCACAGCCCTGTCTAGTGTAGGTATGTCGATCGTGGTAGCGGCAGACACCACTTGACTCGGAACGGTTGAACGCTAAGATCAGCGAGCGAGCCAATCTGTGTATTATCAGTCTGAAGTATTTTATAAGATAGAACCATATTTCTACACCCGCAAGCGATTATTAGGACATGCAAACACCATCCCCTTCCGCAGCAGGCTGCAGTCCATACGTACTTGATGAATTGTCAACGACTGTACAGCCGGCACCCGCACTTTCAGATGGACTTAAGCCAACTAATTATCTGCGTTAGGCAATGAGAGAGTGAGGGTCAACATAACATGGTGATACAGTTGTAAGAAGAGTCGCAAGTTGATTCAGCTTCATGCTGAGACTCCGGATTGATCTAGTGGCGTGTCTACCACTTCCTCGTACCAAGGTTGTACCAATTCAGGAGAGGTATATGCACTACTAACTACTATGTGGAATAAAAGACTCGTCGTGGACTTCTGGTCAAGTTGTATGTGCCAACATTTACGTCAAGGGAACCTACGTTGACTCGTCTTCTAAGTCTGCCTCCTGAAAGTCTAGTCCCGATCCCAGACAGTCGGATGATGCTTTCAGCCCTTCTGTCGGGTCTAATGGGGGGAAGTGCACCGGTAGTCCACTAAGCTGTGCGCGAGCTGCGTTGAGTTGATGGTCCAGGATCAATACTTGTTGTTCCAGGAGTATTACCTGTTGCTCTAGGATCATTACCTGTTTTTTAAGCTGTTAGACACTTGCCTCTCTTGACGTATCCTCCGCTAATTGTCAACTTTGGTGGGATCAGATAAGGGGAGATGGCATGCCCTTTTTCTTTGCTCGGAAAGTCCGCGCACCGCACCTATTCCGTATTTGTTTCTTCTCTGCGCTGTTCATCGCCGCATACACCTCATCAGCTGAACCCCATCTTCACTTCTCCCGTACTTGATGTCCCACCTTGACTGATGAGCTTTCTATCTTTGACACAATTGTTCGCTTCATAGGAGCGATTTTTCTAATTTGACCTTGGGCCAAACCGGAGGCGTTAGCTTGCTTGGCAGGAAGATGGGTCATATACCCTGATGGGCCGGGTGGTAGTCGATGTACAGGAGGAGGGACGGGTTGATAGGGTGAATAAGGGAATCGTTGGTAATGGCTTTGTCCTAGTTGCGCAGTCGCGTTGCAAGTTTGAATACATAAAGACGCGTCCGAATTGTGACCATGATGAGGAAGAACGTATCTTTGGGTTTGACTCTGGAGTAGGTCATTGCCGAAAACATCGCCGCTTTGTGTATGAGGTACTCGATGGATGGGGCGTTGGACCGGACTGTTAATGTCCTGTCGCCAATCGGGACAGTGGCGGGCAGAGTGGTAGTATTGTGCCGAATTTGTACGAGGTAAAGAGAAGTGCTTGCACTGACTACTCGTGGGTGGATTTCGGGGTGGATAACCGTAGTCGACAAAATTGGAGGAAGAGGGCAGGGGCTGGGTTGACTGGATTTGACATTCATCGACGGATCGGCTTTGGAGGTAGTGGTGTTGCTGGTGGGAGGTGGTCGAAACGCTAATCTCGAGAGGGTAGCTGGGAGCTGTATCACCGGAGAGATTACAGAACTCGAGAGGTGGCTGGCAGTCAGCTAGAGGAATGCAGACGATGAGAGGTGTAATAACCAGAGTCTGCTGCATCGAGTGAGAAGCCGGAATGGTCGAGGTGAAGGCGTAGCTTAAGACCAGACGCTAAGTATCTCGGGATGAAATAGGACTGTCATTGGCTCGTATGGGGAGTTGCCAGGGGAAGATACCCGAGTGATAACCGTTTCGTCCGTGTGATACTAGTTGTAGTCAATTCGTAAGCCAGGTAACCGGAAGGAAATGCCTGGGTATAAGTAGAAGACAGAGATGGAGATTCAAGGACAAATTTAAGCTTAAAGTGCTCTGGCCTGGATAGGCATATGACCAAGAAGGGTGTATCAAAGATACGACATGAGTACGATGTTATCGCGCAGTGAACTGAAATAATGATGCCTTGGTACTTCCATGGGCGGGAAGAAAGACTGGTAGTCAGATTCGACCCTTCGTATATACTGCTGTTATATATGCCGAAGCGAGGACTGGGCAGTAATGTATTTGGGCCAGGGGTAAAGTTAAAGGCAAGATCGAAAGATTGCGATTGAACCCCTTAGCCAATGGCGGCAACCTTGATCCGCTGGCGGGATGGAAGAGGAAGATTTACAAATTGCGGATGTTAGTCCGGCTGTCTGCTGCAGCGACTGTTTATCTGTTGGTTGGATGAGAGGACTATATAGTCCGAGTATAGTCCGAGTAAACCGGATGGAAAGGCGAGAGAGAGGTACGAATCGGACAAGGGAAGCGGCAAGGCTTGTTGATCACGAACTTGTTGGATAAGGTATTGCCTCACAAAGATGGCGAAAGAGAGATGGTGAGACAAGCAACGGCTAAACAATGACTGAAGAGCCACCCTGTACCAGGAACTGTCAATAAAAAGCCTAGTCCGGACACAACTGCAGAGGCATGGTCCCTATCTATCTGGCTCATACTTCTAGCCCGGCCCCACACCGCGGTACTCCCCATCTAGCCCTGAGCCCAATTGGCCACTCCTGGACCACAAGCTCGCTCTGATGAAGCTTGATCGATGAGCAGCAGAGTCATTCTTCGTCAATCTCACTCATTGGTGCAGGCCGAGTTTATCCGGAAAGTTGGAAACAAGGTGTGAAGAAGCGCTGCAAGCTTTATCCGGTCAATGTCTCAATTGCCACCATGGAAGCTTGCTACGACCGTACTTGCCCGCGTGGCCGTGGAGTGAGTCGCAAATCTGCACACTAAGGATGACTAGCCAACATAAAACGACGGTCTGTCTTCTTGACTATAAAACATGATTGGAGCGCAGGTACATCCATGAATCTATCTGCCCTTGATTAATTTGCGCTTTTCCCTAATTGTCACCTTCGTCCTCGGAGAGCTCTTGCATAGCATACACACCATGTACGGAGATGCAGCATGCCTTTGTCTGACAACATCAAGCCAGATCTTTCCCGCTCTTCGGACTTCTTCTTGAAGCCGCCTCACTGTATGCTCATCGCATGCCCGTCGCCTACCCTTCGGACTGATCGCCGCTCGCTCTCGCCAATGTCGAACGTCCGATGGCTGCTGCTTCGGCCCGTGCATAGCGCCGTAGCCAAAACAGTAAAATTGTCGACGATTCCGACCATTGAAGCGATTTTCAGAGCCTTCCTCTCATGATGATGAATCACGTTTTAGGAAATCAGCTATGGCCTGTGTTTATTCGTTAGATGATTTATCGGCCGCATCCCCAACAAAGCCATCGGATGAGCAGCTTGGTTGTAGAGGCAGTCGGCATTGGCTGGCAAGCAGTCCTTTCTTTGTCAGAAGTTTGGCGGTCAACCCTCCTTGGCAACGATCCCATCGCCAGCCTGCAGCCCGTAGACAACTTTTCAGGACCGGGGTCATTGACAAGTGGATCAGCCTTCAGTGGACTCTTAGCTCTCATCGTCGGTCCTATTCAGATGCCTTCAGTAGCCACATCACCTTTGCTGGCGGTATCGTGGATCGTACGGAGTGTCTCAGCAGACTGATTACGCGAACCGTGTAGAGTCTCTGTGGTAATGATCCTGGTAATCGATTGTTGGATGGATTGATGACTTGGACCGATTAAAGATAGAAATTTCATCGTGAAATGCCGGTCACAATGAGTTGTCTTGATACTGACCGTTCCTTTGGTGTCTGACCCTGATACTAATATAGGAAGATGGCATGATTCGCGTTGCCGACCATCGATCCCTGTCAATAACCAGATATACAAGGATCTAAAGCTGCAGCCAATCACCTACCATTTAAGAATTGCCCCTCGGCGGTCCACCTGCTTAGGTCTCTGCTGAACGAACTCCTCATCGATTGATGTCTTTGCCCCACATGCCTCGAACCTGATAATGTCACATCCTGGCTCGGTCAGGCAGGGAGCCACAACTGATGTTGAGAGGTGTACATCGCCTTGACTCGCTTGCAGTTCAAGTTGATCAGGGTGGACCATCTAGTATTGGTCGAGCTTTTAAACGACTAGTCTCTGAGATTTCGTTGACATCAAAGCTGGTCGTTGGTTTGGGCAAGAATTGACAGCAGTCAAAGCCTGGTCTTCAATGGCAGCTGGTATGATATTGTCGGAGTAGAGCTTGACTAACAAGGTGGACTGTTGACAGAGTATTTTTGGATCGTTGTCGACATTCTTCTTGGCATAGAACCAGCTCCCATCAACCAACATCCATTACTTGGTCATTGATATCATCGATGGCAGGACTGCCCTCTGACAGTTCGTTTAGGATAGTCCGGCTCAAGAAACATGGGCCCAACCACTTAATGCCCAAAGCTTCCTATAGAGAACCATTTTTGTGAAGATCACTTGATCGAGGATTTGAATGCTCAATGGATTCGGAGAGGTGGGAGAATGTCATGCCGATTAAAAAATTTATTGCCCGCAATTTAGCTCGCCAACCAGATCTCACTACGCACGCTACGCACCAACGTCAACGAAGGCCAGCATCTGACCATGAGGTCTCCTGGCAGAGACGGGTTATCAGATCTGATTCGGCTCAGGACACAAGCTTGATATCTTTGTCGAACTGGAGGATTGACATACAGTCCAAGCGGGTAATATACGGTTATAGTCGAGTGCTGGCAGGGCACACATCGTCATTGCTGTCGTTGCGCGCCTTGGTGGTCACACATTACGCCTACGCCCGAGGGATCAAGGTCAGAGGGTCCCAAGTAGATGACAGTTCATCAGGATATAATCGGCAGAAGGTGACTACCTATGGGGAATGCATCACGAGTGGCATCTTGGCAAAACGTGCGCCTCTAGTCACATTCTGGCTCTTTGGATCGCAAACTGGTTCTCAAAATGGCCTCGAACGCTATTAAATCGCAGTCCCTTGCCAGTCGGACCATGGATCATTCACTCGCCATCGCCCTTGACCGTAAAGAATTACTTGTGAAGATCTATCTTCAAATTGCCCGTGTCATCAGACTCATCAGCAGCAGTCTTCAACTCAATACACCCAGAACGCTCTCCGGTGTCTGTAATCAAGTGAATGTCGCGGCAAGGATGCTCCACAATCTGACTGGAGAGGATGGGCATCCCTAGGTGGATTTAGGATTGTAGTTACCATATGCTGTTGGCTGAAATGTTAGATTACGATCGCCATCCGGGTCTTGGCGAAATCATCATAATAGCAAGACCGACTAGCAAGACCGACCCAATGCGTTATGAGTTTCTTCTTGTCATCTGTCGAACCAACGAGAAAACTCGAAGACTTGTATGATATCGTCCATCCTCTGGCATTCACTGCACCATGTCAACGTGAGCCTCCGAGTATCATACACCCCACGAAGCACACAACGCAGCTCATTTCAGCTACGATGCCGTTTTGCCGACTGCTGTCATGATGTTCAACATACCGCAATGGTAAAATGGATGACCGTCCTGTCTTTATATGGTCTGTTGGATGGAGATGCTTTGCTTCAGCATAGTGCCTGACTCACATCATTGGTCTTCACCAAAATATATGCTTTCAAGCAGTATATGTCATGGCATGGTGATGTGAGGACAAGACGGCAGTACGATAGAATGCTCCCGCACTCGAGCTTAGCGTACCGTAATTTTGCTTTTTCACTACACTCCTTCCACGTCACAAGTGCCGCCATTCTGATGACAGTGGTCACTCGCTACGATGGTCTGAACCGGAAAATAGCATTTAAGGCATGCTGAATATTGTCCCTCGATCCTCTCCCCTCCCCCGCCCAAGTAGGTAGTGACTGATATGGATTGATTTCATAGATCGAGTTCACGATCCCGTTGGTGGCCGTGTTTGTTCTGTTGACGTCGATAAAGTCGTGTGTGTTATGCATGTTATGAGCAGCTTGCCATATGTTGGGGCGGTCAATATTGTTATGATAGCCAAAACCAGAAACTATAAAGCCGTCAGCAACTCAAGGTGATTCGAAAGGAACTTACGGTTCTGAAGCCTCGAGTCCGGCGTAAGTTGTAGATTACCGTTCAGCGAAGGGAGAGGGAAAGGGGAATCGCGTTCGTCTGGGTACACATCGTCCAGACTACCGATATCACCTAACCTGGTTTGAAAAGGTGAAGAGGAGGTAGATGCGAACGGGTTTGGCAGACGACAGTGACCACGACGATAGTCCTCACAGTTGAAATGGTAGTCGGAAAGAGTCAAAGCCGACTCTCTCGTCCATGATGATATTCGATACCCCTCCTCAAATGTAGTAGCCATCTCGCCGATGGCATGCGCAGCAGGCGAATTAGGCAGGAGGTGGGGATAAAGTGAATTAGATAGTCTCAAGGTAATGATGACTGTTTGAAGGAGAAGGTGAGTATATATGCAATACATTCAGTACCTGTGAAAGTGAGAATAAAATAGAGACGTTACGAGACGGCTAAACTCCCGCATCGCGACGGCGAGGGGGAGGCTTGGTGCGTCTGGAGCATTCGGGGTGAACGTCGGATGAAGAACAGCGCTCACCCGACCCGTTGGGACTAGGGTGTAACCCCCATATGTGGTCTGGCCGTCACAAAACCCTTCCAAAAGAAGCGACATTCATCATAATTAAGGGGGAGAGGCACGGGTTACACGTCATTTTAATCGATCGACGGGAGGGATAGTCAGCTTGTTGCCGACTCGATTGGCCTATCCATTCGCGGTTCCTGGTCGTCCAAGATTTCTGGACCTCAGCCATTAAAGCGTTTTCATCCCCTCTCGACCTCTCACTCCAAATTATTCTTTAAACCATAGACGTTCATGTTCTCCGACTGGGTCTGTGATCCTACCTTCTTAGCCTAACAAGCACAGACGCTACCGCTACAAGCTATCGTCCACCACCGATCTTGCGACACCTTGAGGATCAGCCTCGCTACTTCACGACAGCCGAGCTTCTAACCTCAAGAGTACAGATCTACCAACACAGGGGCATCCGTCAGAGTAAGCTAATCGTCCATGCTGGAATCCTGGGTTTGGTGTAAAGATAGACATTCTCTGGTCATCCCGTCTGTCCTTAAGGAAATATCATGGATGTCTTCCTTTCGATCATTTGCATTCATTCCATATGTCCATTTCCGCAGTCTGCGCAGTCTAAGGGCAATTCGAAGGGGATACGCTACCATTCTTACCGCTGAACCGCGCTCAATCTCGACAACATCCGGAAAATAGCGAAACTGGTGTTGTATCTGCTAAAAACAACCCAACCATATTGTAAGCAATATCTGCCATCTGTCCTTTTTACCTCGACTTTGACATCCCAACTTTCCGGGAAGCCTAGATTTCTGTCAGATGTATGCATAGGCTTCCGGAGCTGACAACCCGCCCCCCCTGCCTCCCCTGATCACCACGTGACCCCAGCGGTGCTCGACGATATTTGACGGTTTAGCTGATCAGCTTTTCTTCTTATGCATGCTTGACCGTCACCTTCTTACAAGGCTGACATGCCAGCTCTCACATCGACCATCGCTTTGGGAGAGAGCATGCACTTGGTGGAAGGAGGCACGATACCAGGGCCCTAGCGCTGTGGTTCGGTCGTTTGGGAACACTGGCTCCTGATCTGAAGTTGACGGTTGTGGACGTATGGGCCAAGGTGAGAGGTCTATCGACTTGCTTCAAACCTACATCCGAGTTTACATCTTTGCTTATACCCTTATTCCGGGACTACTCAGTCTTGCAGAAGAATAATGGGCCACACTCATACTCATGGCTTCCCAGGGGATACAAACATCCTCATTCGTTGGCAGCCACTATGCCTGGATTCGCTTTTACTGACGATGGTTCAGCTTACAATAATCACGGTGTGCATGTAATCAATATGAGCTAGGGGAGGTGACGCGGATAGATGCGAATGAGGATAGTCAATTCGTGGAGCGGTATCTGATGCAGAGGGTCGGCGAGGGTGGGTAGAAGCGGGGTTGCCGGCCATCGAGTCATAAGCTAAGGTCATGATGGTGTGAGAGCGGACAAGCGGGAAGGGGTTTGTCGAAAAGAGGGATCATACTACGGACGAGGGCAGTCATGCGCATTCCAAAGGGCAGGGAGAACTTTCTGATCGCGCTGAATACAAAGCCATGCAGGACCTGATGCACAATGGTGTCGCAATGATGGAAGGCCTCATCGGAGCAACACCGAAAGGTCAACAAGTGTGTTTTACATGGTCAAGGACATTGCAGTTGGCGATCTCTTTGACATCGCGAAACCTATCCTCGAAATTTGCGAAGCTTCAAGGCGTGAAAAAGGCTCAAGGGCATCATGACTACCGGAGAGTGTTCCGGGAGGCATGCGCTGCTCTACCTCTCTCAGGCCATACGCGCAACGCTGAGGAGACACAGCAAGTTACACTCGCGACCGTTGGAATATACACAGTGGCAACCCTATCATTTACCCTGTCAACCCCTTGTTTCATGTTCCCAATAGAATTGGCTAGCCCCTAATATAAGTAGCTAGCCGGGCTCCTGGTATCTCTTTATCGCTTCAACAAGTGCTGAAGAGAACCAGGTATGTTTTCCTTGCTATCTTTCGCTTCTACAAGTTTTAAAGAGAACCAGGTGTGTTGGACATCTTACAGAGAGATTCCAACGGCGACAATCGGCGGTTCCATAATCGATGTTCTCAAGGAAGGGGTCACAAGATCCTCTTTAGACTGAACTTGATGTGGGTCTACCAGAAGCATGTCAAGCTCGGACCGTTTGAGTGGGTAAATTTCTGGAAATCCAGTCATAATGGCTGTTACATCACATTTACAGGCCTCTACTAGAGACCAGTAGTTTGTAGCGAGGCGTTGACTGTACTGTCACTCATGTTACTTTTCTAGCAGTCCCGGACAACAACAAGCCAGATCTTCCATGAAGCACGGTTCAAACAAGAAAAGAAAGAACGGAAGGTGAAGTTCTCCAGACCCAAGAGCCGTAACAATGGAAGCTATGGCTCACATGTGTTTTGCGATGAGAGAAGCACGAGACTACAGTATCACAGTCTTCCCGGACCACCAACCCTCAACCCCCTACGCTCCCATGAAACCCAGACTTTGACCCATCCACCCTCTATACCGTTGGCCGACGAAAGCTTATCTGATCTTCCAGAAAGCGGGCGAAACACTCTTACATCCATGGGACTCGGATACACTGGACTGGCTGTGGGCAATATCGATCACATTGTCCAGTCAGGCTCTGGCTCATGGTTGAAGCGTTTCCCACTTAGGGCTGAACACTGGCAGACAGTCCATACACGAATAATATGCTACCCATACCTAATGCACAGTCTGCGACGAGCAATCAAACGGATAGCCTTCTTGGTCTGACGGAGTGGGATGCTTTGGACTTGGAAAGCTTCCTGAAGTCTCTGCTTCAGGGGTCCCGAGACGACGACGGTCTACGTAGTGGTCCAGCCTTGTCGCTTCAAAAATGGCATATCCCAACCCTACCCAAATTTAAAGCCTCCATTGACCTCGACGGCCTAAAGAATCCAAAGAATTGCATAGCTTCCAGAACGGCGTTCCATGACTTGAAGTCCACATTTCTCTGTGCAGCCAAGGAGATACTGGTGAAGTATGCGAGGGAGAATGAGTCTCCTCTGGGCCAAATACAGGAGATAGAAAGGCATACGGAAGGTTGGGAACCTTGTACTGGATACCCAGTAGTTCAAGCTACGGGTTGGAATTGTGATTGACATTCCCTAACTGGCAACATCGCCCAGGGGGGATGCGAGGGTGCTGTTAGGAGTAGATCGGGGTTCTTCAGCGGGTAGGATGAGTGTATGGGAGGGGTGTCGAAGAGAGGTGAAATATAGGTGATGGTCGTAAAGGAGATCGATAAAGTATCTTGCCCGTGCTCAAATGTGTGTTAGCTTCAGCCTAAATCTATGTACATGCTGACACAACCTAACCTGACTTGAGATTTTCGTGGCGTCCGATAATGATGGACCTCTCACCTTGGGTAGATTTAGGTGTCAAATGGCAACAGGCGAAATCTCCTGAATCATCGGAAGGGAATCCTGGTGGTGACGAAGACACTGGTGAGATCCTATCCGACAAATGTAAAAGGTACGTTGTGCTTTTCTACAATGTATTCCTTCTGTATTGATTTGATCAGGTGTTGATGTACAAATGTGCCTTGCTCTGAATGTTCTCACTTCCATACTCACCATCAACCACAAACGGACGATATCGAGACTCTGCTTCACCTCACCTCACCTCGCATATCATACTTCGGGTTACGACACGATGTCGCCCCGACCGAGCGCTAGTCAACGGACCAACAAAGGCTCTTCCGGGTTTTTGGGGTCCACGTACTCACCAGCCTATACAAATGAGGACATATACTCCCCTACAGGCTCAATAGTACAAGCTCGTGAGTCCAACTGCCCTCGACTTAGCTGTGTTCAGAGCAGTGGAGCCCTGTGAATCACCTACCCATTCTGATTTCCACACCATTTTCTCCAGAGATGGTACGGATATCTCCCATCCAGTGATCTCGATCCACATGCTATTCTAGAATATTCATTGAATTGGACTTGGCTAGACAACTTTAAAGGCTAGACAATGTTACTAGCTTGAAACGTTGTCTACTAACTCCCCCTGACTCCTGAAAGTATAACCCAGTCATTCGAATGGCCACACCGACTCACCCTCAGCCTTTCAGGTCTCGTCCGTCCATTCCAGTCAATCTCTTTCTTTGACTTGCTTCAAGTTCACCGCTTCCTCGATTTCGCCAAGATTTCTGATTGAACATCGACACATCAAGTCAATTTGTGTACGGTCTATTCATCGCGTGACCTGATCGGAGCATCTTGACAGGCGTAGACATGTCAGAGCTTTGGTTGGTGGTTCTACGGGTCCCTTCGGTGGCATGTGTGATCCGGACGGTGTACACTACGACCTCCTGACTGGCATGCCACTCCGCCGACATGCTTTTTGTGTACCAACGACGAGAGCCCAGGCTACTCACGCATGCTCGCGCATGTCGACTGACCAATCGATTTGACAGTGCAATCACAGTACGCTGGTAAGCATAAATTCAGCTAGCCGGGCGTGCGACATCTGTGGAGTGGCCTCGTTGCCACAGTCCTAGCGCTAGCACGGTCTATGCCAAAGCATCGGGATGTCTACGCGGTTAGGCGCGTACGACCGACTAAGGTTGTTCCGGTCCGTGAGATCCTCTGCTGAGATGTGCCATGCGAAATTCGTAAACTCGTCGCAGTGTGCCTTCCAGGCGGTGAATGTCAATGGACTTTGACAAATAAATAAATAACCCTGCTCTCGACATGCTCGCTGCGTTTCTTGCCCCATCAGCGTGAGGTGACCATTCTGAACTCACCTGGTCCGCATTCGCCTACGACGCGACACGCAAGGGCACGCAACGGATGGCTGACCATACAGCTCCAGTAACATGCGGATCATGCCGATGTAGACAAATACTTGAGGCATTTTCGGGGAGATGATTGGACCTCGACATTTGACGCGACGCTTCATGCAAACATCTGTGAAACGTGACAATTTTTATGTATTGTCACCCTGCTTCCCACCTCGGTCTCAGATTTTCGCCTGTACCTTCTTTCTGATCGATCAATCTCAGCCACTCATGCCCTCCCCCTCACCATTAAGTGCTTGTCTGCCTTGTGCCATCTCGCAAACTCCCACAAAACAAAGAAGTAAAGGCCTGATCTTGTTGACTTAAGCGAGGAGCAAGAGCAACCCATCTTCCTTCTCGACAACACCGGTGAAAAACCAGATGTCGACCTTCTCTTGGACAATAAGGGGTGCGATCAGGTAATTAAGAAGCTTGATACGGAAACGATGATGGTAAGACTCCCATTGGGCTGGAGACGCCAACGCGCATGACAAGAGCAGTGTCCAGACTTCCACACCCGCTTTGACTAAGGTTTTCTAATGTGTATCAGGTGTCAACAATGTATATTTTGGGGCGACACAAGCCAGCTCTCAACTTGTCTCGCTTCAAGTGCAGCGGGGTCAACCGTAATCACACACCTCTTATCTTTATTGAGTACCCCTCAGCCTTCCCCTTGACTGGTCAGCCCTACGGGGCGCCGATGTGCTTTTAAATGGCGCAGGATTGAGTATATATCGCTATGACATGTCTCCGTGTAACCTTATTCTCCTAAACTATCAATGCAAGCATCATTGTCCACCCTGGCCAAAGAACCGGGCGACTGACTGTACATCAATCGTAGCCACTCGAACAAAGCGAATAAGTGCAACAGCTCTGGGCCGATGATCCCTGTAATCAGTGAGAATTCACTCTCAGGATGTTTTGAGACTACTCGGACGACATGTTCACTCACTCACAGCGTATTCGCCAGAGCCCAGTCTGAGCCAGGAGATGATTGGGGTCTGCGCCTATTTGATCTGACGCATGGGTTGCCCCCAAGACTGTGGGCTGCAGTGACAACTCGCGAGCTGAAATCACTTGTCTTAAACTGCCGTTCCCAGGGAAATATCGAGCTAAGCAGTGTCTATCGTGTGATCTCGACTGCTAGGCAGAGTTACGGTGTAGAAGGATTGAGGGAAATTGCGGATGCTAAACTCCTTACAATTCGGCGTTACTTGGCTCCTAGGCGTATCGTGCGCTCATGCATGAACAAGTACATGTAAGACATACTCGCCTCTCTGTGCAACACACAAAGTGCGGGAGATTTGATTCAAAAATCGTATCATGCCGGGGGAGTTAACATGACGGCTAGGAGTGGCCTGAGCGTGGTTTCTCTTTCCACGCTTGCAAATCATCGCTCAGCCCAATGCAATTCATCTGGAGGTAGCAGCTTAGTCAATATTGCTAGAAGCTCAACATGCGCCAGACGACTCCATGAATGAGTGCTGAGACATGCAGATGGATTTAAAGAAGGCGTCTATAGCTAGAAAGATGGGGCGAAGAAAGGGCTGAATGTATTCCAAGAGGGACGCGAAGGTATGTTGAGAACAATTTCGGCTAAAAATGAGTTTGGCAGCTCCCCAAATATAACTGACATCGATCGGCGACAGACGATCTGTCCTGTATACCCTGACGGCTATCTTTACCGTATCGGCGTGGTCATCATGTTTCATAGGGTACAGCATTGCGATTGGAAGGACTATCCAGTCCCGGCACGCTCCGCACGACTTTAACAAATTGCGCGTTGAGCAAGCCGCAGAAGTTTTTAACCGATTCAGTCGTGTATAAATGCGTCTGTATGTTTACAAGCTCATCGCGCTAGTATATGTCAAGGGTTTTGGCGATACACTGACATTGTGAGAATGTGGTGACTTCACTTGGTGATCAAGGGGTAGTGTTTCATATCGCTTCATTTGAGCACCGCTTTGACCTTGTTCTCGTTCTAGCTACATCTCTCTTTTGTACTTCATCTTTATATTTGTCTATCACATCGACTTCAGTGAGTCTCACCGACATCGCCCCAGAAGAAAAAGAGTTCCAAAGCTATATGATGTTTTGTTTATGAAGGTCAACGGGGACCGACTGATTGGAGCGAATCGGGTAGACAATAACACTATTGCGGGTGTGCAAATAAAGCCCGCGAGTGATAGACTCTCATGACTCGGCAACGGTTTGTTTGCCTGAGACGGGCACGTGAAGTCGAATTTTGATGTCAGCGGGAGATGAGGATGCTCAATACATGAATGCCATGCGGAGAAATCGTGTCTGGTCCAACTGACGTGAAGCTAAGTCGTTCGGCTTACAATGGTATGTATATCAGTGAGAAGGCTAGTGCGTACTGCCATGACCAATAGCGACGTCTACATGTATTCACATCGCCGGCCACAGGGAGCCACTAAGATGAGAGATGAAAATATCTCCTCGTCCTCTCGCTGATATGAAATTGTACGTGAGGCATCGGGACTAATTATGTAGTGTCAACACTTTTGGCAAACGCGAGTATGCTGTCAAGGCGATTGTATTGACGTGAAGTCTTATTATCCCTAGATATGTGTCAAAATTTATGAGACCTTTGGTTTGCAATTGTCTGCTAGAAAGATAAAGGCGCACTTCCTGTAGTCTAGGACACGAAAATGTGGATGTATCTGCTAGCATTGATTGATGCGCAAGCGGAATCACACAATTGGATTTGCCCAATCAAGTGTTCAATCAACAAGACCGCAATCTATTTTGGCGGTACTGACGTTTTTGACTGCACAAAACTATCCCGGCCGGGAGTTGAAAGTTACATCCGTATCTTTATTCAACAAGTCATTCCCATGTGAGCTTTGTGAAGGCAGCTAAGGATCCAGAATGAGGAATCTGACTGAAAAGCGTTTTGCCAGCAGATGCCCATCTGAAATATGTGAGATTCACTTAAAGTCGATGTGATAGATACATAGAAAGATGAAGTACAAGAGAGAGATGTAGCTAGAAGGAGAACAAAGGAAAAGCGGTGCTGAAAGGAAGCAATATGAAACACTACCCCTTGATCACCAAGTGAAGTCGCCACATTCTCACACCTCCCCTCGCGCAGGTGATTGGTATTTGCTGATTCCCATTTGCTCCTTTAGTCTTGCAAA
>Ga0308160_10004135_pt1 | contig 15709 bp, 25 predicted proteins | sample PhyFR1_FD_201036 | JGI IMG/M metagenome (GOLD analysis project Ga0308160, IMG submission 201036) | Phyllosphere microbial communities from UC Gill Tract Community Farm, Albany, California, United States - DLSLF.R1 | ecosystem: Host-associated > Plants > Phyllosphere > Unclassified | place: USA...
CTTATCACCACGTTACGTGGCATTCGCGCTGGCGACATCGCAGGTCTCTGCACGCTTGTCACAATGGTGGGCTGCTATTTGCATGCTGCAGGTAGCTTTATAACCAGTCGCTGGGCCACTCTGCCGCTGCCAAATACTACGCTTGCTGCTGACCACCGCAGTCGACACTTTCCAGCCAATCACGCTGCCAAGTAGAGTTTGCACCTCGCACGCGTCAAACATCAAAATCGGTCACGTGAGACTAGCTACGCTTAGCGCTGCAACACTCGCTACAACCTCTTGATAGTTTACACCCACCTTTCACCCTCAGCTGTGTTATACCCAAAGAGAGAAGAGCGGCCACTGCTGTCTATCTACTTCACGGTCTCTTAAAGCAAAAGAGTGGCACCGAGCCCGCTGTACCTCGGCTCCAAGCGTCTACGTTGCGCAGCAGTCAACCCGGTCTAAGCCGCCGACTCTCCCGCTCTTGCCAAGGTTGCAACTTGCTGCTCCGCCTCTGCATACACCTCGACCCGACTAATTGAATTCGTTTGTTATCGAAACAGCGCAGTAAGGATACCTTGCCGATCGCGACACCAGCAATTTCGGCAGCTCGCTCCACTATCCGCAAATCCGCGGTATTTCCATTCATAACATAGCGCTAGCAACCACCGACCCCGACGCGCCCTTTGATGCCTCTGACACCTTGTCGTGTCAGACACTCTCTCCCCCATCGAGATTCTCGTAACGCCATAATCCGATGCCTGGCAATCTGCCAACGCGTCGACCGACTGTTGTAACCAATAGGCGGCCCTCTTTTGGATACCCTTCACCTTCCGCCCCAAGTCCAACGGGAAGGAGTTATTCGGGAAAGGACGAAGACGAAGGACTGTTGATGCGAGAGAAGGATCGAGACGACGGTAGTATTGGAAAGGCTGGAGCTGTCGAACGAGGTGTCACACGGCCAAAGAGACGGCTTAGCAGGTGAGTACGAACTGCTTGGGTGTACATGTACCGCCTCTTACCGTCAGTCTTCCTTCCCTCGCTCATCCATTTCACGGCAATAACCGATCGCCTAACTCTTCTCCACCCGTCACACCTGGTGGTCCGGGCGAACGTAGTGTCTACCACGCGTTGCAAAAACCGCTATCCGGGGCGCCCGCTTACAAGGCAACCAAGATCGACGAAAGCATGACTGGAACACCTGGGTCCCCTACTCTATGGGGCATCGAGCTCAAATGGATATCGTGAGTGCCTACTGGTACACTTCTGACGACAGACTTCTCACATTGGCATTGCAAAACGCATTCCTCACAATCATCATGCACTACTCGCGCATATCAACGGTACCCGACAAGACATACTCGGCCTCCGCCGCGGTCCTTCTGAACGAGCTGCTGAAAGGTAGCGTATCCGTTATCATCGCCCTCAAGAAAATCGATGTCGACATGGATACCTCTGCCGCCTACACGGCTCGAGATCCCAAATCGCTTAACCGCGCGGCCGCATCACGACTGCCATCTTATCTGCACCTTTCTCGTCTGCAAAACCTCACGACTCAGGTCTTCTCCTCCGACTGCTACAAGCTCGCGGTCCCGGCCATCCTCTACGTCATACAAAACAATCTTCAATACGTCGCGGCGTCAAACCTCGACGTTGCCACATTCCAGGTGACATACCAGATGAAGATCCTTACGACCGCCTCTTTCTCCGTCTTGATGCTGCGAAAACGACTGTCACGTACGAAATGGGCGGCGTTGTTTATGCTCGCTGTCGGTGTCGGCATTGTGCAGATTCAGTCGACTTCTGCGCCCGCGCATGGATCGGCCGTCCATCTGAGCACTGAATCGACGGTTCGCGCCATGCAGCCATTCAAGGGCTTCATCGCCGTCACTCTGGCGTGCATGACTTCTGGTTTGGCTGGTGTGTACTTCGAGTACATCCTCAAAAGCTCCTCCGGCTCGAGTCCTCCGCCGGATCTTTGGGTCAGGAACACTCAACTATCGCTCTTCTCTCTCGTTCCGGCGCTCGTCCCAATCCTTTTCGGCGGAAGCGATCAGCCTGGCGTCGGTTACGTCAGCGGTGTGATCGCCAAATTCAGTAACTTCAATGGATGGGCAATGGGAACTGTACTTACGCAAACATTTGGCGGTCTGGTGACAGCCATTGTCATTCGCTACTCGGACAATATCATGTGAGTGACTGTCGTGACTCTACTGACAACCAGGAAAGGCTTCGCCACTTCACTCTCCATTATAATCTCGTTCCTCGCATCAGTCGCACTGTTCTCCTATCCAATCACGCTTGCATTCGTCGTCGGCTCATCAATTGTCCTCCTTGCGACATATGTCTACAATTCTCCCGCTGCCAACGCACCCGCCACACGCGCCACTGTCGCTGTGTTACCAGGATCGCCTATCAAGTCGTCCGCCCCAATTCTTGGCGAGCCTGAGAAGCCTTCGCGAGCATCCAGCGTCATCAACCTCCTTGGCCTCGGTGCTTCGGCCGCATCTTCGCGCCAACCTTCCACCACCGATCTGCGTACAATGGGTAGCAGCTCAAATCTCGGCTACATGGCGCCGAACCGGCATGTCTACGCTGCTTCCGCACCGGGTTCGCCAAGTCTGGGAGGGTACGGCAAAATGGCAACGCCCCCAGCACAGCACGTCTTGGATCCGATGAGCATCGCAAAGCCTGCCCACGATGGGCGACAATAGATTAATGCGGGGTCGTGCTGTCATGCATATGTTTCAATTCATCATGACATACTGACAGACTGACGAGACTTGCTGATGTATGAAGAGGTCAGGCTCTCCGATCTCTGCCCCTAGCCCGTCCTTCAGCTTGGTAGCGCGCGCTCGGAAGGCTTGACAACCCATCACCTTGCGAGACCTTGCGACATCCGCCCGCCTGCCCGCCCAGCCCATTGCCCCGATCGATCTGACCGCTGCGTAGCTCGCCATTTTACCTTGCGCATCGCCGAATTGTAATCGTCGTGATACGGATCCCACACGAGGTCTTTCAACCACCCACGGAGGTCGTCGTCCGCTCTGTCGGACACCGACATCGGCGAGGAGGGGCGAGACGGCAATGAGTGGGCGAAATAGCAAGACGGAAGTGGAAAGGGCGTTTTCTGCAAAGTCGTCAGTGAACTTCGTTCTGGCGCCCTCACTTTGACGGTCCACTCGACGTTGGAATCGATATTCTCGGCAAAGATTCTACCATAATACAGAACCTCAGCCGACGTGACTGCCGACCGCCTCGCCGCGTCGTAGTCCCCTTGCAGAGAGACCGACATGGTGTCTCTATTGATCCGCCCGGTCGGCCCTTTCGGGTCGATATGCGATTCGAGCAGCATCCGCCTCGCGTCCGACAGCCCGATTGTTCCGCTGTGATGACGGATGATGGCTAGATTGACCACAGCCTGTCCCTTTGCCCGTCGTAACGAAACCGTGTTTCTCGGATCGATGCCATTCGGGTTGTCCGGGTTCACATCTGGCAAAGGCGCAGCGATGGATACCAACCTCCGTGCTATTTCCCACACGCACCACGCGAGGGATTTCGACGTGGATATCCAAGCCGTCTTGTCGTCTTCGGGAATATCGTATCCCTCTTCGTCGCATACCATGCCCGGGTAACATAGCGCAGTCTGACGGCGTTTACGCAGAATATGGTCCACTACCGTTTGCTTCATATAGCTGCCCTCGGCCCACGTCACCCCGCCACGCTGATCCCGGTATAGCTTGAGGTATGTCTCCGAATCGAGTCGTGCGAGGTTGCCGTTGGGTGAGTGAAACCCCGAGGTGTCTTCGTGGCCAGTCCAAATGAGGGGAGAGGCAGAGTCGGGCTCCCACACCCGAAAGACGCACTTTGCTCGACGTGCATGTTCTTCGAGCGCATGAAAATCGTGTGTGAGAGGTGGAGGCTGAAGTGCGCCGACAATGGAAGCGGGAAGGCTCATGCCGGCGGAGTCGGGCGGGATAGCAGTTGAGAGGAGCTGTGGGTGGAGTGGCGGGGCGGCAGGTTTTACCGACCCTCGAGCCTGGAGGAAAGGAACGGGCACAAAGCTGGAGTCAGGACGGATCGGACCATAAAGACTCCAGTATCTGGGAACAAGAAGCGGTAGCTGTTGAAGGACCGTACTTGCCACGACGATATATCACGCTTGGTCACAACACTCGAGACGCCCGTCTCGTAGCTCGGAAGGGGCGTACCCCGCAGTGCGATCGCCGTCGATCAAGAGCCGTTTCTGAAATTAGCATATCACTACAAGAGAAGAGGAAGAGGCGGAGCGGAAGTCCTGGACAGCAAATTCCGGGAAGAGAGAAACAGCACAAAATGACTTGTAGTGACACCATGCGGCGTCTGTCTGAGGGCGTGCCCCCGCTCGGACTCACACAAAGGACGTTGCAGGGCGAAGAATATATGACGAGCGAAGGTTTCACGCCCCAATACTTCATTAAGATGTTTTATTGTGCCGACATGACTGTTCATAGGGAGAAGTCGAGTGGCGCACGACCCATTCCCCATCCCCTCGAACCGAGTCTGTGCGCAGGACCCCCATATAGATTGTCGCTCCACTCTATCTACGTCTAATATCCCTCAAGGTCTCAATCTCACCGTGTCGCTCGTCCAGAGACAGGCAAGCCTGGCAAGTGAGATACCATCAAGGTGGTGGAGGTCACGACAAGGTATCCTGCCCGAAAGGCGGACTCATGCAGACACATATCTCCAATACACAATTCCCCTACGTGAACGTCTCACCCGAAAGTCGGGCACGAGACGTAGCGTCTCATCGTCCGCTGTCCATCGTTCCCACAATCAGTGTCCGTTGACAAAGTTTGCTGGAACGCACATCCGGGGCCAGCGTTACGGAACCTGAAACGACGTCATCTCAGCCCGGTTTCCACTGATTTAAGCTTGTCAGCGTCGACTATCTCCATCTCCATCTCTAACAGCCTCCTTCTCTTTACGCTACGACCTCAGCCAGTCTGACACTCCAGGATGGCCACCGCTCAGCATAAGCACCTCATGTCCCTTGTCGGAAAGATCATTCCGCCATTGTCAGGGAAGCTACACAAAGGCCAAGCGGGTGCGTGATCTCTGACAATACTGTGCCCAACTGACGGCAGGCAGGATTGGTGTCCTTGGTGGATCTGGAGAGTGAGTAATGCCCCAGATTTCTCACCAAAGCTGACCGGAAGCTACTCGGGTGCCCCATATTTCTCCTCAATGGGCGCATTGCGATTCGGAGCGGATCTCGCGCATGTCATCTGCGAGCCGGCCGCTGGAGCTGTGATCAAGACGTAGTGAGTTGTGCATTTCGGCTCGAAAGAACATACTGAGGGAGGATTCTCGTGAGGTCAATTACTGATGCAAGCTCGCCGGATCTGATTGTGCATGGCGTTTTGGATCACAAGCGATCAATGGAGGAAATCAGAGAAGATCTGAAGAGCATCATGGAGCGATTGGTACGTCCATACATTCGAGTGCTTCACATCACCTGCATCGGAGTCTAGTCAGATGAAGGAATGCGCTGATATTCAGCATGTGCTCATCATTGGACCTGGACTTGGTCGAGATGACCACATGCAGTCCTGTGCTCGAGTCGCGCTGGAGCTAGCTCGGGGATACGACCAAATGTGCGTTGTAGTCGACGCGGACGGTCTTTGGCTCGTACAGGTATGCTCGTATATGGAGTTTTGAAGTGAAGCTAAACCCAGAACGAGCCGGATGTCGTTCTTGATTGGCCAGGAGTTCCCCGAGTCGTGCTCACGCCGAACGTCATGGAGTTCAAGCGTCTTTGCGACAAGATGGTTAGGTGTAGACGTATTTCCTCGCTGATCCTCAGCAAATCGACGAGTCAGCGCCCCACGGAGAGCTCTGCCCCTTGCTCGCCCGGTCTCTGCAGAACGTGACGATCATCCAAAAGGGCGAAAAAGACATCATCTCAAACGGTCTGCCTATACCCAAAGAGTTCCTCGCGGAAAGCTCTAGCAATGACAAGCGCGAGGCGCTCACGAACGAAACCCAAGGTGGCCTCAAGCGAGTAGGAGGACAGGGTGACATTCTCAGCGGAAGCACTGGCGTTCTGCTAGCTTGGGGCTCAGAATGGGTTCGCGGAACATACGCGTTCGTAAAGCAATCCACCATGCTACGCAATCTGACTCTGTAGCGAAGTAGGGATGCCTCCACCATCAAGCAAAGAAGTAGCGGACAACATCCCGCTGCTTGCCGCTTACGGGGCGTCCACATTCAACCGGACAGTGTCCAAACGCGGTTGGGAGAAGAAGCAACGGTCAATGGTCACGCAGGATCTCGTGGATCTCGTTGGGCCGGTATATCAAGAGCTGTTCGGGCCTCATGAAGGGAAAGAGGGCAAGGGATCGTTATGAGCTCTGGATTTTCGATTGTAAATTACAGTACAATGCATGTCGCATACAGACGATCAATACATCTCCAAGCTCTACTGGTCAGCATCGCGACTGTGAGCGATCAGGTCACTCACCATTCCGTCGTTGATCTCGTAGTCTCGCAACGTGACGTGGTCCTTGAAAGCAGTGTACCTTGTTGTCAGCTCTCAGTTCACGGGCAGAGCTCGGCGGACATACCATTTCTTGAGCTGGATTTTTTGCGCAGAAGTACCGGTTTGAGCCGCGATCAGGCGTTTCAGATCGCCCACAGTATCAGTTGGCAGACATTTAACGCGGACTGACATTAGCGAGCACCGTGATTACCGCGATGATCTGTTTACCTTTCCTGCCCATTCGGTCGTTGGCAATGACTTCGATCATCCTCACTCCCGCGAAACTGAACCTTCAGCCTTATCATTCTCATCAGACAGAAGGACATACGATGGTGCTGACGTTGGTAGCGCTTGCGGCTTGTCCATCGCTTTCATACGTTCTTCTCTCGCCTTGTCGCCTGATTGCCTGTCACTTCCACCTTCATTCGACCGACTCTCCCTCTCACGTTCTCGCTCCATCTCTCGCCCGTAGTTCCTTCCTGGTTCACCTTTCTCTTCCCCGCGCACTCCCATCCTGTCCAAGGGATCCGCAGTTCGCTTCAAACTACCCATTCCCACTGCCGCAGTTCCTTGGGGCGCAACCAGACTCATGGTGTTCCTCACTCCCTGTTGTCTTGTACCACCAAAACGTGCGGGAACCTCTCCTCTTTCCCGACGCTGCATTCGCTCCTTCTCGGTCTCTGGCTCATCCATATCCCTTCGTGCTGAAGATCCGCCTCCTTTCTTGTAAAAGGATAGCTCTTTGACGCGTTTAGGGCCGGAGGACTTGGGAGGGGGCGAGCGTGAGCGGGAGCGTGGCCGGCGGTCGGACCGGTCATAATCTCGGCTCCTATCTGTTTCTCTGTCCCTTCGAGGTGATGGCGAGCGTGGCATTTCGATAAGAATGAGGAGCGCTTGCGAGACTGATGGAGGACAGAAGCCAGTTCGAGCAGCGGCAAAGTTAGAAGAGCCCGGAGAAATCTCGGAACAAAGAGATGACGGTAGCCCTCCACTCAACTCGACCACCCAACTTCAACACCTAGTCAGTCAACTTTCCACCTGTTCACCACCTGGTCTCATTGGTACTTTGCAAACATCGCTGTCGCTGATATCAGTAGACTATGGAAGATTACCAGGCATATGGCGCCGAGTCAAGCAGCAAGGGTTCAGCACGAGTGATGGGAACGGGCAAAAGGGAGCGGGAGGACGGGGAGAGAGACCGCAGACCGGTGGGTAAGACGGAACAGGAGACACAAGACACACAAGCGTCTCAAGAGGTTCCGGAAGTAGAAGAGGATGAGGTCTGTCGCCATCTCCCCATTGCGCACTCCGCCTGATCATACAGCACTACGTCACCTTGGAGACTGCTGTAGTTGGGGTACAATACTACCGCGGCCTAGTCGGGAGAGGTGAAACGGCGACAGCTTATTTCATTCCACAGACTGATATCAGGCGAAATCGTGATGCTAGTTCGACAACCCAATAACGCATACGACGAAAATGCGATACAGGTCTGCCGCTCGACAGTCGTCTCAACATTACCTAACGGCAGGTGGTCAACGCGAGTGGAGCCCAGGTCGGCCATGTGCCAGCCGCTGTCGCAGCGAAGATGGCCTGGATGCTCGATTCCAAGCTCATCTCTGCTACTGGCCGCATGGTCGCTCAAAACCTCGACGGAGCCAAGCACTACAAGCTCGCAGTGGACGTATCGATCTACGCCCGTCCATCTCTCCGCGAAGGTATCGAACCTGAGCTCGTTTGGGCAACACCTGGCCAGCAAGGTTTCGAAGCCATGAGGCGGGGGTTGACGCAGGCGCCCAAAGAGATCAAGGGCAAAGGCAGGGCTGGAGGTACGAATATCGCTGGTTCGTCTGGCAGCGGAGAGGGACTGCCGAAGGCAATGAGTGAGGATATGCGCCATCTACTGGACGGGCTTAAGAAGGTCGGAGAGGACGAAAAACAGGCAGATACTGTCATGGTTGGTGCCCACGCCTTGTCGAGGAACTGATCGACAGGATTCTTTGACGGGTGAAATCGACGTCAGCAAACTGCCCTTTCATCCTTCTCCACCAGGTATCGCTACGGGCGAACTACTCGTCGATCTTCTCCCACATCAGTCTCAGGCTCTCCAGGTACGTAAAGCAACACACATGCTCTAGGATCTGACCATGTAGTGGATGATTTCGCAAGAGAACCCTGTCCTGCCTTCTCCAGGCGAGCCGGCTGTTCAGTTCTGGATCAGGCAAAAGGCAGACGCAAAAAGGGGTGGCAACGATTATTGGCTCAACGTCGCCACCAAAACGCCGCAGACCGATGCACCAAAACTAGGCAAGGGTGGCATATTGGCAGATGGGATGGGACTGGGTAGGTCGGCGCGGCTTAGCTGTCATGGAGCTGACTCGTCAGGAAAGACCCTCACTATTCTGGCTCTCGCCTTAGCCACTCGGAGACAGGAGCCTGCAAAGGGTTTCAGCAACGCAACGCTGATTGGTGGGTCACAGGGTTGATCGGATCAATGAAGCTCACAGTCAGTATGTCCGTTATCAGTCCTTAGCAATTGGGAGAAGCAAATCAGAGACCATGTGATCACGGGTGGACTCTCGTTTTACACCTATCACGGCGCTGCCAAGGGCGTCACCGCAGCGACCTTGCAGAATTATGATGTAAGTCTAGACCGCTCCTCAGTATACAATCGCTCAACCCAGGTCGTTCTGACAACATACCAAACTGTAGCAGGCGATGCTTTGCTGGAGCAATCTGATACAGCTGGGAAGGGCAAAAAAGCAAGAAAGACCGCCGGACCGCTGCTCAAATCTACCTGGAAGAGGGTCGTAGCGGACGAAGGTCACATCTTGAGGAATCCCAAAGCAAAGAGTGAAGATCTTTCGCCTCTGTGAGCTAATAGCCAGTGACTCAGGCGTATGCGAGCCTGAAAGCCGAGCGGCGATGGGTCTGCACTGGTGGGTCTGTTGATTCTTCGCATGCTGATCGGCAAGGCACGCCAATCATAAATTCGATAGCGGACTTGGGCTCCATGCTTACCTGTCTGCATCAATGTACTCCGCTCGATAAGGTACGCACGCGCTTAGCCTGACATAGACCGCCATTTACCACTAGCCCGACTACTTCAAGACTCTACTGTTGCGACCGATCAAGAACGGCGATCCTGCCGCTGCCAGATTGCTGCAAGCTCTCGTTGGCCAGATCTTGCTGCGAAGGACGAAAGAGTCGACAGATGTAGACGGAAAGAAGCTGGTCGACTTGCCGCCTATCGAGTACTTCGAAGCGAGAGTTGCATTGGACGCAGAGACCAAAACGCTCTACGACGAGATCCTGCGTGTCAGCACAGAAGCTTACATCGCTGGGCAGGTGCGAATGCTCGTGGGAGTCAGCTGAAGATAGAACACTGCCAATATCCTGTCGATGCTGACCCGAAGTGAGATCAACGACAATTCGGAGATTATGGCTGATGCAAGTGCGGCAACTGTGCTTATCTCGCCAGCTGGTTCCTGTATCCTTTTTCGATGATATGCGACGACCACCAGCTGCGGCAGGGGCTGATGCCGTTACGATGTCTGCCGTGTCTGAGGACAAAAAGGCAGAACTCGTCAACAAGCTACGGCAGAGTATCTCTGACGAGGAGGATTGCTCGGTAAGCAGTAGAAGCAATCAAGCTAACACCAGATCTGCTTCGATGCCCCGATGAAGGACCCAAATATCACCGACTGTGGCCATTCTTGTTCGTCTCCTATCCGAGACGTCCGCTGAACGTAGACTGTTATCCTTGCATAGACGAATGGCTGCGCCGCGACGCAGTCTGTCCTTACTGCCGACACTCGCTCACACTTGCGTCTCTGCTGCCTCTTCCGGCGGAGGAGCCCGAATTTGTGGAACCGACCCAAAATCCCGTGGCACCAACCATACGTTCGGCCAAAATCGAAGAACTGGTCCGGTACCTGAAGATCTTCGACACGAGGGACAAGACTTTGGTGTTCTCGCAGTTCACCTCGTTTCTTGATCTGGTCGCCGGGTCGTTGAAACAGGAGGGAATACAGTATTGCCGCTTCGACGGGAGCATGAACGCGAAACAAGTCCGTGATAGTAGTGCTGGATGACAACTGACGATCAGAGGCAGGAAGTCATCGCCAGATTTCAAAAACCGGTGACGGACCAGAACTCCGAGAGTAACCCTAGGGTGATGCTCATCTCGCTGAAATCGGGGGCTGTCGGTCTCAACTTGACTGCTGCATCAAACGTCTTTCTGGTACATATTGGCCAACAGCATCGACCAAGCTGACGGCAGTGTGACCCATGGTGGCAGTCTGCGATTGAAGCACAAGCTGTCGACCGAGTGCACAGGGTGCGTCGGACTTCCCTTGATCACGAGGCTCACTATTAGATGGGCCAGAAGAAGACGGTACGCGTCTTCCAGCTGATTGCGGAGGATACGATTGAAGCTCGAGTGCTTGATATCCGTGAGTCTCAGCGGCGCTTTGTTGTTTGGTTTCAGACGTTGACGCGCAGAGAAACGCAAGGACGCTCTAGTTGCAAAGGTCTGCCTTATGACGTTGCATGTGAGATTTCGCTAACAACCCCAGGCGTTTGCAAAGTCGAGCAAGAATGAGAGCAAGAAGGACAAGAAGCAAGCCCGTCTTGAAGACCTGAGGGAGCTGCTCGGTGTGGGACAGGCTTCGTCGAGCCGCTGAATAGTTGAGCGTGTTGTGCGGGGCCGCGATGATATGATTATGAATTTTATGCCAATTCTTCGTTTTATCCGCCAAACAGGGGATTTTCGATCGATCGCCGGATTCGATGCACGGGTCGAGCTTATGTCATCTGTCAGCAGGGTCGATCATCAGCCCTGGATTCCGGTGAACGCTTTCCAACCCGTCATTGCTGTCCCGAGGCGCTGGATACATGTGTTCTCAACGCCTCATACCGAGTGAGCCAATGATTTTCATGGTTTCCTACCTATGAATAGCGGACAGCATGAGGCGATCTGACTGAAAAGATCTTCCGCCTGGCGACTGGAGAGGGTGGGCCAAAAGCTGGTTTCCCTTGACGAAAGCAAACGCCTCGACTCCCAAGCAGCGTCGGTAGTATTGTAGAAGATCTGCATGCAGACCACCTATTTCTGGCGGATGATGCGTTCAAGGCGTCTGAAAGAGCGACGCGCTACTTGCTGAGACTGGGACAGGCGCGCGCGCAGCACAAGCATGAGAGACCGGACGTCCGTTCGCCGGATGATAGACTTTGAACGCCACAATCCAAATACAAGGTCGGGAGAGCAGCCCATATTTGTTATGAGTTCTTTTTGCCCAAACTGGCCATGCAAAAGCAGGTGATTGTTGGCCGCGTTATGCGAGTGCACGCTGCTGTCTCACCCGGGTGGCCGGTCCAGTCTTTGTGTCTTTTCCAGCAGACATGAGCAGCGTCAGCATAGTCGGTGAGACAGGACCAGAGATGCATGCCACATTCCGGTAAGAGAGATGCATGCCGCGGGACTGGGTGGAGCGATATTGTTTTAAATTGGCCTCGTAGTTTGTGCCGTGGACCTAAGCAAACGTCGTTACGCTACTGGATGCCGTGACGGCACCATTCCCGGCACATCGACCCATTCCCCCTCTCGCTCCCCCTCCCTGACGCTACTCACCGTACTTCCACTGCTCTCCGTTGCACAGTACAGTCAACTCTCGCCTTCGACACACGCTTTTTACGTCTGTAGCATACCCACATACCCAAACATCCCACGGATAGAGGCAGTCAGCGACATACCTCACAGGCTCTTTGAGCCATCGCCGAATCTTCCCGCCATCAACTTTCGCGGCGCTCAATCGACATCCCGTCACCTTCCGCATTATTCTCCCTCACCATGTCTTACCCTCCTCCTCGACCATCTTCCACGCCCATCTCGGCCGATTCTCAGAATGACAATGGGCGACCGACATCTCAACAATCTATGGCGCAGCAGCAAGGCCAGTCACCGCTCGACTGGGCAAACTTTATGAGTTTTCCCACACCGCCTGTGCAAACTGCCGGACCGGCCGCGAACGGGATGCGACAAAACCAGTCATACTCGACCAATCCAGGCGGGCAGATGGATCAACAGCAATCACAGAACAACGGTGCCAGTCGGGGGAACGGAGAGGAATATTCCGCTTTTGCTCAAGGCATCGCCATGACGAGACCACAGTCAAACATCAACTTCCAACACCCTTTCCCGCACCGAACGTCCTCGTCCTCAGGCGCCGGCCTCCGTGCTCAATCATTCGCTCAGCCCGGCCAACCGTCGCCAAACACTCAGAACATACAGCTCGGAGGTAACAACGCCGGACCGTCGCGCTCCCCCGTCAAGGGTAAAGGCAAATCCATCGAGTCACCGCCCACACACATGTCAAACGGACAGAATGACAACGACAACGGTCTCACCCTCGACCCGGATGCGTTTTCAAGAGACATCCGATTCCAAGTCCCGCAATTCCTGTCGAACCAAATGGGAGGCGCGCCGACTTTCCCCCCAGGAGGCGAAGCATGGTCGGGCTTTGGCGCCAACATGTTCAACAACGACGCTTCCAACGGTAACGGGAACAACATGGGTCAACAACTGACACCGGGCGGCATGTTCAGCAGCTCTTTTGGCCTGTCTATGGATTCAAATGGGCAGTACGGCAATGAATCTAGCGGAAATGGGCGAAACGTCTTGGAAGGACTTGGCGGATTCATGGGCGACGGCGGATGGGAGACTTGGGAGAAGGATGTGTCGGGTGGGAGCGGTGGAACGGGCATGACCCCTGGGAACAACAGCAACGGTAACAACGTCGCCAACAACGGGGGGAACAATTTGTCTTCGACGACATTCTATGTCAACCCTAACCCCAGCCCGAACATCCTCGCACAACGACAAGCTTCACACCAAAGTCAGCATCCACAAGCGCCTCCCATGGAGCAACGTTCGACGTCGCAGCAGCAGCAGCAGCAGCGGCCGAATGGCGGGTCGCTCAACATCAGCACCAACGTTCAGCATCAGCAAAACGCCACCTCTCCGTCCCCCAGAAATACGTCAAACCCACACCCCGGATTCAATCCCAGTCCACGGAAAGGCAGCATGCAGCAACAGCAGGCTCAAAACCGAAACTCTGAGCCGTCTCCACACTCTTCCTCGTCGTCGACGATACCGACTTCAACATTGTTTCCTCAGCAATCCGCCCAGCAGGGGTCGTTTTACGTTCCCTCAATGTCAACGCCAACAGGTTTCTCGCAGCCTTCCGCATCCACCATCAACATTGCCAGCTCGTCGACTCAGCCGTACGCGCCGCCCGCAAATACACAGGCTTTATTGTCTGGACCATCGTTACCGGCGGGTATGGCTGGACCATCTCTAGCAGACGGTCCCGGGTTGTACTCGACTACGGGCTTTGACATGGTCGGCGTACTTTCACGCGTTGCCGGCAGGAAAGATCCCAAAACGGTGCTTGGACCGGTCGATTTGAGCTGTAGTTTCTTGGTCGTGGTATGTCGCAGTGCATCGTGAGGCTTTTGACTGACTATCAGGACATCAGGAGGTACGACTCGCCGATCGTATATGCCAGTCCAACGTTTGTGGCATTGACAGGTTACGAGCTGCCCCAGATCTTGGGCAGAAACTGTCGGTTCCTTCAAAGTGAGTTGTCGCACCCCTTCCGCGTTGACGGCTCTGACGGTCAGGCCCCGACGGTGAGGTAGTCAAAGGCTCCAAGCGAAAGTACACGGACAACGTTGCCGTAGCCCACTTGAAGCGGATGCTCAATGCCGGAAAGGAGTGTCAAGCTTCCCTCATCAACTATCGACGTGGTGGTATCCCGTTTATCAACCTGGTCACAGTCGTACCTATCCCATGGGAGGGAACGGACATCGTGTATCACGTTGGTTTCCAGGTCGACCTTGTCGAGCAACCGAACGCGATTTTGCGGAACATGCGGGACGGCTCGTATCAGGTCAACTACACTGTGGCAAATCCGCCACAACCGATCATGCGTCCACCCGGCCGCGAAGGTGGACTTGGCCTCAGCACGGAACTCATCGAAATCATGGGACCCAGGGTCAATCTGCCAGGATTCGGTATGGGCGAAGAGGGTGGAAAGATGGAATGGCTCAAGATGGTCCTTGAGAACGCGGATGGTAAGTCGCGCGGATCAGGTTCGGGAGCTGCACTAACCCCCAGACTTTGTCCACGTTCTTTCGCTCAAGGGTCTCTTCCAGTATGTCTCGCCATCAGTTCGACGAGTGCTCGAATACGAGCCGGAGGACTTGCTCAACAAGAACATTTCCGACATTTGCCATCCATCCGACATTGTGCCTCTCATGCGGGAGCTGAAAGACTCGACACACGCCAATGCCGACGGCAGCTCGTCGCGCAAGGTGCACCTCGTCTTCCGCATCCGACGAAAATTGTCCGGATACGTGTGGATCGAGTGCAAGGGTCGGCTACACGTCGAGCCAGGCAAGGGACGCAAGGCGGTCATACTATCTGGTCGTGCATTAAGCGTGCCCGTTCTACCATGGGAGCATATCGGCCGCAACGGCGGACTGGCCGAAACGGAAGCATGGCTCAAGTTGTCTTTCGACGGTCTGATCCTGCACGCCACATCGACCATCACAGCCATGACCGGCAAGAGCGTAGAAGACGTCGTTGGTCAAAGCGTCTTCTCCCTCTTGCCCGGGTCAGAGGACGGACCTCCATCCGATCAAGATCGTCAATCTGCAAACGCCCATCTTCTCTCGGCACTGCGAACGGCATCGAGCCATCAGACTCGCAGCGCCGTCACGTTGCGTCTACAATTGATCCTCGGCAATAGCATATTCGACACGTCGTTTGTCATCTATCCGCCACGGACGTCAGAGGTTGGTTTGCGTGGTGAGCCTGAGCGATCCACCTCGCCCGGCTCGGAAGACTCGCGACCGACTTCCTCGTCTTCTTCCAGCATTGCTGGCACGAAACCATCTTCTCTCATCGTCCAGATCAAAGCTATCTCCAACTCGCCTCCAAAAGCTATCGCACACAACGGCCAAACAAACATGTTCGAGGAGCTAGAGACGACACGGGGGACGTCATGGCAGTACGAATTGCATCAACTTCGTCTGCTCAACCGCCGCTTGAAGGAAGATATTGCGGGGGCCAAAGCCAGGGGCAAGGTCGGGAAGGGGAAGAAGAGGAAAGCGGATGGCGCCGGTGGAGGCGATGGGCTG
>Ga0308160_10004136_pt1 | contig 15707 bp, 22 predicted proteins | sample PhyFR1_FD_201036 | JGI IMG/M metagenome (GOLD analysis project Ga0308160, IMG submission 201036) | Phyllosphere microbial communities from UC Gill Tract Community Farm, Albany, California, United States - DLSLF.R1 | ecosystem: Host-associated > Plants > Phyllosphere > Unclassified | place: USA...
TACGGCCGCTTGGAAGGAAGCTGTCTTATCGATGCAGAATCAGTAAGAAGGTGGACAGTCATGTAGATGGTCAAGGAATGTACTCTGGCCCGTTCCTGCGCATGCAATCGACCAGTGATGGTATTTATGATTACTGCGAGGGATCCGCACCTGTTCGAGCACAATTGTACCTTCTGACATGATTCCGACCATCGATTGTCAACCTGCGACGCGCTTGAGAGAGACGGTCGACCGTCGATAACTGGTTGTCGACGGGGTGAAGAGATAGTCACGTGATTATCGCGGAGGTAAAGCTAATTCACTTCCGGCTGTGTGACATCATCGGTTCGGTCGGAGCGATAGACCTTGTTGCAGACGGAGCTTTCTTGTTTGCTATGGGGAGAAAGAGTAAGAGTCTCTAGAGCTTGAAGCCATCTAGTCTACGCTTCTACAAATCACTTCCTTGCTCGTCATGTCGAGCTCTGTCACTAGTACTGGACGTCCACCGCCTCTGCCTCCCCGGAACAAGACGACATCGAATATGAGCGTCGCTTCTCCGCCTGCGATTCCACAAGAACCTGCACCTATAGTGTACGAGACCAGACCCACCATCGAAAGCAAGGATACAAAGGAGACCAAGACTACAGCTGACGGCGAAAATGAATTCAACGTTCCTGTCCAGCCAGAGCAAACCCCATCGACGGTCGAGCAATCAGGTTGGTTATCCTCGATCTTGCTGTTCAACCGGGAAGAACCTGCCGAGTTGGCCGAACTAAGAAAACGGGTCGAAGAGGAAGAGATCAAGCGGTACATGACAAACTTCCAAAAGGTGAGCCTTACCACCAGCTCTCCTGCTTGCATTAGAAGGTCAACTATGGTGCTCAAGCTTTATCATCCTTCTAGCACGTCGACTACCTCCGACTCCCGCCTAAACAACCCTCACCCCCTAAAACCGGCCCGCGAGCTCATCCCAAACCAATCGACTACCGACGCAAAAAGCCCGTCTCTACCGTCGACTCCACAAAGGCTCATGATATCGACACTCCAGCTGGGGTCAACCCGGATTTAGTAGAGATTCGGAAGAAGGATGGCGTGGATGTAGAGGCCGACGATGTGGTCGGGAAGAAAAAGGGAGGTGATAAGGTTCTCGTTGAATTGGACGAGGACGAGATCGATTGGTTTGCATATTACCTTGCCGTGAGTTTCATAATACGTGGCCTCTCCTCCGCATCTCCCACGTATGGGGCCAGCTCACATCAAACATCCTGTCTACCTGCCAGAAAATCACCTACCACCTCTCAGTCCCCTACCCAATCCCTATCCCATCCCCCTTCCCTACCTCCCCAGAATTCACAGTAGCCCGCTTCAAATCCGCTTCCACTCGACTATACGCAACATCCCGAGCAGGTCCATGGGAGATGCTCGGGGTAGGACTGGGCGGAGTCGTCATGTGGGATCAAGTTGATTGGACCTTAAAGTGGATGGGGGTGAGTTTGGCTCGCGCTCACAATGTTCATTCCATTTCATGCAGGCTGACAGATCGGGCTTGAATCTCTAGATCTACTTGATCCTCATGATCACATCTACGTTCTTGCCCTTCCTCATGGGAACTCTCTTGTACATCCTTCTGAAACCCCGTCTGTCCCGTCACTCGGCACAAGAACTACAAGAACGCCTCCTCGCGGGGGTCAAGAAACAAGAAGAAGCCGAACGTACCAAGGCGGAGAAGAAGAAATCCAAGAATACTAAAGCCGTTGAATCCAGTAGCGACTCTTCCTCTTCTTCCGATGAAGATGAGAATATCGATCTTTTGGACAAGACGAAAGATCTAGGTGAGAAGCTCAACAAGGCCACCACGCAAGCCACGCAAAAACTCAAGAAGAAAGGGAAAGCAAAGTTGGAGAACTCCGGCGGGTCGACGGGGTCCAAGATGAAATTGCTCGGTGCTTGGGAGACGTTCCAGAAGGATCACGGATCGCAGATCGTGCTCGTCTTGAACGACTTGGCGGATATGCACGAGAAGATGATCAAGTGAGTTTGACATGGCGTGTCTCTGCTCGGCGGCGAGGTTGATCTAAACCGGGAATATTAGCTTGTTCTCATGGAAGCGACCCGAGGCGTCGATGAAGGCGGCCATAGTGAGAGAGACCGCTCTCGAGAAGCAAGGTGATCCTTTCGTGAGCTGATACCGGCCTTTCACACAGGGCATGTTTGTTGGGATCTTCGTCACCTACTTCACCCCCAGCTGGGTCTTTGTCAAGGGCACTCAACTCGCAATCTTTGTTGTCATGTTCTTTGTCACTCCGATCGTTGCTCGTATGCCGGCCTACGACCCTATTGCGTAAGCCAACCTTCCTCGCAATCTAGAATAGGAAGGGAACTCGAGGGCTGACATCTCAGATTTACCTCCAGTTGGCTTTTGGGCGACTCGCCGACAGATGCCGAACGTACGTCGGCTTTCATCTAGCTCAACTTTGAATCCTCAGTCTGAGTATACGTTCTGCTACTTGTACAGACGCGCTCGATCTCATCCGAAAACATGGGCTCGAAGGAAAGGTCTGGAAACCGGCTCAACCGAAGGCCAAGCCCAAGCCCGTCAAGACGAAATCGAAAGCATCCATCAGCAGCAATCCTGGTCACGGACGTACCCCTAGCATCATCACTACTGAGCCGGAGGCGTCTAATGCTGATTCAGTGTCCATCGCTGCGAGTGACGAGACGGGTCGATGGATGGATGTCAACGAACAAGAGCCGAGCAAAGTCAACCGTGGACACAAATGGCTAGAGACAGGGAGGCAGTACATGCAAGGGGAGCGCTCCCTAGATCTCAGTTTCTTGAAGAATGAAAAGGACTGGGATGCTGTGAGTTCACTCCGTCCCTGACCTCATCGTGTCATCCTGACCCGCTTCAATACAGGTCCCGACTGACGTGGTTGCCGCTAAACGCATGTCACTGGGCGGTATCGGAGGCGGAGTAGTCTTGCGTACCAAATCCAGGGAGATTCCGTTCAGTAGTGACAGCCTGAGTAAGTCTGCCGATGGCGGGCAAACGGGGACGCAGGGCTGATTCGTGTGATCACATTGCTTGTCGTTTCATCAGCGTATCTGGCGCATCACAACGGATCGCCCGGGACCCTGTTCGTGTCGGCTTCGGGACTCCGTTTCGCCCCCTTCATATCCGGCAAGAAAAAGGACAAAGACCCCAAAGCGTCTCCAAGCAAAGGATTGACCGATTCGACGGACGCTGTCCCTCTCGAGATAGATCCTTCTGCGATCCCTCCGACCGAACCTATAGAGGATGACGGTAGCGTCAAGGTCGACGGGAAGGAAGTTCGGATCCCCATGGCTCAAGTTTCGGGAGTAGGAAAGACTCAAAAGTCGACTTTGGGAGTTACGATCTCGAGCGGGCTGGAAATCGAAACACTCTCTTCCGGCGTGAGTCCGAGATTGCTGGGCGTATAGTCTCGCCCACCTAACTGAGTCTGTTTCCGTTTGAGCAGAAATTTGCGTTCCCCTTGGTTGCGAACCGAGACGAGGTGAGTAGATCGGTTAGCTCTTCGTGATGCTGCATCGAGCATACGCTGATGCTGTGGAATCAACCTTCTTTGACAGGCATTCAATCGGATTTTGGCGCAATCCCATCAAGGGTTAGAGCGAGCATAAGCCGTGAATCTCGCGACGATGAGAAGGAGACTGAGCTTTGTTGTACAGCACTAGAGCTTAAGTAGGACATATTGAAATATACAAGTCATCCATGCTTAGCTTGTGACAATAGGTGGGCCCACGTTAGCACGAAACCGAAAGATGAATACAATCCACGCAGTAGATCCTCCTTGAACCTGATTCGTAAGCGATGACGTGCGCACGAGCGGGCCGCGAATGGTTGGTTGGCTATGTCAGTCGTCTATATCATGCTGTACTCTGGCATGAACCTTCCAATGTCACTCTGTCGGTCAGCCCAATAAGCGAATCCATATCGTTCACACAGATATCACTGTCAACATGTCCAAATTCCTGATATTCGGCGGAGGCGGCAAGGTAGGCGCGGACGGCTTGATTTGCCCAGGTTTCATTGGGCTAATGTGCCTCGACCATTCGTTTCTGTTCCAGGTCGCCCTTCACTTTGCCTCGGCAGCCATCAAACAGGGGCACAAGGTCATCTCCGTAGTCAGAGATAACTCACAGTGGGTCTCGTTTCCCTTAGTGGAATCGTTACAAAAGTTGGGGGAGCTGACTTAGTATCTTATCGTAGCAATGATGAGTTGGAACGTATCGGAACACAACCTAGCATCCTCTCTCTCGAAGCCGCCTCTGTTGGGGACATCATCGAGCTACTGGACACCGAGAAACCAGATGGAGTAGTATTCAGTGCTGGAGCTGGAGGCAAGGGCGGCGAAGAGAGAACTAAGGCAGTAGATTACGAAGGTGAGCTCGCTCAATTCCGGTGGCAGAGTCCCGCTTGCCCCCAAGAGCCGATCCGCTTACGGCTACTAATCTGTGATGTTTTCCATCTTCCTCTCTCTCTAGGAGCTCTCAAGGTCTTTGACGCCATGGAGAGCTCAAACACCCACCGTATCGTGATGGTCTCCGCTACTGATCTCCGTGGTTAGTCTCTTTTGGCCCCCTTTACGAACTCCGCTAGAAGTACTGGTTGATGTAACGTACACAACAGATACTTCAAAGGGATACCCCGAGTACTACAACGAAGCCTCTCGTATGTACAGTAAATCTCCGTTGTTGATCCCTGACACCGCGAGGTTAACACGATGTCTCCGTCTGTACTCGATAATAGGCAAACTCAGTGACCGGATGTACGAAGCGATCCCTGCGTGTAAGCCTTCCCCCTCAACTACTCCAGAAGAGGCTCACAGGTTAACATGCTATTCAAATAGACTTGAAGTATAAACGCATGGCGGATCTCGATTTGTACGCCCGGAAATCTCTTCGTTTCACTATCATCCGCCCAGGTGGATTGACGGATGAGAAGAGTGATGGCAAATGCGAGCTTGGTCGACCTCAGTTGGGACAAGTTGTGAGTACTTCATTCCGAGATCGTCTGCAGTATCAAGATTTGTCCGCTGACTAGGGACTTGGCTTGATACCTCTTAGTCAAGAGAGACCGTGGCAAAGACCATTCTTTCTGTCATGCTGAACAAATCCAGCTACGGCCAGGTCTGGGACTTGATGAACGGCCCTGACCCGATTGATGAAGCGGTCGAGAAAGCCATCGAGGGAGACCTTAGCTCTTGGCACGACTAGCTCCCCATTGCGAAGTACAGTATGCGAAAAGTAGGGGATGACAGTCGGGTCTTTCCGCTTAGACCTTGAGCTTCTTGCGTCAAAGGGTGAACCGGCTTCATTACCGAATTTGTTGAAATGCTTCGTACGATGCCAAAGATGCAGTAGTGCTGCACAACAAGCCATGAGACCCCTAGCGGCTGTCAAATTCTTCACGAAAATATAAAAGTTGTAGCTCCATAACCAATAAAACAAGGATTAGTCGAAACCGATGGCTACAATGCAAGCAGCAGCCGGCGCAAGGCTCATCGATAATCATATCTTCCCACCGCCATGCAGAGGTGCCCATATACAATTAGCACATCATCTTGAGCATTATAGTATATTTGACGCTGGAGATACAGCCGGGTTTAAGGGACACCTAATCGCCTATTGGGGAAATGCACCTGGCATGCCCTGCTCATCTTCCTCTACGCCTCCTTCATCTTCATCGGCTACCCACTCGTCTTCTCCTTCGCTCAGATCTTCCCTGATCTCCGTCAGAACCTCCATGATAGCCTGTGGGATCATGTGGTCGTCAGCAAGATTGCAGCTGCGCTACCGCCACGTCACGACAGACTTACCCCTTGAAGCATTTCCTGGCGGAGCTCTCCATCTGCCCCTTGAAACATCTCGGAATGCACTAAATCTGTCATCCTCTCCCTGAGAACTCGGCGGGTGTGACGGATGTCGACTCCTGGCATTCGCGCCTGGAACAAATCCAACAACCGATCCAGGTAATTGTCAAGGTTGGAATCGGCAGCTGGCGTTCTTGACGTTTTCACTCCCGCATAATACGCATCGTTGTAGGAGGTTATGGTAGAAGTTGGCGGCAGCGGATCATATGCATGACCCATGTTGGCTGCGATGACGGGGGGTATCCAGCCCATGTAGCTTTCGCTCAGGAAAGCGTGTCGCACTAGCCACAAAGGCATGCCACCGGCTTCTGTAGCCCATCGTGCGGGAATAGATGATTTGGAAAGCGAGTGCTTGCCGGACTCGATGTCCTTGATGACTGCGTCGACTTGTTGAGCAAACCAGCTGCCAATAGTCTGGTCCTTCCACAGAGGCGAGTTCCTTGCCGCGTAGATATGGGCCAAAAGATGCATCGGCGTATCGCGATCGGTACTTTGTGGCCGTGGCAAGGATCAGTAAGGGGGGGCCGAGATCTACCGAGAGAATGCGCTCACCTGTATCCCACCCGCATCTCGAAATGAGGATGGCTTCGAGCGGACGGTGAGATGTTGATTCCGGCCTTGTCAGCTAGTACCATGACTACCTGAGGGAATCGAACAAGGGTATCTCGCAGCAAAGCATCGGACGAAGCGTGATCCTCGTTCTTCTCCTGCATCCGTCGAGCTAATGCTCGATTGAGGTTGATCCCTGGAAGATGGTCCACATCGAATGAAGACCCAATCTCCTGGATCCAGTCCAGATTACCAGACTTGATAGCTAGGAAGTCGAGCCAAAGCAGAGCTCCGTGTGGGTCGCCCTGAATGTAGTGAAGGAGTAGTCACGATGTAAGCGAGAGTCACAAACCGACGCAAGACATATCTACTTACTTCCGGGTCCAGTGAAAGCAAGGCCTTCGCATATGAGAATGCAGTCTGCCACAAACCTCTCCTGGCCAGATGCCTGAAACAGCCGAGACCACATCAGCTCATCAAGTTCGTCTACTAGCCCGCCATAAACTCTGCTTACGAGACAAGTCGGTGTAGAGCCAAGAACATTGGTCTGTTCTCAACTCTGTCGAAATCCAATCGACAAGTTCCGTTCATTGCGAAGCCGGGAGCCAAGCATCGGTCGTAGGCGAACAAAGCTCGTTCACAGAAATCTGCCGCTGCACCGATGTCTACAGCGCCGGAAGGGGAATGAGTCGGCCTGAGCAACAGTAAATGCTTCGTCCACGTAGGCAACTCACCTCCCTGCTGGTTGTAGATGGCAGACATTTGCAGCAATGTATCGATCTGCCAATTATAAACGGACAGGAGCGCTTGCAGTTGATTTGGGTCTGCGATAAGCGCATTGTATGTCATTCAGCTCGGCCACCCCATTTCATCCACCGAGTCCCCTGCTGACACTCACCATGACTCCGGACAGCCCCCAAGAACTGCGTATGTGTCTGCCTCCATCCCATATCATGCTCAAACGTGAACCATTTCTCCCCTTCCAGCTTGCCCATACCACCAGAAGCTCCCGATCTTCGTCTCAGCATCTCCAAGACCTCCTCAATATCCATCTGCCTCATACTGAGACCTCCGAATCCGGATTGAATAGGCCAAGTGGACTTGGGATGCGGGACGAGGACGGTCCGGATCTTGGCAATATAATTATTAAATATCTTTTGTTGTCGGGATTGTTTCGTAGACTGTTGCTGAGCTGATGCGACCTGAGAAGCGTAAAGCAAAGGTAGCCGTGTTAAGCAGGATTGCGGCGCAGGGATTAGGCACGACTAGAGGCGATACTCACGACTTTTGCACCAAAGAATCGTTTCAACTCGGCCTCGGAATCCAGACTCTTCGTGTCTACACTTAATAGATTTCTATCGTCGTGTCAAAATAACGGCAAATCAATTAGCTTGACGTGATGGGGATCTCGGCCCCATACAATTTGAGACTTACTTCCGCTTCGTCGACTCCTCGTTGGCTTGCTGCTTTCGCTTCCCAGCCTGGGTATGAGCAGACCCCTCACTCGCATCCTTCGCAGCAGCCGGCCTGATACACCAAACAAAACACTCCTTGTCAGCAAACCGCCAGACCTCCAAGTAATCTCACGCTCATTTCCCAACTCACGCAAGCCCAAGCGATTTCAAAGCCATATCAATCTCGTCCAATTCCTCCCCGCCCTGTCCTCCCTTCCCGCCCTTCTTCTTCTTCTTGCTCGATCCGCTCGGAGTGTTCGTCTCCGTTGACTGAGTGGGTTCGGCGGGGGTAGCAGTTTCCGTCAAGTTGGCGGACTTGGACTTCTTCTTCTTCTTCTTTTTGGAAGACTATCGGGGCGGTTAGTATTGCGAGATTCAGCCGAGAAGCACTGGAATACGGATGTTGAGCAAACTGATTTACTTTTGATACAGATGGCTGATCTGATTCTTTAGGTTGTGGGATCTCCTCTTCTTCTGGTTCATCCTCTTCGTCTTCATCTTCTTCATCCCCTTCATTCAGCTGTCATACAAAACCATCAGTCCTGTCCGAAAGTGAGCATTCGGCGATCCATGCAGTACTGACAGCGGCAAACGGATTGAAGGGCTTGGTCTTCTCTTTCACCTCCTCCTCTTCCGCATCTACATCGTCCGCCTCATCCTCCGCAGGCTCCTCATCGGATACCTCTTCATCAGCACCTTGAGCCGCCTCAACTCGAGCTCGATTGAGCTCTGCTAGCTCTTCTTGTTCCCGCTGTTGTCGCTTGTTGAGTCTTTTAGACATCCTGCTGATATTACTGGATATGTTGGGACGAAGATCAAAATCGATCCACACGATTTAAGCTAGCAAGTAGCCAAGAGCTGGTCGGTATGACTTATTTCGTGTTCGCTCGGCTTGATAGCGATGACTTTTGAGAACTCGATCGATCTCGTCATCAATAACAATGTGTAGCTAGTATAGGGTCGAGGAGATAAGTCAAAGCGCGCGAGACGGCTCGATGGTGTATCGGTAAAATCGATGACATTAAGAGCCTCCCAGTGACTCTCGTACTGTACATCTAAGCCTTTCGCAGTTTGCAGTCGGGTCACAAAAGAGGGGTCTACTCTTTTTGGACCTTTACTCTTTTTAGACCTTTGTATTCAGATTCAACTCCTTAATCCTATGAGCTAGCTAGGTCGCAAGCGGGCCTACAGTCTGCATCAATATTCATAGTACTACTATCACACTGTTAAAATAGGGAAAGACAAACAGCGCATTTCAAACCAGGTTCGAACCACAAGATAGACAGTCTTTTTGCCTGATTTGAACGCACGCGCACGCACATCGCGTGTGAGGAAACTAGGAGGGAGAATGTCAAAACGCATAAAGCGAATCTTACGTCATCACAAGAAACGCCTGGACATCGCATGTGAGGTAAGAATAAATTTGAGCCATCTCTCTGCCCGCTAGTTGACGGTCTCCACATTGGAATCCAGATAGCATAAGCTCTTCAGTGCCGAGGCTCTGGCTGTGCCGACTCACCGTATCTAGTACGGGTCGGCAAAACAGATCTTGCTGTCAAGAAAGCGATATGCGAAATCGGAAATTTGGTATTTATTCGTTGCCAGGTATATGCGTTTCTCTGCGCGTGACCAGCTTTCACGTGATCGATTTTGCTTCGAGACACGTTCGCTGGCACCCAATCAGCCGACGCGAGCTGATCCCCCAGCCTCTCATCACTTCATCATCACACTTTACTCTTTCTACTTTCTTACGTTCCATCCCCTAACTCACATGTCCATTCAAGTCCAGAAACTCGTCAACAAGAACGGCCACTATAAAATGGTAGTCCTGACCTCTCCCGGCGGCGTCGGTTGACAAAGGTCAAGCCAACCAGGATCTGTAAGTCGAAATCCTTTGATTTGCCACCGGATCAATGGAAACAGTCAGGGCTAAGTCTCTTGTCTCTGCTTTACAACAGATCGTCTCAACAGTCAATACAACCTCACACAACATCACAAACATGGACGCTCACCTGCTGGAACTGGAGCTCCTCTAGGTCCACCCTACAACAAAAGGTGGGTCCGTCAGCATCTTCTTGTCTCTGCTGTTTTGGTCTCGTTTTTCCTCCCCCTTCCTTTCTCCGGTCTCGTACAAATCCCTCACCGATTCCGTCTTCTGGATCATCGATCTCCCCGTCTCTCATTCCCATTCTCGGCTTTTTCGATCTCGTGTTTCGATTCACACTTGAGGGGAATGGCAGACTGAGGGCGCGCTGGTTGAACGAACATGTTACGCACGCGAACGCACTTTGGCGAGGGCTACCTTACTTTGAGGGCATTTGGGCAAAGGGATTTCGGGCTGGCGTGAACGGTCTTTTTGAACGTTGAGGCGAATCAAAGTCAAAAGGCTATCCGGGGCCAACCGCATGGACTCATGATCGGGCCAGACCAGATCACAACCTGCATTGCGCTCACACTTAAAGAACACAAATAAATAAACTAAGGACCATAAGGGACAAACTTGAGGCAAATTCGGGCCATACAGAAGAACTTTGCAACATAACTGCCACTTGGCTTTTTGAGGATATGGTTAGCAAACTACGGCTACGGCCATGACCACGCTCGAATCACGCGCCAAACCCACTTTTCGATTCCTCGCCGCACCTCATTCTCGCTTGGATCATCGACCAAACATCTACGATCTGCTTTCTCTGTCGCATCATCCATGAGGGCAAAAACCTGTACGACCATGGCTTCGACCTCTCGCTCGATGTGAGGTTTCCGACCCGTTCGGCAACAAGTGATTCGAGGCTTCGATCTCTGTTGAGGCACTACAGACCAGACCCGAGGACTTTCGATCAGGCCAATCTACTTTTTATCATTACTCTCGGGCGTTGAGAGTCCAGAATCGACCATACACTACAGGGAGTGGTTTCCGTAGCACGCTTTGAACAGCTCTTCCGAACACTCCGGACTTGACCTCCGGACTTGACCCATTTTGGATAACCGACCACATTCTTTTTTGCTTCGGAATTTCGACCATCGACCACATGACATTTGCCCGGGCTCGGGCTTCCACGTCTTGCTTGTAGGACTCAAAGGAACATGACCGGGGCTCTCCCCCTCTTCGCCGTGGTTTCAGTTCGATCTGTACTACTCAGGGGACTCCGCTGGTTGGCTTTTCACTTTTTCGCACGAATCTCGCTCTCGAGTCTTTTGTCGTTGCATCTGTTGGGCTATTTTCGGGACCGGACCAGACCAGACCAGACCATACACGGGAATCGATGTAAAGGGAGATCGACCCTTTTGGCCGCTTCGGGGGGGATTGAGCTGGGGTTTTGCAAGGTGGTGGAACAACGGACAATCGAGAGCGAAGATGCTGACGGACCCACTCCCCTTTTTTTTCGCTCCAGGCTAACGACGATCACCTACTTGTTGGCTGGCACACGCCGTCGCATCGGCTTTACAGGACTTCGCGGGGATTCTTCACAACGTAAGTTGATCAGCTTTCCTGGTTTCTAGTATCGGCTTTAGTCTCTGTTGTGGCCTTCGGGACCCGTCATGGCCTTCGGGGCACGACGGAAGACAAAGCAAAATTGGCTCGACACCCTGTGGGCTAAGTGGCGACACCCTAGAAATTTGGTGGCGACATATTGCAAACTTGGTGGCGAGTCGAGGAGGACTGTCCTCTGGCAATAATGCGCCTGGAAGAGTGACGCGGTTCGTAGGCGACGGTGCTTTTCCATCTTATCTACTGGGTAGGAGCGAGAACATCGTCGCCGAAGATCGCGTCCGTCTTTCGTAATGAAATTACGGGCGTCGACGGCCTTTGGCTTGGTAGACGCGCGAACGAAACCCAGCGTTCCTTCAAGTTGACCTCGTGTAAAGCAACTTGACTTGATGAGAAGCGCTCGGGACGCAATTTGTCCCGTGACTGCATAATTCGCAGGGAGGGACTTGGCAACACCTGGGCGGACGCTCGTATGTTTCCACGATATACCAAGGGAGATCGTTAAGTTGATCTTCACGGGTATCCTGGACTGGTGTTGACTCGCAATGAGTGACATCTGGCCTCTTCACATCGTCGCGTGACAAGGAACATGCTTAGCAGCATCGGATTTGAATAACGTTGAAGGTTGCGTTTTGGCTCTGTTGGGAGTAAAGAGAAGAGCGCGATCGCATTGCATGAGGTGTTCATCATCAGTACCCTCGGATTCGGCTGGTTTTCGAACTTTGCGCGGATTTGAGAAGACTCAATGATACCGCCAAATGAAATGGACGATGAAGATGAATGTGGCCGGGTTCTCATCCGGCAGCATCATCCAACGCAAGATTAATGTGGCTAGTCTTCTCGACTAGCTTACAAAATCTAATAACGAAGATGAATCTGGCTGGTCTTCTCGACTGGCAGCATCTTCAAAGAACATGAATGCGACAGCATCATGCAAGAAAGATGAATGTGGCTGGTTTGATCGTCAAGATTGACTGGCAGCATCATCTAAACAACTTAGAGCGAGGAAAGCTGATGAACTCTGTAGTCTCTTGGCCTTTATAGTTTGAATCGAGATACTTGGTGGTCACGCTCGGACGAAGGCGTACATTGGGGTCGATTCTCGAAAATCCCTGAACGGATGATACTCGCCCTCGCAAGGCTATGCGAGTGCGACATTGCCGCGGAAAGCATCGCAGCGAGCATGTCTATCCCTAGCATGTTGTCGATTTAGACAAAGCGAGAGATCGCTTTAGGAGACTTATCCTTGTACGGACCTGGGAGGCAGCATGAATATGGATATGATAATGCCGGCTCGGACTTGGATGATACAGTTTCGCTGCGAGAGGAATGCAGTACGACGGAGCTAATCGAGAGTTATCTTTTGCCATTGCTCCCAAGAACCGATCGGTCAAGCCTTGATCTTGTTCGAAGGGCGATGCATTTCCGCGACAACGTCCCTGGAATTCAGAATTGTTGCATGAGCAAACCGAGCCCCCTATCATCGGTCGTCATACTCACCGAGCGTATACGAGTTTCTTCCACGTGCTCTCCATTCTGCGTCGCTCCCTGCTGTCTGCCAGGCTTGCCGTTTCTAAACGGACAAGCGCGAGGAGATGCCATGTCCAACTGACATAGCCATCGTCAACATACGTTACTACCTGTCCGTTCTCCGAAAGTACTAGCTTGGTATGATCATGGAAGTTGAACTTTGAAATGTGGGGATGCAAAGGATCAGCGCCAGAAATCATTGGAAGGCCCTCAAGATCGGCCCGGACTGACTTGAAGCACGCCGCTGCTCAATCTAAAAGCCATCAACTGCTTCAATCGCCAGTATCGCATCATGTACGTCAATTCAGAGTTGGATTTGGTGCCCTTGTCGCAAGCTTTCTCCGCCGCGCGCAGCTTCCCCTCCATGTACGCTTCAAAGTGATGCAAAAGGAATTTGCGATCGGCAATGGTCTTGCTGGTGGGCTCGACGTCAGCTGACAGCGACCTGCGAGTGCATTGAATGCCCTCGGCGTCCTTTGGCTCGATGAGGTCGATTGAGCTGAGTACAGACAGAGAAATCAGTCTTGAGGCCTGGATTTCCAGCTCGAGCACACATACCGCTTGTTCGGAGTCATAACCATCGTTGCGTCGTCGTTGAATTGCACACCGACCGAGCCATCCGTGAGCGCATAACCCATGCCATATTTGTGAGCATAATCGAGCCAGCAAGCGATGAAGGTTGGTTTGGTGGCCGGTTCCGCTGCATGTCGTAGAGCATCTCAGTTGCGAGTCCTGTTCTCAAAGTCGTCCGCAAAATCTCACCTGGTAATTCGAGCTTATCTCCTCTTGCTCTGTAATTGATCGCCGATGTCAAGGTGTTTGTGACCTTGTTATAAATCCCTTCGTTTTTGCCAGACGCCAACTTCGTATCTGCCTTTTCATTCGCAACAACTCGTGTCGTGGGGTTCGAGCCGGCAGTGTTCGCTCTCCGTTCGCTGGAAGGTAGCAACACATTGGTCTTTTTGGCCACGCCATTGGTTGGACGGTCTTGCTCCTCTTCATCTTCCTCTTTGATCCCGCCGGGTAGCTTGGTAGACTGACTGGATGTACCACGAGCAGCCTCGTTTCGGAGGGGACTTCCTCGAGTTCCCTGCTTCTGAATGTTCTGGAACTTTTGCAACAAGTTGGCTTCGCCTCGCGAGCTGCTCGCGACGTGGATCGGAGCCACGACAGGTGGCTTTCGCGCGGATCTGCGAGGGTTATCAATATCAGCTTTGTAATCTCGAAAGATACCAAGTCGTCACGTCACCTACCTGAGCAAAGCCGAGATCGGGCTGTCGGGTTGCACAGCCTTGGTAAACTCGCGCTCCTGTTCTCGAACCGCCTTCTCCACCTCCTTTCCAACCTCTTGCGGAGTAGCCACGATGTCTGCCTTGGGAACTGCCAAAGGCAAGTTGGCCCCGACCGCCGCCCTGCGCTTGACTCGGATAAAGTTTTGCTTGATCTGTTCTTCGGACATTTCTGGGTACTGCGGTTCGAGGTGGAGAGAAGAGGAGGAGATGTGAGATGGGATGGGTCCAGATGTGAACCAAGAGTGATGGAGCATTTCGTTGAGTGTGGGTCGGAGCTCTATCATCGTGGTCAAGCGCCAGTATCAGCCATTCCGTTGAATGTCAGAAGCCTCGTCATATCGACTCACTTGGGTCCGGAGTCAAAATCGCTCGGATCAGATCTCGAGCCGGCTTCGAGACCTTGCAATTCACTGGCCATGTATAGTTGACTCCCTTGATGTTACTACCAACGCGCGACAGTCTCCATCAGCATGCGCTTCCCCAAGTGACGGTGTACGGAAGATCAGCACTCACTCGTAAATCCCCTCTACCGATTTTTCCTGGAACGGCGTCTTCCCCACAAGCATCGTATACCTGCGCGTTGGAGGTCGTATCAGTCTCCCGCTACACAGCGTCGAGCCCAAGCCATCGACAACTCACATGATGACTCCCAAACTCCAGATATCCACCTCGTAGGAATGTCCGTTCCGATGAACCAAAACTTCCGGTGCGATATAGTTTGGTGTCCCACACATCGTCCTACACGAGCCCACCAAAGCGACACATCAGCCGGCGCTCTCGACTCGCACGCGCACGGGCCCCACTCACTTTCGCCTATCACTATCCTTGTCCAAAAGCGCCGCCAGCCCGAAATCCCCAACCTTGCAAACTACCCCCTTCTCCCCCTTGTCCATGACGAACACGTTGCCCAGCTTCAAATCCCGATGCATGACCCTCGCTGAATGCATGTACATGACGGCCGAGACGAGTTGGGTCATGTAGACTCTTGCTTCGGGTTCGGTGAAGCATGTACGTTTTCGAAGGAGAGCCATCAAGCTCTGTGGTACGAGGGTGGGCGTGAGTTTCCACGTGTTCAGTGTAAGCTGGGGGGAAAGAATTTGAAACTCACTCCACCGCTACATTCTTCCAAACAAAGGTAAATATTCTCTTGATCCTGAAACGTGTTGTTGAGCTTGACAATATGAGGATGGTTCATCATCGACTGAATCTTGATTTCACAATACAGCTACGATTGTCAAGGAGGTCAAGAGCTTTAGCTTCCTGAATATGATCATGCTCCACGAGACAAAACCACTCGAAATCGACAACATGATCGCGACCGAGCGTTCTTCGGGGGATACAGAGAAAGGTGTCTCATGCCGTCCACCTCCTTTCCCGAGAATTTCTCATCTCTTTGCTTTCCTCTCTCGATCCACGCAGACCAGTTCCACAACCGATCGCCTACCCCGCCTCTTCACGCCAATCCACTCTCCCGTCCCGGTACCTCCGCCCTCGTCCT
>Ga0308160_10004137_pt1 | contig 15704 bp, 9 predicted proteins | sample PhyFR1_FD_201036 | JGI IMG/M metagenome (GOLD analysis project Ga0308160, IMG submission 201036) | Phyllosphere microbial communities from UC Gill Tract Community Farm, Albany, California, United States - DLSLF.R1 | ecosystem: Host-associated > Plants > Phyllosphere > Unclassified | place: USA...
ATGATGCGCCAGCGGTAGCGGCTACCGACTATATGAAGCTATTCGCAGAGCAGGTTCGAACTTATGTTCCAGCCAGCGATTATCGCGTACTGGGTACTGATGGCTTTGGTCGTTCAGACAGCCGTGAAAACCTGCGTCACCACTTTGAAGTTGATGCATCTTACGTGGTGGTTGCTGCTTTGGGTGAATTGGCTAAACGTGGTGAAATTGAAGCCACCGTAGTCGCTGATGCGATTAAGAAATTCGATATCAACCCAGAGAAAGTTAACCCGCGTCTGGCATAAGAGGTACAGAATAATGTCTATCGAAATCAAGGTACCGGACATCGGTGCAGACGAAGTCGAAATCACCGAGATTATGGTGAAGGTTGGCGATAAAGTTGAAGCTGAACAATCGCTGATCACTGTTGAAGGCGATAAGGCTTCCATGGAAGTGCCATCCCCGCAGGCGGGGGTGGTGAAAGAGATCAAAGTGGCGGTTGGCGATAAAACCGAAACCGGCAAACTGATGATGATTTTCGAAGCGGAAGGCGCTGTGCAGGTGGCACCCGTGGTGAAAGCAGAAGAAAAACCGACGCTGGCCCCTGCTACTGCCGCCAAAGACGTTGAAGTGCCGGATATCGGTGGCGACGAAGTCGAAGTGACCGAAGTGATGGTGAAGGTGGGTGACAAAGTGGCCGCCGAGCAGTCACTGATCACCGTTGAAGGCGACAAGGCGTCGATGGAAGTGCCTGCACCGTTTGCCGGCATGGTGAAAGAGATCCGCATCAAACCTGGCGACAAGGTGAAAACCGGTTCCTTGATCATGGTGTTTACCGTGGAAGGCGCAGCACCAGCCGCCGCCGCTCCTGCGACGAATGCGGAAGTTACACCGGCTCCGGCCAAGCAAGAAACCAAAACCGCTGCACCCGCTACTCACACCGACAGCAAAGGTGAATTCAGCGAAAACGCCGCTTATGTACACGCGACTCCGGTCATCCGCCGTTTAGCGCGTGAATTTGGTGTCAACCTGGCGAAAGTAAAAGGTTCCGGTCGTAAAGGCCGTATCCTGCGTGAAGACATTCAAGCTTACGTGAAAGACGTGATACAACGCGCTGATGCTGCGCCGGCTGCTGGGCTGCCAGGTATGCTGCCATGGCCGAAAGTGGACTTCAGCAAGTTCGGCGAGATTGAAGAAATCGACATGGGGCGTATCCAGAAAATTTCTGGTGCCAATTTGAGCCGCAACTGGGTGATGATCCCGCATGTGACTCACTTCGACAAAACCGATATTACCGATCTGGAAGTGTTCCGTAAGCAACAGAACGAAGACGCGGCCAAACGTAAGTTGGACGTGAAGTTTACCCCGGTGGTGTTCATCATGAAAGCCGTGGCAGCCGCTCTGGAGCAGATGCCACGTTTCAACAGTTCGCTGTCCGAGGATGGCCAGAAGCTGACGCTGAAAAAATACATCAACATCGGCGTGGCGGTTGATACACCAAATGGCTTGGTCGTTCCGGTGTTCAAAGATGTGAATAAAAAGGGCATTACTGAGCTTTCTCGTGAACTGATGGCCATCTCTAAAAAAGCGCGCGACGGTAAGTTGACCGCCGGCGAAATGCAGGGCGGCTGCTTCACCATCTCCAGTCTGGGTGGTATCGGGACAACTCACTTCGCGCCGATCGTCAACGCGCCGGAAGTGGCTATTCTGGGGGTTTCTAAGTCCGCAATGGAGCCGATCTGGAATGGTAAAGAGTTTATACCGCGCCTAATGATGCCAATGTCGCTCTCCTTCGACCACCGTGTGATTGACGGTGCCGATGGTGCGCGTTTCATCACCATTATCAATAACATGCTGTCTGACATCCGCCGCCTGGTGATGTAATGACCAAGGGGCGCAGTTCATAATGCTGCGTCCTTAGCGCTTCAGCAGCGTTTTGTCGGGTTTTGCATAATTAAACAAAATTGTTGAGACAGGGTTCACTCGAACACGCTTTGCAGAGTATTAACAATTCTGTAAACTGCTCGCGGTGTAAGCGTCCCGGTGGATGGAGGGCGTTATGAGGTCGGTTAATAATATGCCCAATGGATTTCAAGTGGCAGCGAGGCGAAGAGTTCGTCGTTCCTAAACGGTTTACTCAAGCAGGTGGCTGGGGTAAATGCTTGAAGCCAACAACGCTACAACTTGAAAGATGAAGGGGATAATGACGTCTGCCCCGCCGAACAATCAATTAAGAGGTCATGATGAGTACTGAAATTAAAACTCAGGTCGTGGTACTTGGGGCAGGCCCGGCAGGTTACTCTGCGGCTTTTCGTTGTGCTGACTTAGGTCTTGAAACCGTACTGGTTGAACGTTATTCCACTTTGGGTGGGGTTTGTCTGAATGTGGGCTGTATCCCTTCCAAAGCACTGCTGCATGTTGCCAAAGTGATCGAAGAAGCCAAGGCGCTGGCCGCACACGGCATCGTTTTTGGTGAGCCGAAAACTGACATCGACAAAGTTCGCGTTTGGAAAGAAAAGGTGATCACTCAGCTAACCGGGGGGCTGGCTGGCATGGCCAAAGGCCGCAAAGTGACAGTGGTCAACGGCTTGGGCAAGTTCACTGGTGCTAACACCCTGGTTGTTGAAGGCGAAAAGGGTTCAACGACCATTAACTTCGATAACGCTATCATCGCTGCGGGATCTCGCCCAATTCAATTGCCGTTCATTCCCCATGAAGATCCGCGAGTGTGGGATTCCACTGATGCACTGGCGCTGAGAACCATTCCACAGCGTTTGCTGGTTATGGGGGGGGGCATCATCGGCCTGGAAATGGCTACCGTATACCATGCGCTGGGTTCACAAATCGACGTGGTCGAGATGTTCGATCAGGTTATCCCAGCCGCAGATAAAGATGTGGTGAAAATCTTCACCAAACGCATCAGCAAGCAGTTCAACTTGTTGCTGGAAACCAAAGTGACTGCGGTAGAAGCCAAAGAAGAAGGTATCTATGTCACTATGGAAGGCAAAAATGCGCCGGCAGAGCCACAGCGTTACGATGCGGTGCTGGTGGCCATCGGTCGTGTACCGAATGGCAAACTGCTGGATGCCAACAAAGCCGGTGTTGACGTTGACGAACGCGGATTTATCAACGTAGACAAACAGCTACGCACCAATGTAGCGCATATCTTCGCTATCGGTGACATCGTTGGCCAGCCGATGCTGGCACACAAAGGTGTGCATGAAGGCCATGTTGCCGCAGAAGTTATCGCTGGCATGAAGCACTACTTCGACCCGAAGGTGATCCCATCAATCGCTTACACTGAACCAGAAGTAGCATGGGTAGGTCTGACTGAGAAAGAAGCGAAAGAAAAGGGCATCAGCTACGAAACTGCCACCTTCCCGTGGGCTGCGTCTGGCCGTGCTATCGCTTCCGATTGTGCAGATGGCATGACTAAACTGATCTTCGACAAAGAAACTCACCGTATCCTCGGTGGTGCGATTGTCGGCACTAACGGCGGTGAACTACTGGGTGAAATTGGTCTGGCTATCGAGATGGGCTGTGACGCAGAAGATATCGCGCTGACCATTCACGCTCACCCAACCCTGCACGAATCTGTGGGTCTGTCGGCAGAGATCTACGAAGGCAGCATCACTGACTTGCCAAACCCGAAAGCCAAGAAGAAGTAATGCTTGTTGGTTTGAGTCGTTAACAAGCGGCCCTGGATAGGGGCCGCTTTTTTGTGTCCGCTCTCCCAAATTCTTTGCTTCACTCGTTATACCCATTGTAATTGTAAGTATATCATGTTGTGCTCTTCCGGCTGATTACCCGATGCGCAATGATTCAGTAAAGATTTAATGTTGCTTTTATGTGAACAAATTAACAACCGGTTTAAATCCTGTTATGCTCGCTGAGTGGAGCCGGATAATGTACCTTACAGTTTAAAATATCGGCAGCAGTGCTGCCATCAGGATAGAGAGTAAGACTATCACCGTGCACTAAACCCGGTTTGAAAAAACACTAGGCACAATAAATGATAATGAGAGCGAGGAGAACATCGTGCTAGAAGAATACCGTAAGCACGTAGCCGAGCGTGCCGCTGAGGGCATTGCCCCTAAGCCACTAGACGCCACGCAAATGGCCGCGTTGGTTGAATTATTAAAAAACCCACCACAAGGTGAAGCAGAATTCCTGTTAGATTTACTGATTAATCGTGTTCCACCAGGAGTCGATGAAGCCGCTTATGTCAAAGCAGGTTTCCTGGCGGCCATCGCCAAAGGTGAAGCGGCATCCCCCTTAATTTCCCCTGAGAAAGCCATTGAACTGTTAGGTACCATGCAGGGCGGTTACAACATTCATCCGCTGATTGATGCGCTGGAAAACGAAAAGCTAGCACCGATTGCCGTCAAAGCATTGTCCCATACACTGCTGATGTTCGATAATTTCTACGATGTGGAAGAGAAAGCCAAAGCAGGTAACCCGCACGCCAAGCAGGTGGTGCAGTCCTGGGCCGATGCCGAATGGTATCTGTCGCGCCCTGAACTGGCGGAAAAGATCACCGTTACGGTGTTCAAAGTCACCGGTGAAACCAACACCGATGACCTGTCGCCCGCGCAGGATGCTTGGTCACGCCCAGATATCCCATTGCATGCTTTGGCGATGCTGAAGAATGAACGTGAAGGCATTGTGCCAGATAAGCCGGGTAGCGTTGGCCCGATCAAACAGATCGAATTGTTGAACCAGAAAGGCTTCCCGCTAGCCTACGTTGGCGACGTGGTTGGTACGGGTTCTTCCCGTAAGTCTGCTACTAACTCTGTGCTGTGGTTTATGGGTGACGACATCCCATACGTGCCAAACAAGCGTGGTGGCGGTGTGGTGCTGGGCGGCAAGATTGCGCCAATCTTCTTCAACACGATGGAAGATGCTGGCGCACTGCCAATCGAAGTGGACGTCTCTGAGCTGAATATGGGCGATGTGATTGACGTTTACCCCTACAAAGGCGAAGTGCGCAACCACGAAACCGGCGAGTTGATCGCCAGCTTTGAACTGAAAACCGACGTGCTGCTGGACGAAGTGCGCGCTGGTGGCCGTATCCCATTGATTATTGGTCGTGGCTTGACGACCAAGGCACGTGAAGCGCTGGGCTTGCCGCACAGCGATGTATTCCGCATCGCTAAGCCGGTTGCAGCCAGCAGCAAAGGCTTCTCGTTGGCGCAAAAAATGGTTGGCCGCGCCTGTGGCGTTGCCGGTATTCGCCCAGGCGAATACTGCGAACCTAAGATGACCTCCGTGGGCTCTCAAGACACCACTGGCCCGATGACTCGCGACGAACTGAAAGATCTGGCCTGTCTGGGATTTTCTGCTGATCTGGTGATGCAGTCGTTCTGTCACACAGCCGCCTATCCGAAACCGGTCGATGTGACCACGCACCACACGTTGCCAGACTTTATCATGAACCGTGGCGGCGTTTCGCTGCGTCCGGGGGATGGCGTTATCCACTCTTGGCTTAACCGCATGCTGTTGCCGGATACCGTTGGCACCGGTGGTGACTCCCATACCCGTTTCCCGATCGGTATCTCTTTTCCGGCCGGTTCTGGCCTGGTGGCGTTTGCCGCAGCAACGGGCGTTATGCCGCTGGACATGCCTGAGTCGGTATTGGTGCGTTTTAAAGGTAAAATGCAGCCGGGCATCACCCTGCGCGATCTGGTGCACGCCATTCCTTACTACGCGATTAAACAGGGTCTACTGACCGTTGAGAAGAAGGGCAAGAAGAACATCTTCTCTGGCCGTATCCTGGAGATCGAGGGTTTGCCGGACTTAAAGGTCGAGCAAGCGTTTGAGTTGACTGATGCTTCTGCTGAGCGTTCAGCCGCCGCTTGCACCATCAAACTGGATAAGGCACCGATCGAAGAGTACCTGAATTCCAACATCGTGCTGTTAAAATGGATGATCTCCGAAGGCTATGGTGACCGCCGGACTCTGGAGCGCCGTATTCAGCGCATGGAAAAATGGCTGGCGGCTCCACAGCTTCTGGCTGGCGATGCAGATGCTGAGTATGCTGCGGTGATCGACATCGATCTGGCGGAGATCACGCAACCTATTCTGTGCGCACCCAACGATCCAGACGATGCGCGCCTGCTATCTGACGTGGCCAACAGCAAGATCGATGAAGTATTCATTGGTTCTTGCATGACCAACATCGGCCACTTCCGTGCAGCCGGTAAGCTGCTGGATCAGCACAAAGGCCCGTTGCCAACCCGCTTGTGGGTGGCCCCACCCACCAAGATGGATGCGGCTCAACTGACCGAAGAAGGTTACTACAGCATATTTGGTAAGAGTGGTGCACGCATTGAGATACCGGGCTGTTCACTGTGCATGGGTAACCAGGCGCGTGTGGCGGACGGCGCGACGGTAGTTTCTACCTCAACCCGTAATTTTCCGAACCGTCTAGGTACCGGCGCGAACGTCTACCTGGCCTCCGCAGAGCTGGCGGCGGTCGCTTCACTGTTGGGCCGCCTGCCGACGCCGGACGAGTATCAGTCCTTTATGGGGCAGGTTGATAAAACTGCGGCGGATACTTACCGCTATCTGAACTTTAACCAGTTGGGGCAATACACTGGTAAAGCTGATGGTGTGATCTTCCAAACTACAATTTAAGCCGTGCTACCCAAAATAATTCGGGTTAAGGTAAACAGCGGTAACTGAGTGGATCACCAGGGGGTTGGCAAACAAATGTCTGAGGAAACCAAGGCAACCAACACTATTGTAGTTTGAAGAAAGCTAGGCCACATTGTACAACTGCACCAAATAAAACGGGAAGCTAAGCCTCCCGTTTTATTTGGTGTAGTTGTCAATGTTGTGAGTGCTCAATAAGTTAGCAGCAACAGGAGGATTTTTTTACTCTGTCGTAACTAAACTTAATACGAGCATATTAAAATGACACCATTTTTCCAGGGGACAGCTTTGACTCCAGCTCCATCAGAGTTTTTGCAATAGGAATAGCAATAGGCGCAAGCTGTCGACCTATGATCAGTGAACGGTGTTTAATCGTGGTAAGCATAGTGAAATCATCGTTTACGCCGAGTAAGTCATCGCGTATGGCTTTCCCGATCCGAATAGTTTGGGCAATCCCATGTCCACTCCATCCATGGACGACATATATAGGGGCATATTTCCCTAGTTTTCGGGAATCTGTCGCTCCATTTAACGTCAGGTCAGTCGTCCCACTCCAGGCAAACTCTAACTCCAAGTCCTCACGTTCCGGGAAAACAGTACGTAGACGAGAAGTCAGGTAATCGACAGTTTTTTCGTCCTCCCAGCGCGTCCCTGTACCCTGTCCTCCGAAGAGAAGTCGTTCGTTCCTGACCGGGCGATAATAGTCTATCTGAAATTGAGTATCATAGACTGCTTTGCCAGTAGGTAATAATGTCCGTATTCCTCCTGCTACTGGGCTGGTTGTGCCTACGTAGGTATAGAAAGGTATTGTGGTCGAATTGTCCTGTTCCAGCAGTGTGTGTGTCGCACTGTGAACGGCCACAACCACACCACGGCGGGCGAGTAGGGTTCCTTGCGCAGTATGCACTCTGACGCCGTTTTCTGTTTCTTCAAAACGAATCACTTCACTTTGTTCATAAACGGTGCCACCGTTGGCAACAAAGCCGTAGATCATGCCACGCGCAAGCGCTAAGGAATGCACTTGCCCCCCAAGCATGTCTAAAGCACCACCATGATAAATATCAGATGTGATGTGGTCCTTGATTTCATAAGTACCCAAGATAGAGACGCTTTCATCCCCAAGGAATTTCCGGGCGTCTGCCTCTTTCACGAGTGAATTTAGGTGACCAGGGTGAATAGCGGCTGTCAGGTGACCTCTTCCGCGATCGATATCTAATCCATACCGAGACGTAATTTCATCAATCAATGACATGGACTCGCTTGAGGTAAATGTCCATAGTCTTTGTGCATCCTCATAGCTCAAATATTCAATCATGGATCCAGCTTCCCAGCGCGCAAGGCCCGGGGTAAGCTGGCCACCGTTGCGGCCTGAGGCGGCAGAACCGATACGGTCTTTTTCAAGCAACACGGTTTCCACACCGGACTCTGAAAGATGGAGTGCTGCGGAAGCACCTAACAGCCCCCCTCCAATCACTACCAGTTCACACTCCCTGTCGCCTTCAAGAGCAGGGAAGGTTTCCCATGAAGAAAGTGTTGACTCGTAGTAATTAGCGGGATTTCCAGGGTCTGGATTTTCAGTTTGTTTTTTATTACGCACCCAATTCCAGTCACCGTCAATCGTATCATTTTGGGTTTGTGTGTAAATTGCGTCATTTGTTATAACTGGCTTCTTAATGGTTTTTTTAGCATGCATTTTAAATACTCAATTGATTAAACATAGCCCCTCAGGAAAACACACTGAGGGCACACATACTCGCTATCTGCAGGATTAATTATCGGAAAGAATCACCACCTTATTCGTCAGTTTGCAATAGATCAGATAAGCCAGGCCAAGCGCCGCCCATGCCAGGCCAAACACCATTGCATCTTTATCTAAATTGAACCACATCACTCCTACCGACAATAGCCCCATTACCGGCATAATAATGTTATCAATGATTTCACGAGGAGAATTAACTTGTTTTTTAACAATGGAAAACTGTATTAATACAGAGATATTTACAGAGCTGAATGCAACAAGAGCACCAAAGCTAATTAAAGAGACAGCAGTATCCAGATTAAAGAAGACAGCGGTCATGGATATTCCGCCAACAAAAAGGATGCAGTAAAGCGGGCTATGAGTTTCCGGACTTTTATATCCAAAGAATCTTTTAGGGAAAATTCTGTCACGCCCCATGATATTTAACAACCGCGCGGCACTGGCATGGGATGCCAGTGCCGAGGCAAAGGTATTAACTAAAATAGCCACCAGGAAAACAGACTGGAAGAAATAGCCGCCCACATAAAGTATAATTTCAGGCATAGCTTCAGTCGGATTTTTGAAGTGAGAGTTATCTGGGAAATATAATTGTGTAAACCAGGCGACTACAAAGAAAATAAATCCACCACTTAATGCTGTAATGAATATCGCTTTTGGAATGGCGACTTTTGCATTTCGTGTTTCACCGGATAAAGTGGTTACCGCATCAAAACCGAGGAATGAGAAACATAAAATAGCTGCCCCACTTATCAGTGGAAGGATATGCGTATTTCCGTTAAATAATGGTGCTAATGTCCAGACATGGCTGTAGCCCAGTTTATGACTTACCCCATGTATAACGAGATAGATAAATACCCCCATCAAGAATACAGGTAATCCGACAAGGATGAAGTTCAAGTTAGCCAGCAGCTTAATATTTCTGCAGTTAATGAATGTTACCAGCAGGGTGAAGGCAAAAATAAAAGTCCATGGTGGGATTTGTGGGAACAATGACCTTAAATATATTCCTGAGAGCAGGGAATTAATCATGGGGAGAAGAATATAATCGAGCAATGACGCCCAGCCAACAAGCATACCGACCTGATTACCGCAGGTGTTTTTGGCATAGGAATAGGCAGAACCTGCATCAGGGTACAATTTCACCAGGCGACCATAGCTTAGCGCAGTAAGCAGAACAGCGACCAGAGCAAGAAGATAGGCCATTGGCACACGTCCTTCAGTCACTCCAGACACTATCCCGAAGGTATCGAAAACAGTCATCGGGGTCATGTAGGCGATCCCGATAATCACAACCTGCCAAACAGAAAGCCCAGATTTAGAGCTACTCATTTTGTTATACATCCTTATCAAGTGTGTCATATAGGCAAAGACTATGACGGAGTGAGAGAATTTTATTACCCTAACCTAAATTTATGCCAGTCAATGATGAAATATACATAAAATTCTATGTTTTATGTAAATGCTTTTTAATTTTACAACGTAACTTACTAATTAATATTGAAAAAACAAAAAATGGCTGTAAATTAAAACGTCACACCAAAGAGATATAAAAATCCAAAAATTATAATCCGATCAAAGAAAATAATCATACTTACTTTATGATTATTATTTTTTTCAAGATATTATAATTATAATTGTAATGGGAGGCAACCCCTGAGGTATCCCCAGAAAAAGTGACAGGCACAGAAATTTATGATCTTATTGATTGTGCAACCAATTCAACGAGATATCCCTATGCCTGCACGTTCATTACGCCAGAAATTTTTTTAAGAATATACTTGCATCTCTGCACTGTTATCGCCAACAGGCACTCATCGACGCTACGAATGCAGTAATTAATGGCGCTTCTCTCACCCTTACAGTATTGGCCGTTATTTACCTGGATATGCCAGCGTTAAACATAAAATTAAGCGCGTTGATAGGCTGTTAGGTAATCAACATTTACACGATAAAATGGATTGTATTTTTCAAAAAATCACACAACATATTACCCATAATATGTCCAGGGTGATCAGTCTGATCGACTGGAGTGGTTATCACTCTGCTAATTTTCAGCTTCTGAGGGCTAGCCTGGCCTATGATGGTCGCTCGTTACCCTTATTACCCTTAATGAGTTGTGTTGCGTCCTCATCACAGTGAGGTAGCCTGAGTGTGCATGAACATTTTCTTGATACACTCGCAAAGTGTTTCATTCCGAAGACTGAAGTTATCATTATTACCGATGCTGGTTTTCAGGGACACGGGTTCCGGCTGATCCGTTCCCGGGGATGGATCTTTCTCTGCCGGGTGCTGGGAGCACAGTACCACAGCATTAATGGTGAATGGGAAAAGGTAAAAGACATCAACAGTAAAGCTTCGCTTACGCCATCTTATCTCGGACAAGGTCTTCTGGGACGAGATAAAAATGCGCGGTATCAAGGTTATTTTTATCTTTATAAAAGCAAACCGAAGGGGCAAAAATTTAAGCGTGCGAAGGACAAAGCAGCACGTGCAATGGTGACTAAAAAAGCACGCTGTGCAGGAAAATCACCGTGGCTGACATTTACAAATACAACGGAGTTTTCACCGAAGCAGATTATGAAACTGTATAGTCGCAGAATGCAGATTGAACAAAACTTTCGGTATTTTAGGTGTATCCAATGTTTGCCAGACCACACCGCCTACAGCAAATAGGTTAAGCCCTTGTCAGACCAGATGTCGAGCCTGCTCGTTCCAGTGTTGTTGGGTGATATCGAAAATTTCCCTGATGGCGGCTTCGCCAAGTGTCTTACGCCTCCGAATAATCGGACGGGTGGCGATAAAGTGCGTGCCAGAGCAATCGACAGTCTTCATGAGATTAACGATCTGGAAGAGAGGGCGCTGGTTGAATACCGCCATACCGATAGCCGATTTCTGTCGATCCCGCGCCCGCAGTATACATGCGGCGTGAGCCTGGCTGCGCAGTAGGCAGGCCTAAGCTTCTTGGGAGGGCGCAAGTCTGGCTGTACTTATCCGACGCCCCTAGGTTTTGCAGCAGGGCCATCTGATTTACATTGGCATTTGGGGCATTTTTACATCGGTACTGACTGGTCGCCACAGGAAACCCTCAAATAGCGATAGATTAATATAAAATTTTACCGATTGATTTTACCATATTGATAGTAATTAACTATTTCATTTCTCTTTATTAGCCTTGTTGATTTGTTTTTTTTTGTTTAGAATGCCCCTCATATTTCGAAAGGCACGATAAGAGTTAAGATCGATAATAACCAAATTAATTTTGCGGGGGGAGCTGTTTCTCCGCAGTAATATTATTTTTCAGCCTTATGTAGATATATTAATACTCATTTGTTAATAAATGGGTTTCTTTAAAGTTTAAAAGTCTACTCATAACGCGTGGCTTTATATACGAATTTTCATGAGATGTTCCTCCACTATTTTGCTGGAACGGGGGAAGCTCGTCTCGTTTTCAATATATTGCATCAATGTATTTTATCAAGAGGAAAAATTTAATGAAATTGAATAATCGCTCAGCCGCTGTAGTATTGGGTTTCGTATTAGCCAGCAGTGCTGCTTCTGCTGCTGATCCAGCTCCTGCTCCTGGTAGCCAGGGTCAGGGTACGGTGACCTTTAAAGGCTCTGTTATTGATTCACCTTGCTCTATCACCTCTGAAACAGCGAACCAGACTGTTGATATGGGCCAGATCTCAAATTCAGCGTTGAAGAAAGCCGGTAAGTCAACTCCGCGTCCTTTCTCTATTAAGCTGGAAAACTGCGATGTTTCTTCATTGACGAATAAAACCGTTACCGCCACCTTTACCGGCACCGCGTCTAAAGCACAGCCGACAAACCTGGCGTTAGTTGGCCAGGTATCTGGAGCAGCGCTGGTTATCACTAACGGCGATGGTGCCTCTGTCAGTCTGGGTAGCCCAACACAGCCAACCTCTGTTCATAATGGTAACAACACGCTCTCTTACGCTGCATACCTGCAAGGTGATTCTGAGAAGGTGGCTATAGTACCTGGTGATTTCTCTTCGGTTGCTAACTTCACTCTCGCCTACCAGTAAATCCAACAACATCGTGACAGGCGCGGCTGCGCGCCTGATTTACTGATATTTGCAGTTATCAACGGAGAGGGAAAAGCGGTGGAAGCAGGTCATAAATTCTGCTTTTTACTATGCTGATATCTGCAACTGTGTTCTGACCCCGCTAAAGCCGGGTCAGCATAGGCTATCCAAGTTTAGTGCCACTTTCGAGGCTCGACCACAAACGACAGCTTGTTTGCAGGCTACAGAGAGCAGAACTGTAGGACTACAACTTGCTGATACCAATGGCAATCTCGCCGATCCCGGTCAGCCTTTAGCCGTTGGCAAACTGCAACCTAGTAATGTAAATCTTGAATACATGCTGTGCCTGGTCAGCCATCGCCAGACGTTGCTTGCCAGCTCCTACGCTGGCATTATTCGATCCAAGTTGGGCTATTAATAATGAATGTCTATCGCTATTTTGCTGTACGCCCCCTTTCAGCGTTGCTGGCTTTAGTTACATTGGTTAATAATCCGGCGTGGTCTGTACAGACAATCGAGTTCAATACTGATTTTCTGGACGTCAAAGACGGCAGAAAAATCGATCTTAGTGATTTCTCCCGGGCTGATTACCTGATGCCGGGGCAGTATCAGATGGTTGTCAGGATCAACAAAAACGAATTGCGCGAGCAGAACATCACGTTTATGCCGCCCGAAGACGATCCCAAGGGCAGTGTGCCCTGTCTGACATCGGATTTGGTCAAACAGCTCGGATTTACCGCCGCTGCCTCCCGGGAATTACGCTGGTGGAAGAACGGGCAGTGTCTGAAGTTAGATTCTCTGAAAGGGATGTCCGCACGCGGTGATTTGGGTAGCTCATCGCTATACCTTAACGTGCCGCAGGCGTATCTAGAGTACGTCGCTGATAACTGGGATCCCCCCTCACGCTGGGATAACGGAATCAGCGCGTTGCTGTTCGATTACAACCTTAACGCCCACACCAGCCACATAACAAAAGGTCACGACAGCCAGACTCTTAGCGGTAATGGCACCACCGGGTTTAACCTCGGTGCATGGCGTTTGCGTGCTGACTGGCAGGGAAATTACGATCGTTCGACCAAAAAAGGCAACAGCAGCAACAACTGGGATATAAGCCGCTACGATGCTTATCGGACGATTGCCGCACTGCGTGCCAAGCTGCGATTGGGGGAGAGCTACCTGAACTCTACCGTCTTTGACAGCTTCCGCTTTCTTGGTGCTAGCCTGGTTTCCGACGACAATATGCTACCACCCAATCTGCGCGGCTACGCGCCTGAAGTCTCCGGCGTGGCCAAAACCAATGCAAAAGTAACGATAAGCCAGCAAGGGCGCGTGCTCTATGAAACAACCGTACCTTCCGGGCTGTTTCGTATTCAGGATCTCAACTCGGTTACCTCCGGTACGCTGGACATAAAGATCCAGGAACAGGATGGAACCAGTCGTACCTTCCAGATCAGAACTGCCAACGTTCCCTATCTGACCCGTCCGGGCCAACTGCGATACAAATTAGCATTGGGTAAACCCTCTCACTTGAAGCATAACACCCAGGGAACGGGTTTCGCCACCAGCGAGTTCTCTTGGGGGCTCAATAACAGTTGGTCACTATACGGTGGGGCTATGCTGGCAGCAGACTATAACACTGCGGCTGTGGGGGTTGGGCGCGACTTATTGTCGCTCGGTGCGCTGTCGTTTGACGTGACCTGTTCGCGTGGCACCCTGCCACAACAGGGCATGCTGAGTGGCCGTGCATTCCACCTGAGCTATTCAAAACGGTTTGACGAGTATGACAGCCAGGTGACTATTGCCGACTATCGTTTCCCTGATCGCAATTATCTGAGCATGGGGCAGTATCTCGATACACGCTATCATGGTAATAACCACGGTAGCAGTAAAGAAATTTTCACTGTCACCTTTAATAAGCAGTTCCCGGATATGGGCATCAGTTCCTATATCAACTATAGCCATCGGACTTACTGGGATCTTCCGGCTAACGATAGCTATAATCTGTCCTTATCTCGCTATTTCAATGTTGGACGTGTGAGTAATGTCAGTATCAACCTTTCGGCCTATCGCAACCTTTATAACAACCATATTGATGATAGCCTGTTACTCAGCCTGAGCGTGCCGTGGGGCAACACCGGTAGCCTGACCTATGACGGACACTACAACCGCAGCGGTAGCAGCAATAGCAACGGTAGCAGCAATATGGTGGGCTATTCTGATCGTATTGACGATAACAACTCGTACAACGTCAAGAGCGGTGTCGCACAACAGGGGCGTGGAACGGCCAGTGGCTACTTTACCCATGACGGTGATATGGCACAGTTGATCGCGAATGCCAGCTACGAGAGCGGACAATACTCCTCGGTAGGGCTTGGTTTACAGGGGGGGATCACTGCAACGCTGCAGGGTGCCGTGATGCATCGGATTAATGCGTTGGGAGGCACTCGAATAATGGTGGATACCGACGGAGTCAACGATGTCCCGATACGTGGCTATGGCGGTATTAGCCACAGCAACCGTTTCGGTAAAGCGGTTAGCAGTGACGTGAACAGTTACTATCGCAACAGCCTCTCGGTGGATATCAACGCTCTGCCAGATAATGTTGATGCCACGCGTTCAGTGGTGCAGGCCACGCTCACTGAAGGTGCCGTTGGCTACCGCCGCTTTGGCGTGATTTCTGGAGAAAAGGCGATGGCTACCATCAGGCTAACCGATGGATCCGCCCCCCCCTTTGGTGCCACCGTGGTGAACAAAAAACGCTACCAAACCGGGATTGTTAACGATAATGGTAGTGTGTGGATAATCGGTATTAAACCCGGAGAGACAATGCACGTACTTTGGGATGGCAAAACGCAGTGTGCCATTTCTCTGCCCGAACGGTTACCGCCGTTGACCAGCAACCTGCTGCTGCCGTGCAACGCAGTCCGAAGCAACGTGGCAGCAGATGCTGCTGCGGAAAAAGAGAATGGTCTGTAAGTGTCGGCCAAATAAAAGATGACGTGCACCGGGTTAAGCTCCTTTCCCTGGTAAAAGCTAATGAGGTGATAAATTGAGCAAAACAGTGATAAAACTTTTGATGGCAGCGGCCATGGCGACTGCCACCCTGCTTACGGGCGTACAGCAAGCCAGCGCGGCCATTGCTCTCGATCGCACCCGCATAATTTTCGGTGGCGAAAATCACTCTACTAGCCTGAATCTCAGTAATCAGAATAGAGAACTGCCCTACCTGGCGCAGGGATGGATTGAAGATGACAAAGGGAATAAAA
>Ga0308160_10004138_pt1 | contig 15703 bp, 14 predicted proteins | sample PhyFR1_FD_201036 | JGI IMG/M metagenome (GOLD analysis project Ga0308160, IMG submission 201036) | Phyllosphere microbial communities from UC Gill Tract Community Farm, Albany, California, United States - DLSLF.R1 | ecosystem: Host-associated > Plants > Phyllosphere > Unclassified | place: USA...
GCGCAGCGAACGCGGTCGAGGCCTGGCTGGCGCGCCAGGGCGCCTTGCAATCACGCGTCTAGGGTCTGTCTGACTGGCCTCTTAGGAGCCACAGGATCATTGTTGCGATAGTCACGGCAGCCAAATGGTTGTGTCCACGTTATTTCGTACCTAGTTGCGACGGCTCGGAAATCTTTCAGCCGGTTGATGGCGCGTTCGACGACATTCCGGCCTTTGTAAACTTGTGCGTCAAAGCGTGGTGGTACGCCGCCACGCCGTCCTTTCTGCAGGCGGTTTTAGCGCGCATCCTAACGCTCGGGGCAGATGCACCGGATACCGCGTGTCTGAATCTGTTGCCGGTAATAGCGAGCATCGTAAGCGCGGTTTACGCTAACGGAAGTGGGGACGTTTCCGTAGACGGCCTCGACCGGTACGTGGTACGCAAATGGCATCACGCGTATGCCCGACATTGGCCGCATTACTGCATTGTCGGGCGGTGACGAGGATAGACAGTGGCAAGCTGTGTCCATGACGCATAAGTGAATTTTGCTCGTGATGCCGCCGCGTGAACGCCCCAGCCATTCGTCAGCTACAGCCCCCTTTTTTTCAGCTGCCGGTAGCGTCTTTCGAGCCCCGGCAGCACTGCGCTGGGCCTTGATGTGCGTGGCATTGAGCGCAGCACCGTCCCAGTCTACCAGGCCAGCCTCGCCGGCTGCGGCTGCATGACCTTGAGAAGGCGCTGCCAAGTGTCGCTTCTGGACCAACGGACGAATCGGTCATAGTCAGGCTTGCTAAGGACCGTAGCGCGACGGGACGTTGCGCCAGGGAGCGCGTGTGCGTAGGCGCCACAGGGTGCCGTTGATCACCTGTCGATGTTCGACATAGACGTGACCATGGCGCGGGTTGGACAGCAGATGGGACTCAAGCTGGCGCTACTTTAGTTTGAGTGAAATTGCTTCTTGGAAAGAGGGGTTGCGCGCGCAGAGGCGGTTTTGCTTACCGATCTTTGGGCTGTGGGTAGGCATGGGGGTAGAAGCTCATTGTTGTAATTTTTCATTTGATAGGTGGCGGACACCGCTTCCGCCAAGCATACTGAACTAGAGCCCCACACGTTGGGGCTTTTTTTCGTCTGCACTGATGGGCTATACGATCGACAAGCTCTTGTGATCGAGATCCTTGGCGTCGCGCGGATCAGCATCATCGCACTCGCTCCCGCATTGGCAATGCGGTGATTAATCCGTACAATCACCGCATGAACTGCGGCGATTACACCTACATTTGGCAGGCCCCGGACTGGCCGAACTGGCGCTACGACCTGGCTGCGCTGGTATCGCCGCTTGCGCAGGTCAGTCAGCGTCAGGGCCTGCTGCTGGGCAGGCTTGCCGATATTGGTCTGGGCCTGCGCGACCAGGCCAGTCTGGCCGCATTGACCGACGACGTCATCAAGACCAGCGAAATCGAGGGCGAACAGCTGAACGTCGCCTCGGTACGTTCGTCCATTGCACGTCGCCTGGGCGTCGACATCGGTTCGCTGGCACCGGTGAACCGGCACGTCGAAGGCGTGGTCGACATGATCCTCGATGCTACGCTCCACAGCGCATTGCCGTTAACGCAGGAACGCCTGTGCGGCTGGCATGCGGCGCTATTCCCGACCGGCTATTCTGGCCTCAGCAAGATCAGTACCGGCACCTGGCGCGACGATGCACATGGCCCGATGCAGGTGGTATCCGGGCCCATAGGACGCCAGCGTGTCCACTACGAAGCCCCGCCTGCCAACTGCCTGGCTGGCGAGATGGCGCGCTTCCTTGCCTGGGTCAACGTACCTGTCCAGGCCGAGCCGGCACTGATCCGCGCCGGACTGGGGCATTTGTGGTTCGTGACCCTTCACCCTTTCGATGATGGGAATGGCCGTATCGCGCGCGCCATCGGCGATCTGCTACTGGCACGCGCCGATGGCAGTCCGCAGCGCTTCTACAGTCTGTCGGCGCAGATACAGCGCGAGCGCAAGGCCTATTACGCCATTCTCGAACGCACGCAAAAGGCTGGCGTGGATGTGACCGAATGGCTGTTGTGGTTCATGCAAATGCTCGGCGAGGCCGTGGACTTGGCCCATCACGCGCTCGACGCCGTGCTGGAGAAGGCGCACTTCTGGCAGCGGGTCTCCGGCGTGGCGCTCAACGATCGGCAAGTCAAGATTATCAACCGGCTGCTCGACGGCTTCGAGGGCAAGCTCACCAGCAGCAAGTGGGCGGCAATCGCCAAGTCGTCGACCGACACAGCGCTACGTGACATCAACGAACTGGTTGAACTGGGCATCCTGCAGCGGTCCGGGGCTGGCGGTCGGAGTACCAGCTACGATCTGGTGAAATAGCTAAATCCCAGTACATGTCTTCATTTTCATGGGCGAACGAATGCTGACGCTGGCTCGCTCACTTTCTGCCTGGCCATCGAAATCGAGAACGCCATTTCTCTGGAAAGCGTTAACACATAGATGAGCTTTGAATTTTTCTGCACCGGCTGTGACAACATCCACCATGGCATGCCCGCGTTAGACGCCGCGGCACCCCTCAGCTATTACGCCATACCGGAGGACGAGCGCGAAGCCCGTTGTGAACTCGATACCGACGCCTGCATCATAGATGGAACCCAATACTTTGTTTTCGGCTGCGTGGAAATTCCCGTGCATGGCGAGAGCGAGCCGTTCTCGTGGGGCGTATGGGTATCGCTGAGCGCGTCCAGCTTCGAGCAGTGGTCCGCCAGCTTCGAATCGGAACAGCGATCGCACATCGGCCCTTTCTTCGGCTGGCTGAATGCGGCGCTCGAACCTTATCCGGACACGATCAATCTGAAGACCCGCGTCCATCTCAGGGATGGTTTCATCCGCCCCTTCATCGAACTGGAACCGACCGACCATCCACTGGCAGTGGAGCAGCGTGAAGGGGTATCGGTGCAGCGAGTGGCGGAACTGTTCGCGCGGATCGTCCATGGCAGGCCGGAAGCCTGAGCCGACGAAACACGGAGACAGCGCACCGGCCGCGATTCGGGAAGGGCAGGCGGCGTTGTCCTTGTCGACAGCAATCTTGAAGGCTGGCTGAACGCCGCTGCAACCGCTCCAGAATCCATAACCGTTGCCAAAGAACAACGATTCACCGATTTTGGCTACCTGCGACCGCCAGTCTTCCCCCCGCAGCAAGCGGTTTTTCATTTTGCTCCGTCAACACGGCTATGATGGCGTCTTGTTTGGAAGAACTTAAATGACGTGCTGACCCGACATCTCTCCCGCCCGCGCGCTCCCGCCAACCGTTCGCCTCGTCTGGCAACCATTACCATGCTGGTGGTCAGCGCCGCCGTCGCCCTGACGATGCTGCTGCACCTGGCCCTGGTCAGCCACTTCGCCCACCAGCAGGCGCGCAAGGAAGCGCAGTTGCGCCTGCAGCAGCTATCCTGGCAGATGCGCGATTCGCTGAACCGCGTGATCGGCAACGCCGCCGCCAACGTCAAGCTGCTGTCCGAACTGCCGCAGATCCGCTCGGTACAGGATGTCGATCTTACCCGCAATGCCCTCGAATCGCTGCAGCGTTCCGTACCCGAGTACGCCTGGATCGGCGTCACCGACGCCGAAGCCCGGCTGCTGGCCTCGACCGGGGGCCTGCTGGAAGGAGCGAAAGTCGATGCGCGGCCCTGGTTCCAGGCCGGCAAAAAAGGCTTGCATGCCTCGGATTACCATCCGGCCGTGATGCTCGGCAAGCTGCTGCCGAAGGCGGCCGATCCCTGGCGCTTCGTCGACGTGTCGGCGCCGCTGAAGGGCAGCAAAGGCGAGTTCGTCGGTGTGGTTGGTGTGCACATGAGCTGGCAGTGGGCGCGTAACCGCGCGCGCGAGCTGCTCACGCCCGCCCTGCGCGAATACGGGGCCGAGGTGCTGGTCGTGCGCGACGACGGTACCGTTTTGCTGGGGCCGCCGGACCTGATCGAACAGCGTATCGATAGCGCCAGCCTGCGCCTGGCGGCTGCCGGCGAAACCGGGTCGATGAGCGAGACCGGGCCGGATGGCAAGAAGTATCTGACCGGCTACAGCCGCACCGGCGTGAATGGCGATCCGGCCACCCTGAGGTGGTCGGTGCTGGTGCGCCATACCGAAGATGCGGCCCTGGCCGATTCGCGCAATCTGGAGCGGCGCATGGTCTGGCTGAGCATCCTGATGGCGGCTGTGCTGGCCGGCTGCGCGGCGCTGCTGGCGCGGCGCCTGACGCGGCCGATGAATGCGCTCGGCAACGCGATCGAACTGGCGGCCCAGGAAACCGATGCCGGCCGCGCGGCGCCCGAAATTCCCGTCGTCGCCGGCTTCCACGAGGCGCAGGTGCTGTCGCGCGCGCTGCGCGAACTGGTGCGCAGCGAAGAGAGCCATCGTCACGCCCTGGAAACCATGAACCAGCAGCTGGAAAGCACGGTGGCGCTGCGCACCGCGGAGCTGGAAGCGCTGCTGCTGCGCGATGTGCTGACCGGCCTGCCGAATCGGCGCGCACTAATGCAGACTCTGCCGGATGCGATGGAGCGCGCCGCGCGCAGCAGCAAGCCCTGCGCCTTGCTATTCCTCGACATGGACGGCTTCAAGGCCGTCAACGATACCCATGGCCACGAAGAGGGCGACGAACTGCTGCGCCAGTTCGGCTCGCGCATCGCCGAGGCGGTGCGCCGCACCGATACCGTGGCGCGCCTGGCCGGCGACGAATTCGTGGTCATCCTCGAAAATCTGGCGCATCTGGGCGATGCCGAAGAAAAGGCGCACACCCTGATGGCCGGGTTGCGCCAGCCTTACGTGCTGAAAACCGCAACCGTCAGCGTGGGCGCCAGCGTTGGCGTCGCCCTGCATTTGCCGCAGGACCCGGCCGACCTGAATGCCTGGCTGGCCCGCGCCGACCATGCGATGTATGTGGCCAAACGCGGCGGCAAAAACGCGGTGGCGATTGCGCCCGCGACAGGGAAAGTTGCTGCTGCATAACTCAGTCGGATTGTACCTACAAAAAGACAAGCCATTCTGGTGAGCTGTATGTGGGGTAATCGACAGATGAACACGCTTGGAGAGGCGTAAGGTAGGGGCGTAGAAAGGATTACGCCATGTTAAGGTCGCTTGTCACATTTGCTGTGTTGGGAGGAAGTGCCGCTGCCGCGTGTGCGCAGAGCGGCGTCACGACGTATGGCGTGCTCGACGCCGGCGTCGTCGGCGAGAGCGGCTGCACGAATGGCTGCGCCACGCGGGTCGGCAGCGGCGTGGCGTCCACCTCGCGCATCGGTATCCAGGGCAGCGAAAAGATCGGAGACACCACGTCGGCCGTGTTCGGCGCGGAAACCGAACTGAAACTCGATACCGGCCGCGCCGCCGACAACCGTCTTCAGGAGCAGGGGCGCGAACGCCTCGAGCACCAGGCATGGGTCGGCTTGTCGGGCGAATTTGGCGCCATCACCATCGGGCGCCAGTACAACCTGCAATACCTGGCGCTGACCGATGTGGCCGACCCGTTCAAGGGCGGCACCGCCGGCAGCGCAACCAATCTCATCGGCGGACCGCGCCGCACCGACAACAGCGTGCAGTACTACAAGACCATGGCAAACGGCTTCTCGGCCGGCGCCTCGTGGGCCGCACGCGATCTCGACACCTCGCAGGCCGGGCGTGCCTGGGGCATGACGGTCGGCCTTGCCAGCGGCCCACTGACCGTGCGCGCCGCCCACCGCAACCAGGGCGCGGTGCGCGCGAATCTGAACTACAAGACCAGCAACGACATGACGTCGAAAAATTCTCTGCTGGCGGCGAATCTGCGCCTCGGCTGGGGCACGGCTTACGCGGCGTACAGCATGAGCAAGGGCATTGCCAGCTCGCCGCTGTTCAATCCCGACAATCCCTACGGCGCCGGACTGGCGCGCACGCCCTCGAACAGCAGCCGCGATGTGCTGTTCGGCATGGCGGTGCCGGTCGATCATTCGATTACCCTGCTGGCCTCGTACATCCGCAAGAACGACCGCGACCTGGCGAACCAGGATGCGAACCAGGCGGCCTTTGGCGCCAGCTATGCGTTGTCGCGCCGTACCGATTTTTATGCTGCCTGGTCGCACATCCGGAATCGCAACGGCGCCGGCTACACGGTCGGCAACGCCAGCGCACCCGGCAGCGGTAACAAGGCTTTCAACCTCGGCATGCGCCACGCATTCTAGAGCGCTGCGCCGCGCAGGCCGGAAACTCTGTAGCCTGACACCATCCACCCACACCTCATGGAGGCATTATGACTGGAGCCAGTACCCTCGATCCGGATAATTTCCCGGAAAGCCCGGACCGTAGCCTTGGCAAGGGCCACGGCACCGACGCCCTTGGCCCGAGCGACATTTCCGACACCGGCAGCGACGTGGTCGGCGGCCCCGGCTTCGCGACCAACCTCGACGACGATCAGTTGATCCATCTGGACGAAGGCACGACCTCGGATCCGGAAGCCAGCCACGCCGGCGACACCGCCGGTCCCGACGTCGGCGACGCTAATTTCTCGAGCGACACCGACATGGGCGGCACCGGCGAGCGCGCCGCTGCCGGCCGCGACGCGGTGGTCAAGGATGGCGCCGATATCGATACCGACCGTATCGTCACCATCCCCGACCTGCCGCTCACCGAAGAAGATACCGACTTCTTATCGAGCAAACCGCCGGGACAGTCCACGGGCCGCGAATAAGGCCCCGAACAGCGCGCCACCGGCCAGCACGGCGGTGGCGATCGGTTTCGAACGCAGGGCCACGGCGGTATAGGGCGAGCTTTCCGACACTGTTCGCTCGGTCATGCCCTGGCGCTCGCGCAGCGCCTGGCTCGGGTCGGGCGCATGCAGGGCATCGGTACGGCCCGGCTGCTTGTCGAACTGGGATTTCGACTGCTTGAACATCGAGGCGTTCATGTACTTGTCGAGCAGGCGCGGCATGTAGGCATTGCCCGAGGAAACCAGTTTCGAGGCGCCGCCCACGAAGATGTCGCGCTTCGGATGCTGGGCACAGTACAAAATCGCCTTCGCCACGATTTCCGGCGCGTACACCGGCGCCGGCAGGGCTGCTTCCTTGTCCATGTAGTTCTTCGCGTGCAGCGCGAACATGGTGTCGATCGCGGCCGGTTTCACCAGCGTCACCGAGATCGGCGCTTCTTCCTTTTCCAGTTCCATGCGCAGCGCTTCGGTAAAGCCCTTCACCGCGTGCTTCGAGGCCGCGTACATGCCTTGCAGCGGCGCGGCGCGGTCCGAGACTTCGCTGCCGACGTTGATGAGGGCGCCACCGCCGCGCAGCTTCATGCGCTTGACCGCTTCCAGCGATCCATTCACCACGCCCCAGAAATTGGTCTGGAACAGGCGCATGTGGTCTTCCAGCGCCACTTCTTCCAGGCGGCCGAAGGTGCCGACCCCGGCATTATTCACCCAGGTATCGATGCGGCCGAAGCGCTCCATGGCGGTGGCGCCGATGCGTTCGACATCGTTGGCGTTGCCGACATCGGCGGCCACGGTGGCCACCTGGCAGCCCTGGCGCCGCAGTTCGCTGGCCAGCTGGTCGAGGGCGTCGCCGTTGCGCGAGGCCAGCACCAGTTTCGCACCCTGTTCGGCCGCCATGCGGGCGGTGGTCAGGCCGATGCCGCTGCTGGCGCCGGTGATGACCATCACTTGTTCATTGATCTTGCGAAGTTTCGCGGACATGAGGTGTTCCTTTCCTGTGGATGGGACAAAGGACCGCGTCTTGCGCGTTTGCGCACAGACGGCAGCCACGGATTATCGAACTATCACTGTCGTGATCATGCTGTGTATTTCAAGGCATTTTTTGCAGGGCTGGCGCGCTGCAGGGTGGGGGCAGGGTGCTGGAGAGAAATGCGGGATGGCGAAGTGCCTCGTGCACGAGGGGGCTGCGCATGAGCTGTGCGCGACGGAGCGACGTTCGCTGATAGCATCGAGATGCAAGAACAAGGCTTGCCGGCGCAGGAAAAAACAGAGGACGAACGGAGAGGGAAGAATGGTCGCCCGGTGCGCCGCCGCCAGTAACGGGTCGGCCGGCGCACCGTGCGTGCGTGCCCATTATGGCGGCTTGCGGCAACGGAGACGCGGCGCCAGGAGCACACCCCGCCGGCACGGATTGCGCGCGCCGGTCGGGGTGGGGAAGATGAAACTTAGTGTGCTTTGGAGAGGATCAGGAGCCAGCGTTTGCACAACAGCACTTCGACGTGGCCCGCTTCGACGCCGGTATCGCATTCGATGACCGGGTTGACTGCGTAGAAGCGCTTGCGGAAGTCACGGGTAACGGTGAGTTCGCGGCGGCCGAAGCGCATCATGAATGGAGCAGGAGCGTATTCCAGGCCGAAGGAGTTGTTCAGAGTGGTCATTGACGGATCCCTTGTGTTTTGTAGTGTTGGTCAAGTGAGTACAGAATAGCATAACCACTGTATAAATCTACAGGTACTGTACAAAACACCAGTAAAATTTTTTAACCGTGGTTTTTTTGCCATGCACTTGGTTTTGTTATCAATGGAGAAATCGCTGACTTCCCGCCTGCACCGTTTTGCCGCCGCGCGTGTCTCGCCCGAGGAAGAGTTCGGGCTGCACCTGACGCTCGGCGTGCTGGCATTGCTGCTGGCCATGGCCGGGTTCGCGCGTATCGCCGGGGCCGTGGCGGCCGGCGCGCCCATCACCCAGCTCGACGTCGACCTGGCCAACTGGCTGCACGTCCATGCGCACGGCAACGATGTCTTGCGCAGCGTGCTGATGGTGATTACCCAGCTGCACAGCACGCCGGGTGTGCTGGCGCTCACGGCCCTGGCCGGCTGGTGGCTGGTGCGGCGCGATGCGCGCCACTGGATGCTGACCCTGGTGGCCACGGTACCGGGCGGGATGATCCTGAACGTGCTCATGAAGCATACCTTCGAGCGCGCGCGTCCGCATTTCGACGAACCCATCCTCACCCTCACCACCTACAGTTTCCCGAGCGGCCACACGGTGGCGGCGACCCTGCTGTACGGCCTGCTGGCCTGCTACCTGACGCGCCATGCGCACAGCTGGGGCGCACGCGCCGGCTGGACCCTGCTGGCCTGCCTGATGGTGGCGCTGGTGGCCGGTTCGCGCCTGTATCTCGGGGCCCATTACCTGTCCGACGTGTTGGCGGCCATGGCCGAAGGCTGTGCCTGGCTATCGATCTGCGTCACCGGCGTGTCCACGCTGCGCCGGCGCCAGGCTGCCCGCATTGCCCGTGATCGCCGCACATCCACCAACCTGAGCGAGAAAAACTGATGCGTACTCTTGTGCATTTGTCCGACCTGCATTTCGGCCGTGTCGATCCGGCCCTGCTGGAGCCGCTGCGCAGCCTGGTCCACAGCATCGCGCCCGATGTGGTCGTGGTCTCGGGCGACCTCACCCAGCGCGCCCGCAGCGAAGAGTTCGAGGAAGCCAAGGCCTTTCTCGACACCTTGCCTGGCCCGCAAATCGTGGTGCCGGGCAACCACGATATTTCCCTGTACAACGTGTTCCGGCGCTTCGCCAAGCCGCTCGACCGTTATAAACGCTACATCACCGACGATTTATGCCCGGTCTTCCTCGACGACGAGATCGCCGTGGTGGGCGTGAACACGGCGCGTTCGCTGACCATCAAGGATGGCCGCGTGAACAAGGAGCAGGTGGCGCGCATCCACGAGCGCCTGGGTGGATTGCCGCCGCATATCACGCGGATTGTCGTCACCCACCATCCTTTCGATTTGCCCGAAAGCTTCGAGGAGCGCGATCTGGTGAACCGGGCGCCGATGGCGATGGAAGTCTTCGCCCAGTGCGGCGTCGACGTGCTGCTGGCCGGGCACATGCACGTCAGCCACGCGGCCAGCACGGCGGTGCGCTACCAGATCGATTCCTACGCGGCCTTGGTGGTCCAGGCCGGCACCGCCACCTCCACGCGCGGTCGCGGCGAAACCAATTCCTTCAACGTGCTGCGGGTCGAGCCGGAGCGGGTCGAGGTCGACCGCTATGGCTGGGACGTGGTTGGCGGCGCCTACCGCGTCGTGCTCACCGAAAAGTTCGTGCGCGGCGGGAACGTGTGGGCGCCGGCCACCGAAGGCATGCTGGCCGCCGGCCTGTAGAAACAACCCCGCAGGCAGAACACCTGCTTCGGGAAACCCATGTGCCGGACAGATGCTGTCCGGCTGTTCAAGCACTACCCATGTAAAAAAAGGAGTACGACAAGATGACCTTCCGCAGCCTGCTTTCCTCCGCTCTGATCGGCGCCGTTGCCAGCGCCCGTTCCATGACCCCCATGGCCACCCTCGCCACCGCCCGCCTGGCCGGCCGCGATACCAGCGGCGAACTCTTCCTGCTGGACCGCCCCGTCTTCAAATATGGCGCCCTCGCCATGGGCGTCGGCGAACTGTTCGGCGACAAGATGAAGTCCGCGCCCGACCGCACCGTCTTCCTCGGCCTGCTGGCGCGCGTGATGAGCGCGGGGATTGCCGGCGCCGCCCTGGCGCCCGAGGGCCGCGAGAAGGAAGGCGCCGCGGTCGCGGTGGCCACCGCCGTGCCGCTGGCCTACCTGACGCTGGCCGGCCGCAAGCAGGCCATGGCGCGCATGGGCCAGACCAAGAGCGGGCTGATCGAAGACGCGCTGATCATTGCCGCGGGCGCGGCCATCGTGGCCTTGTCGACGCGGCCGGAACGCAGTATCGGCGACGAATAAGCGGCAGACCACCATACGGCGCCGAACGAGCGCCGCATACATCACCTGCAAGCAGGGGCGCCACTGCCAGCCGGCGGCGCCCATCTGCCTGCGCTCGGCAGCGTCCTGCTACACTCGCGTCTTTCCCCATCCAGCAATCGAGTCAACGATGAAAAGCAATGCGCGCGGCGGTCTTGTCTATTCCACCGAGAGCGGGCGCATGTGTCCGGATTGCCGCCGGCCGCTGGCCGACTGCGCCTGCAAGGGTGCGAGCGCGATCCTGGGCGACGGCGTGGTACGCGTGGCGCGCCAGACAAAAGGGCGGGGCGGCAAATGCGTCACCGTCGTCAAGGGCCTGGCGTTGAACGCGGCCGAGCTGGCCGTGCTGGGCAAGACCCTGCGCGGCGCCTGCGGTTCGGGCGGCACCGTCAAGGACGGCATGATCGAAATCCAGGGCGACCACTGCGACCTGGTGCTGGCAACGCTGAAAGCGCAGGGCCACGATCCGAAACGCAGCGGCGGCTGACCAATACCGAACCAAGACAGCCGGGCCCGTGTACGAATGTCAGACCTGACCCCGGCTGTTTTATTTGATTAAATCCAGTATTCGGTGAGGCGCGAGGCCCATTCCTTGATGCGGTCCGACCATGGCCGGTCGCGCCATTGTTCCAGCGTGACTTCCTTGGATGAACGCAGGTCTTCGTTGAAGGCCGCTTCCATGTCGCGCCCGAAGGCCGGGTCGATAATGACCACGTTCAGTTCGTAGTTGTGGATGAAGCTGCGGCGGTCGATGTTGGCCGAACCGATGGTCGACCAGGCGCCGTCGACGACCACGGTTTTCGCGTGCAGCACCGCCACCTGGAGCTGGAAAATCCGGACGCCGCCTTCCAGCAACTGCTCGTAGAAGGCACGTCCGGCCTGCATCACCAGGCCGTGGTCGGACACGCCCGGCAGCACCAGTTTTACGTCCACGCCGCGTTTCGCGGCGGCGATCAGGGCGTCGACGATCTGCTGGTCCGGCACGAAATAGGCCGATGTGACGTGCACCGATTTCTTCGCTTCGTTCATCGCCACCATCAGCGATTTATAGATTTCCGAATGGCTGCCCGGCTCGGTGGCCAGTACGCGCAGGAACTTGTCGCCGGCCGGGGCCAGGCGCGGGAAGTACTCGGCCTGCGGCAGTTCGCCGCCGTCCTGGCGCACCCAGTTGTTGACAAAAGCATACTGCAGCGTGGCGACAGCCGGGCCTTCGATGCGGATGTGGGTGTCGCGCCAGCCGACGCTGTCCTTGTCGACGTCGGCGCGCTTGCGGCCCGAGCGGAACAGCGAGCTGTTGGCGTAGTCGGCGCTGATGTTGATGCCGCCCGTGAACCCGACGCTGCCATCGACCACCAGGATCTTGCGGTGGTCGCGGTTGTTGATCGACCAGTTGCCCTTGGCCTTGGCCGGGTTGATCGGATTGAAGGCGACCATGTTCACGCCGGCGGCGCGCATGCTGTCGAAAAAGGTTTGCGGTGTGCCGACCGTGCCGACGCTGTCGTACATCACGTTCACCACCACGCCCTGGCGCCGCTTTTCCATCAGCAGTTCGGCGAACTGCAGGCCGATCGGGTCCTGGTCGAAGATATAGGTTTCCAGGTTGATCGAGGTCTTGGCGTTGCGCACGGCGTCGATCATGGCGCGCAGGGTGGCCGGGCCGTCGAACAGCAATTTCACGTCGTTGCCGGCAATCAGCGGCACGCCGGTGGCCTGCTCCTCGAGCACGGCCAGCGCCTTCAGGTCCGGCGTGGCATTTGCCCAGCGCCGCGACAGCAGCTTCGACGATTGCGCCTGCGAGAGCGTGCCCTTGGCGGTGGCCACCGTCGGCACGGCCTTGGCCGGCGTCTCGGGCAAGTGCTCGGCGTTCGGCAGCGTTTTGCAGGAGGCAACCACGCCCAGGAAGGCGAGCGCGGCGATCCACATCGAAGTGCGGTGCTTGTTCATTTGTCGTGTCCCCTGGCGGCCTCGGGCGCGACGTCGACGACATCGATATCCCGTGGGCCCATGAAAAATTCGAGCGGCGCGTGCAAGAAGCGCCGTCCCAGTGCGCGCATCAGGAGGATGCTGCGCGTAAAGCGGATATTCCGCGCACGCAGCGCCACCCACAGCGCGAGATTGAAGCTGACCAGCAAGTTCACCGCGCCGATCAGGGCCACGCCGGCAGTGGCGTTCGCGATCATCTGCCAGCTCATCTGGTAATCGAGCGCAACCAGGGCGGTGGCGAAGTTCGCGGTCGAGAAGGTGACGTGGCGGATGTCCAGCGGCAGGCCGAGCAGGTAACCGACGGTGCCGGTGGTGCCGAGCAAAATGCCGAAGAAGAAGTTACCCATCAGGCCGCCCAGGTTGTCCTCGACGTACACCGACAGCCGTGCGCGCCGCTCCTTGCCCAGCAGCCAGCCCAGCCAGCGCAGCTGGCGCACGCGCTGGCCCATGCGCGTGTACAAGGCCTTGTTGTCGTAATAGCCGGAAATCAGCCCGGCCACGAACAGCCAGACCCCGGCAATCGCGGCGTAGAACAGGGCCGGCGTATGGAAGGGGTCGATGTCGTGCAGCAGGTGGTGGGCCTTTTCCACGTTCACCAGGTGGTGGCCGGTCATTTGCACGTAGGCGATGGCGATCACCAGCGCGGTCGGGAAGGCCACCACCACGTTGCCCATCACGGACACGATCTGGGTGCGGAACACTTTATTCACCAGCTCGGCCATGCTGTCGAAATCGATGCCGCGCCCGTCGCGGCTGTGCAAACCGGCGGCGATGCGCTGGGCCGTCATCGCCGGCTGCTTGGTGGCGATGGTCCAGTGCAGCATGTGCACCAGCATGAAACCGAGCGAGTAATTCATGCTGAACAAGAAGGATTCGACCAGCGGCGGCGCGCGCAGGTAGCTCAGCAAAATCTTGAACATCGCCATGAAACCGACGATGAAGCCGGCCCCGGCCGAGGCGCCGAACATGCTGCGCAGCCCGGCGCGGCTCTCGGCAATATAGTGTTCGCCGGTGCGGCTGGCGTTTTCCGTGACGTTGCGCGCCAGCAGGTGGATGTTGTCGCGGAACAGGCCGCCTACCTGGTACTTGGTGTTGTGCGCCTCGATCAGTTCCTGGGCCAGGTCGAGCGCCGCCAGGCGCTGTTCGCTGGTATCAAGCTGGGCCGGCTGCGTCACCGTGGCCGGCAGCATGCTGCCGCTGTAGCCCGGGCTGTCCGGTTCTTCGAGCGCGATCGGCGCCACCATGGTCGGCGGCTGGGCCGCCTCGCTGGTGTCGACCAGGAACAGCAGCTTGCGCAGCCGCGCGATGCTCTGGGTGATCGCCACCAGCACATAGGTCAGGGCCACGCTGGTGCCGACCGACAGCGAATTGCGGCGGATCTTGGCCACCACCTCGTCGCACTGGTCCAGCATCACCAGCAGGTGGCGCGGATCGTCGGGGTGCTCGCTGGCGCCGTCGAGATGGCGCGCGTAGGCGTCGAGATAGGCGTTGACCTCGATGTTCTGCATCAGGAAGGGCGAATCGAAATCCTCGATTTCGCTGTAGCTGTGCACCAGCAGTGGCTCCAGGCCCAAGGCGCAGATGCGGCAGGAGAGGGTGCGGATCGCATCCAGGATGCCCGACAGCGTCACGTAGCGCGCGCGGTCGCTCTTCGCATCCTGCGGCGGCGGCGCGTAGGCGACCACGTCGAACAGGGCCAGCCAGTCGGCGTCGGGCACGGCGCGGATCCACTCGTGGTCGTCTTCCTTGTACAGCACGCCTTCCAACGCGTCGGACAAATAGATGTCGTCGAGCGCGGGCGGCAGCACGCGGTAGGCGATGCGGCGTTTCAGTTCGGTAAAGAAGCCGTCGTTCGAGAGGATGCCGACGTCGCTGTACAGGCTGGTATGGCGGCGCTTTTCCAGCAGGGTGACGATGTAGCTGCGCAGGGCCCAGGCTTGCTGCGGATTGCCCTTCAAAAGTTGCGTCAGCGTGCGCACATTGGCACGCGCCTCGCCGCCGTCGCGCCGGGTCGGGCGCAGGCTGCAGACCAGTTCGACCAGCAGGTCGATGCGGTCGCTGTGCGGGTCGATGCGTTCGAGAATGGCGAGCATAAATAATCCGGTTTTCTTGATTGATAGTGTACGCGCTGAGGCCGCCGCGATTGGTACGGCAACGTACACACAGATGATGATGGCGAGAAAGGGCGCAGGTGCGGCACCGGGCGCGCGCAAGCGGCCGGGCGGGCACTATAACCGATCGGGGCGAGCGGCGTTCGAGGAGTAGGGATTCGGCGAAGGGATCAACTCAGTGCTCAGCTCAGTGTTCAACTCAGTGATCAAGTGAACGAAAGCAGCAGCGCGCCCAGCAGGACACCAGCGGCCCAGCAGGCGGCGCCGAGCACCACGGCCAGGCCGAGGGCGCCGTTCCAGCCGCGCCGTGCATAGCGGCGTCCATACTGGCGGCGTACTGCGATCCATTGCGGCCAGGCCGCGCCCAGCAGCCACAGCAGCAGCCAGGCGATGGCCAGCCAGGCCATCGGCGACGCGTCGCCGTTCAGGCGCCGGTTGATGGCGCCGGCCAGCAGTTGCAGCGCCAGCATGGCCAGGCTGGCGCCCAGCCACAGCCGGGCCCGGCTTGCCGCCTGCGGCTGGCCGAGGGCGCGCCAATTGTGCATCAGCAGCCAGGAACCGAAGGCGGGCGTGAAGACCAGGCTCCAGGCGGCCACGGCGGAGGGACGCCACAGGGCGGCGATGGCCGGTGCGGTGTCGGGAGCGAGGGCAGGGCTGGTGTCGCGCATGATGGCGATAGGAAATGTTGCCGAAGGGAAGTGACACTATCGCGTGCGTGACCGGGAGCGGGTTTGCGCGGCGTCGAGCCGGCCATAAAAAAACCGCCCGGTTGCGACACCGGGCGGTCTTGCTCAAGCCATGCCTGAGATCAAACGTCGATCAGACGCCGATCAGAAGCGGTAGCCGGCGGTCAGGCGGAAGTAACGACCCATGCCGTTGTGCAGCTGTGGGTTGAAACC
>Ga0308160_10004139_pt1 | contig 15702 bp, 17 predicted proteins | sample PhyFR1_FD_201036 | JGI IMG/M metagenome (GOLD analysis project Ga0308160, IMG submission 201036) | Phyllosphere microbial communities from UC Gill Tract Community Farm, Albany, California, United States - DLSLF.R1 | ecosystem: Host-associated > Plants > Phyllosphere > Unclassified | place: USA...
TTGACTGGTTTGACTATGGCTGAATACTTCCGTGACGAGAAAGATGAAAACGGTAAAGGCCGTGACGTATTGTTGTTCGTTGACAACATTTACCGTTACACATTGGCTGGTACCGAAGTGTCTGCACTTCTAGGTCGTATGCCATCTGCAGTAGGTTACCAACCAACTCTTGCAGAAGAGATGGGTGTTCTTCAAGAACGTATTACATCGACTAAGTCTGGTTCTATTACGTCAATCCAAGCGGTATACGTACCTGCCGATGACTTAACAGATCCATCGCCTGCTACAACATTTGCTCACTTAGACGCAACTGTTGTATTGAGCCGTGACATCGCATCATCTGGTATTTACCCAGCGATCGATCCACTAGACTCAACTTCACGCCAATTAGATCCGTTAGTTGTTGGTCAAGAGCATTATGAAATTGCACGTTCTGTACAGAACGTATTGCAACGTTATAAAGAGCTTAAAGACATCATCGCGATCTTGGGTATGGACGAGCTTGCTGAAGAAGATAAATTGGTTGTTTACCGTGCGCGTAAAATCCAACGTTTCTTCTCTCAACCGTTCCACGTAGCTGAAGTATTTACTGGCGCGCCTGGTAAATTAGTATCTCTTAAAGAAACGATTCGTGGCTTTAAAGGTCTTCTAGCTGGTGAATACGATCACATTCCAGAACAAGCGTTCTATATGGTTGGTGGTATTGACGAAGTTATTGCTAAAGCCGAGAAACTTTAATTAGCTACTCTAATTTAGGAGATTCTCATGGCGACTATGCAATGTGATGTTGTAAGTGTAAAAGAGTCTTTGTACTCGGGCACTGTAACTATGCTAATTGCGAAAGGTGCTGGCGGTGAGTTGGGTATTATGCCTGGCCATGCTCCGTTGGTAACTTTGCTTCAACCGGGCGCAATCCGCGTTCTGTTGGAAAACGGTACAGAAGAATTAATCTATGTATCTGGTGGTGTTCTAGAAGTTCAACCGCATGTCATCACGGTTCTTGCAGATACTGCAGTCCGTGCTGAAAACTTAGATGAAGCTGCAATTCTTGAAGCACGTAAAAATGCTGAAACTTTGCTAGCGAATCAAAAGAGCGATTTGGACTCTGCTGCTGCTTTGGCTGCTCTTGCAGAAACTGCTGCACAGTTGGAAACGATCCGCAAAATCAAAAACCGCGCAATGTAATTGCTGGTTCGAGATTGAAAAAACCACCCGAAAGGGTGGTTTTTTTATGCATTTAATCTTTGCTATATTTGTTTTGGTAGACATTTTCATAGAAGAAAATCAAGTCTTTGGATCGTCCATAAGTGTTGCCAGATCCGTAAGTTGCTACTACGTACAAGAAACCAAATCTTTCTAACTCAGATGCTGATAAATTACATTCTTCATTTTTAAGATGGTAGCTTTTATTAGATTTGTTTTTTTCAAATGCTGTATAAGCCTTGTCTAAGCCTTCTAATAAAAAAGATGTGAATTGAGGGATAATATGTGCATATCTTAGAAAAGTTTCTCGGTTTATTTCTTTAGCATCGTATAAAAGAGCTAGGTGTGCAAGCAATCTTTGATTGATGAATCAAGTACGTTTTATCCAAAGCATTGAGTAGCTCACCTCCAATTTCTAAATTATTTTGATTCTTGAATATTTTTAATAAACTTCCTGGTGCTAAATCTTCACCTTCTTTTATAAATTCCAAGATATTTCTTAATTTTTGTTTTTCGCTATAGCTTCTAAAAGCCTTATAAATAGCTACGCTTGAAGATGCCACTGGAATTGCCTTTATAATTTCTTGAAAAATGGTATCAGTCGTTTCTAATACAGTAGCATCAAAATAGTTTTCTGCAGTTTCTGCCAAGATAGACTTTTTATCCATTTATTTATTCCTTATTCTGTTGCAGAAATTGAGAACTCACCATTCCCCACAATCTTTACCTTAAAAATCTCATCAAAACCGTTTAACCTATTTTTCTAAATCAAAACTCTAGTTTTTATCTTCTTTAAAGAAAGCCTCTCTGAGCTGACCTAACAACAGACGAGTCACTCTGTCATTTTGCATCTTAATCAATTGCTTTAATTTTTCAGCTTTTGGTGTATCTGTAGGGACAAGAAATTCTTTTTCAGACTGATCCGCATATGAAACAGGTCGAGGATTTGCTGTAACCAGATTAGATGAAGCGCGGTGTTCAACATGCCAAAGCTGAGTTAAAAGCGCCTTAATGTATTTGTATTCATCCGTATGTGGGTGAAAACGTTTATACAGTTGTAAATCTTGCAATGCTTCTGAAGGACTGTGTATTGCAGTTGAGGATGGACTTTGCCATTCGGCAATAATCGGGTGAATCTCATGTTGTATTAAATGGTAGTCAAGCCAGTCGCCAAGTAAGCTGTGGTCAATATCGGCAACATAATCGCTGTCTTGCTGGACTAACTGTTGTAATCGTTGCAATACGATAATTTCTTGTTGTTGCAGCGCATAACGTGCTGCAGTATCCAGTTGCTGAAACTCTGCAATGGGTAGGTCTAATAAACGTTGTTGTTGTTCAAAAGCATCAACAATATTGCTTTGATGGATATTATTCCATTGCTGTAGCGCATGAATTTCAAGTTGTTGAATTTCTTTAAATGCCTTGCTTCGATAGTGACTGAGCTTAAGACGCTGAATATTTTGCTGGTTGAATTCAATGCGTTGCTTTATGTATTCAACATAAGCAGCTGTTTGCTTTGGATTGACTGGCTGAATGACATCAACCAATAATAATTGATGTTGTTGAGTGTGTTTGAGCCAGTCCTGAATCAGTTGAACATCTTTGATTTGTTTAGAAAAAAACTGGTTTAAGTGTGGCGTGGTTTTTTCAGGCATGCTGAAATGCAACACGCCATATGCCATGATTGCTAAACAGACCACCCCAAGAACAATTTTTTTCATTATATAAAATGTTTTTCTGCGTTTTAATCTGCACATTTTATAGTAAAAACGAGAAGTGGTTACTGTTTTTTTATAAAAGCACCAATTATTTATAGCTAAAATAGAAAACTTCCCATTTCCCGCAATATTAGCTTAAATATTGCAATAAGCCTTCATCCAAACATAGGTCTTCATTTTATAAAAATAAGCCTGCTATTTTCATCGTAATCTAAAGTGTTATTCCATCAAATGATGCTGTGACTTATGCTTATAAAAATCTTTGAATGATAAATTGATGAGTATGAAAATAATCGAATTAGAACCCCATTTTTGGGAGCTCTATCAAGAGCGTGAACAGTTATATTTAGCAATTGCGATTGATGTTAGTTCTGTGGTGTCGTGTTGGGATGTGGTCCTAACTCAAATGGAAATAGAGGCTTATCGAAATTTCGGTCGCAACAGTATTGATCAACTGGCAAAAAAATTGGTGAAAGAGGTCTTTCGTGGCAATTTTTCTAATCTTGAAAATCGTCCTGCATCAGCAGCAGAGAAACAGGCGATGCAAGTCACATTTAAAAGCTGGCGTGACAGTCAAAAATAGTTTGATTTTAAGTTTCGGTTAAATGAACCGAAAATTCTCCATTATCTACAATTTTCAACTTAAAAATTTCATCAAAACCTTCACCAAAACTTGGTACTTCAAGCTTTCTAAAGGTTGCTCGAACATCGACTTCAGAAATATGGGCTTTTAGCGGTACGTTGATTATTTCATTCTAAGATACTGTTTAAATCTGCTTCAAAAATAAGCTTTTCACGATGCCGCGCTTTCAGCATATCCAGATTAATTCGCAAATGACTGTGATGCAAATTCAGTAAATAAAAAGAGGATTTACCTGAAGCCTGAACACCGCTAAAAATAAGCAGTTGCATGAAAAAATCTGCGCTTATAAAGAAAACTTGATTAAATCGTGTAATGACAGATATGGCGAAATTTACCGTAATCGTAAATGACCAGATTTTAATGATCTTGGTTTAGTTATTTTTAATTCTTGATCAATTTGACCTGACCAATTCAACTTGACTGAATTGGTCTAAATCGGTTTAAGCATTAACCTTCCTGATCTGCTTCATTCTGGTCTTGTTCATTCTGTTCTGCTTCATCCTGACCTTGAGGAATCATCATTCCTGCCAATTTGATCATTTCCATTTGAATGCTGCCCATCTGTTTTTCAATTTTCTTGAAATCGACCTGACTCAAATCGACGTCACCATTTAAAAGTGGGGTAGCAAGAGCTTGCTGATTGGCTTGCATGATATTTTGACGAATCGAATCAATTTCCTGGCTTTTTAGGTTCAAGCCAGTCAATGCCTGATTAAACCCAGTCAGTTGCTGTTTCAGGGTTCTGGCAGTGCTTTGTAGCTGCTGTTGATCTTTGTCGTTAATTGCAGTTTCTAAATCCGTTTGAGTCTGCTTGAGCTGCTCAACATAATCGCCGGCTTTCAGCTGCATATCTGCAACGTCACGCACGATATAAAACATGTTGCCGCTTTTTAGCTCAGCCTTGGATGTTTCTGCTGAATCTGTCGCTGATTCTGAAACCTGTTCAGATACTTCGCTTGATTGTGAAGTTTGGTCTTCAGTTGAATCAGGAGAATTGACTTGCTCACAACCAATCAACAAAATGCCCGCACTAAACATCACAAAAGGAGAAACCACATTTTGGATGAATTTTTTCATAACCAATTCATATCTTTACTTTAATTCTGCCTAATATAAGGGTGAAATGTGTAGAAAAGAATGATTGTTGCAAAGCGATAACAAATTTATTTTCAGGCATTAAAAAAGAGTACCGAAGCACTCTTTTTTCACCGAGATTGTGGGGATTAGCCAGCAATGATTTTGATAATATTATGATTCATGACATTGGTTAAAACATAATCGCCATTCACTTTAATCCATTGCTGGTTTTTACCCGGTTTGCTCAATTTTTTAAATTTTTTGTGGTCTACTTTATAGCTTTGGCCATAGTATTGAGTGGGTACTTTTTGACCCACTCTCCAGTCATGTGATGGATTCAGCGCTTTTTTATGTACAGCATTGTGGTGTTGCTGAACTGGTGTCTTATGGTGATTTTGAACAGGTTGATGGCCATATTGCTGGTGATGTTGTTGTGGATTATGCTCTTGTGGAGCAGCCATTGCAGGTGCAGCAACCAGAGCTGTAGATAATGATAAAACGATTGCTTTTACTAGAGTATTCATACTTCACCTTGTGTTCATGGCGGTTGGTTTATGCGTCCACTATATTGCTAAGTCATTGATACATCGTGGATGAAGTGTTGTTGAATAATTAAAATAAAGGATGAACTGTGAAGTATTAAAGTATGAGTTTTTATGTAATTAAGCTATTGTTTTTAAATAAAAAATATAAGTACCTATAAGCGGTATAGATACTTACATTACTGTTACAAATTACTTGGCAAGTTCTGCATTCACCGCATCAACGATACGTGCATCATCCGCAGTAATATCTGGTGCGAAACGTGCCACAACCTCACCATTTTTATTGATCAGGAATTTTTCAAAATTCCACAGTACTTCCGGTTTAGGGTTCGGGGTTAAACCATAATCAACCAGATCTTTCCACCACGGACCTTCACCCATACGTTCTGGAATGGCTTGAGTCAGAGTTTGATAAAGCGGGTGCTTGTCTTCACCGGCAACCGAAATTTTAGAAAACAGGGGGAAATTCACTTGGTAATTGAGTGAACAGAATTCCTGAATTTCTTCATCAGAACCCGGTTCTTGTGCCAAGAAATTGTTGGCAGGAAAACCTAAAATCTCAAGTCCCTGATCTTTCTTTTCCTTATACAGTTTTTCCAAGCCTTCATATTGCGGAGTAAGACCACACTTAGATGCGGTATTCACAATGAGCAGAACTTTACCTTGATATTGGTTCAGTGTGGTGTCATTGCCTTGAATGGTTTTGACAGGAATGTCATAAACGGATTGGCTCATTCTGTTGTCCTTAAGTGCTTGAGATTATCGCTGTTTTGTTTTAACGGTTATTGCGCCTATCGACAAGCATTTATTGGTAATTTTAAAAATTTATCCCAGATAAACCAATTAAAAAAACAGGCCAAAAGACCTGTTTTTTTAACTCACCTTAAATTATTGGGCGGTTTGCGCTTTGGTTTGCAGAGCCTGCATTTCAGTGACTAATTCTTTTTGCAATGCAGTGGCCCGGTTTTGCAGTTCAGTGATTTTTTTGGTATCCGGTGTATTGGCAATACTCGCTTCAGAAAGTTCTATACCAATATTATTGGATTCTTTAATTTTGCCACGAACAGCATTAAGCTCTGTGCTTTTCAGGCTTAAAGCGTCGAGGTCCTGATTGAAGCGTGCAATGTAACCTTTCATTTCTGCAACTATCGAATTTAAAGAGGCTTTATCACCTTTTTGCGCAGCTTGATTGGCTTTTTCTTGCAAGGCTGCGGCTTCTTTGGCCCGACTGTTGGAGAGTGTCTGAATCTGGTTTAAATCATTTTTAATATCTGCGGCATTGTTTGAGCTTAAGGCAGCAGTTGCAGGTTGAGTATTCGCAGGAGGGGTAGATACCGCTGAACTAGTCGATGACGATGCCGGTGCTTCATTTGGTTTTTTATCGCACGCCGTTAATGCCATGGCAGCAAAACACAGTGAAGCCAATAATCGTTTTTTCATAACGCATCCTCACAGGTTCAATTGAATCATCAAAACTGACTCTATTAAACCTGACTCTATTCATTCAAATTTAAAAATACGGCACATACTAATGTTGAGTATGGTTGTCAAAATCGCATACTTCTATTGCTGCTGACTATGGTTTTTTTGTTGGCTTATCTACCATAAATTGCAAAAAAGGTAATTTAAACTCGTATAAAGATTAGATGTCACGCAGTTGCGCCGGCGTTTGTTCGGTATAGCGTTTAAAGAACTCAATAAAGCTGGAACTGTGCTGATAACCCAGTTCATAGGCCAATTTTTTCACGGTTTTGCCTTGGCGAATCTGCGTGATTGCATATAAGATTTTCGCCCGATTACGCCATTCGGATAAGCTCAATTGTAATTCTTGCTGGCTTAAACGTAGTAAATGCCGTTCACTTATGGATGAACCGTGCAGCAACTGCTGCAAGCTTTTCTGGAATAGCTGAGGATTGGCCAATTGCTGTAATAGCGGCTTGAGCAGAACATGACTGGTTTGCGGTAAATAATGCTCATAAGCCGGTGCAGTTTTCAGTTGATCCATCAATACCTGTAATAAATGTACATAATGCGTGGTCATTATGCCTTGCTGTTTTTGTTCCAGGATTTCATGCACTAGATGCCGAAGAAAGGGGCGAATACTTAAGGTTTTGGTACAAGCTGCAAAATGTTCACAGAGTAAAGGATGTACTCGAATACAGACATAATGGGTGATTTGTTCATCTAGGGCGATAGACGCATGGGCTGTTTGGGGCGGCAGCCAGATACCGTAATTCGGTGGTGACAGATAAACTTGTCCTTCAATTTCATATTCTAAAATACCGTTCAAACTAAAATTGAAATCGCCCCACAAAGAACTGTGTGGCGCGACAATCTCATCCTTTTGATAAAAGAAATCATCCACCTCTACATATTGTTCAATATTTTCCAGCATATGAATGTCCTTATTTCTGGTTGTTCTCTGTCACTGCATCAATTCTATAGAGAGTACAAGTTTTCCCTGCGTAGTACTGAGTAATCTAAGCTGTGTCTGTAGCGCAATATTGAAGTCTGAAATCCGATATTCTAATTATTTCAGACTTCAGTAAAAATGCATACTGGATATTTAAGCACAGGAAAGGGCATGACACAGCCAAACAAAACAGTCTGGTGGGCACTGGCTTTGCCATTACTGGCGGTTTTAATCTGGTCGATGAATATTACGGTGACACGTTATGTGGCGGACTATATTTCTCCTGTGAGTATCAGTTTTTATCGTTGGCTAATTGCTTTTATTGTATTAACACCTTTTATGTGGGGCAAAGTCTGGCGTGAACGTCAGTTGGTGATGCAGCACTGGAAACAGCTCGCTGTACTGGGTGCTTTTGGCATGGTGTTGTATCAAGGCCTGGGCTATACCGCGGCACATTATACGACGGCGACCAATATGGGCATTATCAATGCCTTTATTCCGGTGTTTACCATCTTTGTTTCCATGCTCATGCTCAAGGATATTCCGAACCGTTTTGCCGTGGTGGGCAGTATCTTATCTTTTGCCGGTTTGCTCTATGTCATGGCACAGGGAAATTTGCTTCATCTGCTGCAGTCAGGCGGCCATCTGGGTGATGTCATGATGGTGCTGGCGGTATTTTTCTATGCTTTTTATGGCGTGTTCTTGAAAAAGTGGCAACTGCAAATTCCGTTAATGGTGAGTTTGTATGTGCAGATTGTTTTTGCCTTGCTTTACCATTTGCCCTTTGTTTTATGGTTAGGGTTGGATGCGATTGATCAGCACAATGTCGGTAGTGTTCTGTATGCCGGTATTTTCCCCTCCCTGATTGCACCCTTAGTCTGGATGCTGGCAGTACAAATGATTGGACCGAATCGAACCAGTATTTTTATGAACCTGATGCCGGTCTGTACCGCAATTATTGCCAATCTGTGGTTGGATGAAGCCTGGACGATTTATCACAGTATTGGGGGCGTGATCATTTTGCTGGGAATTTTATTGGCCCAAAAGAAAGTGGTAACAGCAGAAACAGCAAAATTGAATACTTAAGCTAAAAGATAGATGAAAAAACAAACAAACGTATTTATTTTTTTACCTGTTTTTAATTGGATTGAGAGATGAGTAATCGTTTTAAGAATAGCTTGAAACGATTATTTAGAAAAAACATAATTAAAAAATAGTGAGATAATTTAAATTGTTAAGAAGGTGTGATGAATGTTTGATAGCTTTTAAGTGTTTTATAAGATAAATAATATATTTGTATAACAAAACAATCTATTAGATAATATTTATATCGTAAATGTTTAAGTTATTCTTAACAATATTAAACTTTTGCACCCAGATTTACAGACCCTCTGGATGTGATTTATGCACATCCTTTTTATGCTCAGCCGTCCCTATATGGTTGAGCTTTTTTTTGCCTAAAAATTAGGATGGGTCAATCCAGTCATCAAAATGATCCGCCTTAAGCGCGGATCACTTCACCTGTTTCAGCATCAATAATCCGGCTCGGTTCTTGGCTAAGACCTAGATCACCGTTTAGGTAATTGATTTCAGTTGAGAAATACTGATTAGCTTGTTGCAGAGAGTGGGCAGGTGTACCACCGGCAGGATTGGCACTGGTCGATACAATAAAACCATTAAACGCATTGCATAGCGCCACGCATAAAGGGTGGGTGGTGACACGTACCGCCACTTTCGGGTGGTTGCCTTTAATCCATTTTGGAATATGCTCGCCTGCAGGAAGTAACCAGGTGGTTGCGCGTTCAGTCGGTGAACGATGACTCCAAGAATCAATCACTTTTTCACGCATTTCTGCAGTGAGGGGTTCTAAGAGAGGCTCAACTTGTGCGATCTGGGCTGCCAATAAAATTACCCCTTTTTCAATAGGGCGTTGCTTTAAGCGTAAAATTTCCATGAAAGCCTGTTCATTAAACGGATCACAGCCTAAGCCCCAAACTGCCTCTGTAGGGTACGCTAAAACCTGTCCTTGTTTTAAACATTGAGCAGCTTCGGCAACAGAGGTGGTAATCATTGGATCTTATCCCTTCAAATACATTTAAGAGGGATATTGTGAACCTTATTTGCTTGAACGACAACGTAGATACAAACCTGCCTGCTGCATACATAAGCCAAGTAGCTCTAATTCCATCAGTTGGCTGGTCAATGTAGCAATATCGGATTGCAGTTTAGCGACCAGATCATCTATGTTTTGCCCGACCCAATCCAGTTGGTTATACAGCGGCGTTAAGTGAGGCGGTAATGCAGTGGGTGCTTCTGTTGTTACTTGAAGGCTATTCGAATGTTTGGATTGTTCAATCTGCTGCTGGTTCTGCCATTGGGTCGGCAGGGCCAAGTCTTCAATCACCTGTTCGGGATGATCGACCAAAATAGCACCTTCTCGAATCAGTTGATGACAGCCTTGATGATGCTCACTATAAATATGGCCCGGAATGGCAAAGATTAATTTACCTTGTTCGGCCGCCCATTTGGCCGTAATTAAGGAACCACTTTTCAGTGCGGCTTCTGCAACGATGACACCCAGACTTAAACCGCTCACCAGGCGATTGCGCCGTGGAAAATGTTGCTGTAAAGGCGGTGTGCCTGGCAAGAATTCAGTTACTACTGTACCTGACTGGGCAATGATCTGTTGTCGCAGTTGCTGATGCTGTGTCGGGTAGGTCTGGTCTAAGCCAGTACCCATCACGGCAATGGTTCGACTGTGGCGTAAAGCCCCTTGATGTGCGGCTTCATCAATCCCTTCAGCCAAACCACTAATAACATAAAAACCTTGATCACTTAAATAATAGGCAAAATCATAAGCCACCTGACGTCCGTGGCTACTCGGTTTACGGCTGCCGACAATCGCAATCTGAGGCTGCAACAGTGCCTTAGCATCACCTTGGCCAAATAGAATGGGCGGTTTATCTGCATAAGGCAGCAGTTGGGTAGGGTAATCTGGATGTTCGAGTGTAAGAATAAAGTCGCTATGTTTGTGAATCAGGGCGACACAATGCTGAAATTGCAGCTGTGATTCAGGAAGATAAAAATCTCTCAGGCGCTGAAGATGATTTTTGTGAATGCCCAGCTTTTGCCAAGTTTCAATTTGATCAGGCTGTGTTGCCTCAGCGAGATGGGGATAGTATTTATTGATTTTATAAAAGCTGGGAAGCGAGTGTTGTACCAGAAACCATAACCGAATGTAATCCAGCTGCAAGCAGCTTAATGAATTGAGCATAATGAGACCTTTAAATATGTCTTCTTTTTATTGTTTAAAAAAATTTATTGTTTAAAAAATAAAATGAGGCTGAATCACAGCCTCATTTTTAGATTTGGGCTTAAGGATTATTCATCCATCAATGGTGGCTGAATGCCAGCACCGACTTTAATCGGTAATTCGCTATCCAGTACATAAGCATAGCTTAAGTTCTCAAAGCTTTTGAATACCATGATGTTACCAATACGTTGCCCAGGCAATTGCACACGTTCTTTGGTTTTCGGATCAGTGACGACTTCACCTTTCTGGTTCACTGTGAGCACATGTCCAACTTGAACACCTTGCAGGCTACCCCGGTCAATGGTCACTACACTGTGTTTTGCCGCTGTGCCGATCGAACCCATCACGCGAACAACCTGACCACCTGCAACCACCTCTTCGGCATTGGTCGGGTAGAACAAGGTTGGCAACATTGGATCGTATTCAAGAAGGACACGATCACCACGACGAACTTCAGCATTATAAGTATCTGTCAGTTCAAGGGTGGTAATGTCATTTTCACCGCGAACTGCAACACCTGAAGCGACTTGAATTAGCTCAAGGCCAGCATTGTATTTTTTACCATTGGCATCGGTAAACATATACGGTTCGCCTTCACGGTAAACTGCATAGCGTTGACCGACTTCCAGGCCATTTCCGCGTGCATAGACGGTTTGGCCTTTGGCAGCAAGAACACGTTGATCGGCAGTACCTAAAATGTATGGTGTACCTTGAATCGATTCTGGTGTCACAATGGTGCTACGTTCCAGCCAGTGTTTAATGTATTCCAGAGGAATCACTGGAATAGCATTGTTTAAAGATTCAACCCGAACTTGAGGCTGCAGTTTGGTGCCGGTGCCACCGGTATAACGACGGATAATCCCTTCACAGCCATCACCCTCATCTTTACCAATAATCGGTTTACCATTATAGGTACACATCAGCAGGCGGTCGCCCGGGAAAATCCAATGTGGATTTTTCACGTGTTTATTGCTGGCCCAAATCTCAGGCCAGCGCACTGGATTTTTTAGAAATCTTTTGGAAATATCCCATAAAGTATCACCTTTTTTCACCACATAAACTTGTGGCGCACCGGCTTTTAATGCAGGTGGGTTTACATTTCGAGCGGGTGCCGCTTCAGCAACACTAACAACGCCGACCCCAACACTTACACAAACGGCAAGTGCCAATAATTGTTTTTTAAACCCCAAGGCACTAAAAGTTGGCATGCCCTTCAAAACCTTTTTCATTATCATAATTCCTAAAATTATGTATGTAGTTGCGTTATAATAACGATATTACACACATTTTTTTGATGAAGCATTCCTTCATTTTGTTTTTTGATCAATGGCATAAGTGAGGACACCGTATGGCCTTATTACCTATTTTAAGTTTCCCGGATCCCCGTCTTCGTACCATTGCTAAACCAGTCGAAGAAGTCACTGATGAAATTCGTCAGCTTGCAGCAGATATGTTTGAAACTATGTATGAAGCGCCTGGTATTGGCTTGGCTGCAACACAAGTGGACTACCATATTCAGCTGATTGTCATGGATTTATCTGAAAATAAAGATCAACCCATGGTATTTATTAACCCCAAAGTTACCCCGTTAACTGAAGAAACTCAGCCCTATGAAGAAGGCTGTCTGTCAGTGCCTCAAATATACGATAAAGTTGAGCGTCCGTCACGTGTAAAAATCGAGGCCATTAACCTTGAAGGTCAATCATTTGAGATGGAAGCAGACGAGCTTCTCGCTGTTTGTATTCAACATGAAATGGATCACTTAAATGGCAAGTTATTTGTCGATTATTTATCGCCATTAAAACGTCAACGTGCACGTGAAAAAGTCGAAAAAACTGTTCGTCAACGCCAAAAAGAGAAAGTTGCGGTAAAACGTTAAGCACAAATATTTAGATAAAATGAAAATTTACAGAGCCCAATTTCGATTGGGCTTTGTTATACTTGAGCTAGACAAATTTTAGGGTTTGCCGGTGCTTTTGCGTAGTGGTCTGCTGCTATCTTGTATAGCGGTATTTTTACAAATTGCTGTTTTTTTACAGCCCTTGCTACCGAAGCAATATCAGATTACTCCGGTCTGTGAAACCATTACGCGTGCATTATTACTCAGCTCTAGTTCTATTCATCAAACCTCCACTTCTGAACATTCTCATCGTCCAGTCAATCAAGATACTCAATTGCATGAACAGCATGCAGGGCATGATCATGATGCCAACCATAAGTGTCAGTACTGTACTGTTTACGGTAATTTGGTCTTGCCTCCTGAATTGGACGTTAAAGAAGTTTTAGATCGTATTCAAATTCGTTTAATTGCATTCCAAAAGACCTTTAGTCATGTCTGGTTTGTTTTACAGCGACTCTTTCTTCTGCCCCAAGGGCGAGCCCCACCACTATTTGCATAAATCGAAACCTGTTTTTCGGGTCTTAATTGACTTAAGCCCTTGTGCTGCTTCAACCGCAGCTCATATTTATGTATTAGTGAGATTGAAAAATGGCTCAGCCAAAATTCTTTTTACAGCCTCTTGCAGCTGCGATTTGTGTTGCTTGTTATTCAGCTTCAGTATTTGCTCAAGAACAAACTGCAATTATTCAGACTTTAGCCCCAATTGTGGCAACTGCACATCAAGGCAACGATGCCAATGGTTTAATTGTGCACGCAGATCCTAAGCAGCCGATTCAACCGATTCCTGCCAGTGATGGTGCTGATTATCTACAGAGTATTATGGGATTCAGCTCGATTAAAAATGGCGGCACTAATGGTGATGTGACTTTCCGTGGCATGTTTGGTTCGCGTATTAAAATTTTAACCGATGGCACAGAAAATCTGGGTGCTTGCCCAAGCCGTATGGATGCGCCAACTTCTTATATTTCACCGGAAAGCTATGACCGCATTTCGGTGATTAAAGGTCCGCAAACGGTTCAATATGCCAATACCGGTTCGGCTGCAACCGTTATCTTTGAACGCGAAGCGGAAAAGCTGAGTCAAGATAAGCCTTATCGTGGTCAAGCCAGTGTCTTGATGGGTTCATATGGTCGTCTTGATCATAATGTTGAAGCCGCAGTAGGAGATAAACAAAAATATATTCGCCTGAATGCCAATCGCTCAGTTTCAGATAGCTATAAAGATGGTGATGGCAATACTGTTCCTTCGGATTGGGAACGCTGGAATGCTGATCTGGCATTAGGTTGGACACCGGATGAAAACACGTGGGTAGAACTTAGTGGCGGGAAATCAGATGGCGAGGCAGTCTATGCGGGACGCGATATGGATGGCTCGCAATTTGCCCGTGAAAGTCTTGGGCTGCGTGTAGAAAAGAAAAATGTCACTGAGGTGATCAAGAAAATTGAAGCGCAAGTGAACTACAGCTTTAATGATCATGTCATGGATAACTTTAGCTTGCGTACGCCACCGACTGAAAAAATGATGCATGACGGTATGGAGATGGAGATGCCGAATCCATCTTCTATGCAAGTGACGCGCCGTACCTTAAATGCCCGGTTGGCTGCTGTCAGTGAATGGGATCGACTTCAGCTGACGACAGGGATCGATTCCCAGCAGAATAATCATGCCGGTAGCATGACATCAATGATGATGAATATGCCGATGCAAACCAATATGAAGTTCCAGTCTTATGGTGCGTTTGGTGAGTTGGCTTACCAGTTCAATGATAATTATAAGTTGGTCACGGGTGCACGTGTTGATCAGGTGAAAATTGATGCCTTAAAGCTCAATGATGACCGTAAAGAAACATTACCCAGTGGGTTTATTCGTTTAGAGAATCAGCATCCAGAGCATGATGCGAAAACCTATATCGGCGTAGGTTATGTCGAGCGTGTACCGGATTATTGGGAGCTGTTTAGTGCCAAACATGGTAATACTGGGGCACCTGTCCCTGCATTTAATGATCTAAATACCGAAAAAACTTTACAGTTAGACATGGGCTATCAACATGAGCATGGTGCACTCAGTTCTTGGGTTTCTGCCTATGCTGGACTGATCAATGATTATATTCTGATGAGTTATCATGATCATTCAGGATCTATGCCTGGCATGGCCCATGGTGGTGCTGAAAAAACAGCTGGCGCTAAAAATGTAGATGCGACCATTGCCGGCGCTGAAGCAGGAATTGGTTATCAATTTAGCGATCATCTGCAAGCGGATGTCAGTGCCATGTATGCTTGGGGTGAAAATACCACCGATGATAAACCTTTACCGCAAATTTCCCCTTTAGAAGGTCGGGTCAATCTGCGTTATGTGCAAGATAAATATACCTTGGGTGCGTTGTGGCGTGTTGTTAATAGTCAAAAACGTATCAGTCAAGATCAAGGTAATATCGTAGGTTATGACTTGGGTGAAAGCAGTGGTTTTGGGACTTTATCACTGAATGGAACCTATCATGTTCAGGATGGGATAGATCTTTCTGTGGGAATTGATAACGTGTTGGATAAAACCTATAGCGAACACTTAAATAAAGCGGGGAGTGCCGGTTTTGGTTTTGCAGCAGATGAGCAATTCAATAGTATTGGTCGTAATTATTGGGCACGTGTCAGTATGAAATTCTAATTCAAGCTGAGTTTCTTAAAAAAAGCCATTGCTGTCTTAAGTGATGGCTTTTTTTCTAGATAAATAGGTCATCGATTAGATCTTTTTTAATGGATTTATTTTGCTTGATTACAACATTTTGCTTATTAAATAACCTGAGTTCGATGAAATCCACTTAGCCTTTTAGCATATTTTGGAAAGTTGGCTTATTGGGGTTCAAGCAATAAGCCACTACAGCAGCCATAATATT
>Ga0308160_10004140_pt1 | contig 15698 bp, 17 predicted proteins | sample PhyFR1_FD_201036 | JGI IMG/M metagenome (GOLD analysis project Ga0308160, IMG submission 201036) | Phyllosphere microbial communities from UC Gill Tract Community Farm, Albany, California, United States - DLSLF.R1 | ecosystem: Host-associated > Plants > Phyllosphere > Unclassified | place: USA...
CGGGCGCGGCCTTGGCGGCCGCATCCGAGCCGATCGAGCCACCCGCGCCGGGCTTGTTGTCGACGATCACCGCCGTGCCCAGGCGCTCGCCGAGCTTCTGGGAGATGGCGCGCGCAAACGCGTCGGTTGCGCCACCTGCGGGAAAAGGCACGACCAGCCGGATCGGCTTGCCGGATCCGGGCGCTTGTGCCCAGGCGCTTGCCGCAGAAGTTGCCGCAAGGGCAGCCAGGAATTGGCGCCGTGTGGTCATGGTTGCTCCGTGGATGAAATGTTGGCGGGATAGGCTGCATGCATCGGTTGTCTCCTTTTTTGTCGGCACATCCTATCATTGCAGGGGCCTACCGCGCATCCGTCTTCCATCCTCCGGCATGGTTTGCAGCAAGTCATTTGCGCCGGCCGCAATCCGTCACGGGGCAACCCCTGGCTGCCTGTCATGGATTACGCTGCCTTGTGTTCCGGTCCGTCACCAGCTGCTCACATGGCCCTGCATATGGCTTTGAATGGTTTCAACGGTGATCACCGTTGCATCCGAATCCACCACCTTGCCATCCACGGTATGGAAGCGGGCATAACGGCCATAGGGGCCGTTATCGAAGACCTCGTAATGAACGACGTAGCGCAGATTGAGGTGCACGTCTTTGGCGACTTCAACAAACATGGCCGTACCCCGGTTGCTGACCTTGTCCAAGCTTAGTACAAAATGGGGGGCATGCAACTGGTGGCCGGGACGGGGCATGACGTCGCCGGCATCCATCGGATAGTTCGCTGCAGCGAAAGCCCCTGCCCGTTTACCGACACTGTCCAGTGCCGGACTTTTCATGCATTCAACCTTGATGGGTTGCCGGCGCTGTTAATGCCTGCTTAATCCCATGTCAGTAAATTCCTCCTGCAAAGCCTGCACGGGCATCAGGCATGGCGAATATGCGCCATGCAAAGGAGAAGAGGAATTGGGTTCAGTCAGCATTGGGGGCGCCGCTGTATCGATCGACTTGATTTTATTTCTCGCTTCCTCCACCGGCGGTGCGCTTGCAATTATCTGGGCGGCCGCACCGCATCGGCAGAGAACGGCATTCTTGTTGCTGAAAATCGTGATGCTTGGGCTAGTTGCCGCAAGGGCTTCCTATATCTATCTGCATGATGAGCGTGATGCGTTTTCTCTCTGGACTGCATTGGACGTAGGCGACGGCGGTTTCCACGTATTCGCCGGGTTCGCCGCCACGGCTATGGCCACCGCTTGCTACGCCTGGCGCGATGGCGCAACAAGGCATTCCCTAGTGCTCGCGGTGACCAGTGGCTTTTTTATCTGGGGCGGCGGCTTGAATGTGTTCTGGCTGCTTAGGGCAGACCAGATGGCGCTTCCCAAAATTACCTTAAGGACGCTGGATAACCGGCCTGCGGCGGTTGATGATTTCATTGGCACGCCCATCGTGGTGAATTTATGGGCAAGCTGGTGCCCGCCATGCCGGCGCGAAATGCCCTTGCTGGCTTCGGCGCAGCGGCGCCATCCGGATACCGTTTTTCTGTTTCCGAATCAGGGAGAGCCTGCACAGTTGGTGAAGCATTACCTTCAAACCCTGATGCCTGAGATCCGGAATGTTCTGCTGGACCCAGCGGGACAATTCTCCATCCATGTCGGATCCCAAGCACTGCCATTGACCCTGTTCTTCTCGGATCGCGGGATACTCCTGCGCAAGCATGTCGGCGAGCTTTCGGAGGCCGAGCTTGAACAAGCTATCGCGGAATTGAAAACAGCGCCCGGCAGCCGGTAAGCCATCTTGGTGCCGTACGCTGCATTGGCCGCCGGGTGTCCGGTGAAATCCACCCTCTGCACCCATGCATCTCGAAGCCCTGTATGAGAAATGAGCCGGTGACGGTTGATGCATCAGGTCAAGCAACCGCGTCAGGTTAGCGGGTAACGTTAGCCGCAGCCTATGCTCTCCGGCAGATCGGGGGTTGGATGAAATTGCCAGCCCGGACGTCAGCGAAACTTCGCTAAGGCAGGATCATCGTTCCTTTGTTCCGGAAGCCCGGTAATGCCAGGCAATTCCGGCAGGCGCGGCATGCCGCCCTTCACATTCACCTTCCCTTGGGCATCCTTCCATATCACTCCCGGTGTACCGGCCAAGCCGAAGCGCGCCATCAACTCGGTATTTTTCCTGATGCCTGCGGCAGCTTCGGGGCTCGCCGAGACGCTCGCCTTGGCTGACGGGCTCCAACTCTTGCCATGGTTTTCTTCCATCGTTCTGAACGCGGCGGTCTTGTCCTGCGCCGTCAACACCTCGATCGCCTTGGGCATGCTGGTCGGGCCCAGGGTATCGACCAGGATCCACCTTACCTGCAGCCCGGCCTTTTCATAGGGCTGTAATGCCTTCCATGTGTAATGGCAGAAGGGACAATTGGCGTCGACAAAGACGTGGATGATCCTTTTCGGGTTCTGCATCGTTCCTTCTGCGACGTAGGCCGACTTGTCCAGTTCCTGCGCCAGCACGGAAAGGTCGGGCTTGGGGACATGCTGTTCCTCGTACTGCGACGACAGGTTCTCACCGTTTTCGCCGATCAGGGCGCCGGCTATCAGCGTCTTCTTGTCTGCGGTGGTATAGACGACGGAATATTGCCCGCCCTGTGACAGTACCCAGCCTTTAAGCGAGGATGCGGCAGGAAAGGTTTTTTCCACCTTTACCCCCGCTTTCACTGCCTGCTGTATCGCTTTGGGATAGTCTTCAGCGGAAAAAACGTCGCCAGCGCGGCTTAGCAGCACCACTGCGCCGGCAAGCGGGATGAGGCATCTGGACAGAGACTTGATTTCGGGTAAGGGCTTAAACATAAAAACCTTCATAAAAAACGTTGTCAATTCGACGCCTGGAATGGCGCCTGAAGATATTTGGCCGCAGCCAGGGAGGTCAGGAATTTTTCCGTGTCCTGATATCCGATCACACGCCGGCCAGCGATCTCGTGGCCGTCGGCGTCAAAAAAGATAATGCCGGGCGGCCCAAACAGGTTGAAGCGCTTGAGCAATGCCTTGTCCGCAGCATCGTTGGCCGTCACATCGGCCTGCAGCAACAGCATCTCTCCGAACTGCGCCTGGACCCGCGGGTCGGAAAAGGTCAGCTTTTCCATTTCCTTGCAGGAGACACACCAGTCGGCATAGAAATCCAGCATGACGATCTTGCCTGGTCTTGCCGCCAATACCGCATCCAGTTTTTGGACTGATTTCACTCGCTGAAAGGAGGTCGCATGCAGGGCCTCATTGGACCCGCCACTCAATGGCGCCAACGGATCGCGGGAGCCGGTGGCCACGCCGAACAGTTGCAGCACGCCGAATGCAGTAAATACCAGGCTCAGCGCCTTTGGCGCCCAGCCGTTGCCCCGCGGCCAGGCAAGATAAATGGCATAGCCAACGGCCAGGCCTGCCCAAGCCAGCATTTGCACGGTTCCCGACAGGAACGGCGACACCATCCACAAGGCCGTTGCAAGCATCAGGACCCCGAAGAAACGCTTCACCGATTCCATCCAGGCGCCGGCCCGAGGCAACCATGCACCAGCCGAGGCGCCCAGCGCGAGCAGGGGCAAGCTCATGCCCGCCGCCATGGCAAACAGGGCGCTTCCGCCGGCCACCACGTCGCGCGTCTGACTGATGTAGACAAGCGTACCGGCCAGCGGCGCGGCCACGCACGGGCCGACAATCAGCGCAGACAGCGCGCCCATGATGAACACGCCCGCGAACTTGCCGCCTGACTGGCGTCCGGATGCCTGCATCAACCGGGCCTGCACTGCCGGCGGCATTTGCAATTGGTACACCCCGAACATCGACAGCGAGAGAATGACCATCAACATCGCAAAGGCGCCGAGCACCCATGGATTCTGCAGGGCTGCAGCCAGTCCTTCGCCGGCAAGCCCTGCGGCGACGCCCAGAAGGGTATAGATGATTGCCATGCCGAGCGAGTAGGAAGCCGACAGCAGCAGGCCCCGGCTGCGCGACCCGCGTCCGCTGTCCCCTAGGATGATGGACGACAGGATGGGCATCATTGGCAATACACAGGGTGTGAAGGCGAGTCCAAGGCCGAGCAGCAAAAACAGGGGAAGAATCGTCAACAGCTTGCCGCTGTTCAGTGAAGCTTCGATCCTGCCCATTTCCCCTTCAGCCGGGCTGACGGGGGTTACGCCGTCGCCTGTGACATTGGGGTCCAGTTGGATAGCAGTCGTCATTGGCGAATAGCACAGCCCGGCATCGGCGCATCCCTGGTAGCTTGCGCTCAGCGTGAAGGATCCTGATGCTGTCACTGGGACTGGAATGGTGACGGTATCGCGGTAAGTCTCCACATCCTTCTGAAATGTCTCGTCGAACTTCACCTTGCCTGGCGGTATCGCGGGTACGCCGGCAAGCGCGCCGGTCGCGTTGAAGGCAAACTCTTCACGGTACAGGTAATAGCCTTTTGCAATGACGAACGTGACTTCCGCTGTTTTTTCATCCTTCATGCGGGCGGTAAGGCGAAAGGCTTGCTCCGGCTGCAGGTAGCCGCCATTGGCTTGCGCCAGCGGCAGCCATGACAGGCATATTGCGGCCAGCACTGCCATCGCGACGCCTGTTCGCCATGCACGGAAAAACTGGAACAAGATCCCCATGTCATCCTCCTCTAATATTTCTGCAGAATATGGCTGGCTTGCAGGCTCAGGCGCGGACGTAAAGCCAGCCAGATTCCTGCATCCGTGCGATCGCAAGGATGGCGGAATCCACTGTCTGGAAAGCATGCGGCGCGCGCCGGCCGAGCTTGTGCAGCGTGTTGGCGCAAAGCCGGGTCAGGCCCTCCGTATCGGCCCGCGGCGTGTCTAGCACGGCTGCTACCCCTTCGGCATTCGCGATGATCAGCACCTCCGCATCGGGTGCATCCCTTTTCAAGTTGACGGCGTTATTTCGGGCGCGTGTCACAGCCGCCTGGGTGGGGGCGTGGATCAGAACGCGCAAAGAGCGCTGTGCAGTAGTCATGGCAAATCCTTTCGTAAGAACAGAACGTCAATGTGGCTGGTCGAGAGGCGGCAGGCCGGCGATGCAATCACTGGAACCACCTTGCTGGTTTACGATGTCCTGCAATGCGGACTGGACCATTTCTTCCATGGTCGGATGGTAAAAAGGAAGCTCCAGCATCTGCTGCGCCGTCATGCCAAACTGAATGCCGCAGGCAAGCAGATGGGCAAGATGCTCACCGCGCTCACTGAACACGCTTGCGCCCAGCAGGGTGCCGCTTCCTCGTTGCGCATAGAGTCGCACCATGCCGTATTCGGCGCCCAGAATGCGCGAGCGGCCATTGCTGGCACCGGATGCGGAGCCGATCACGACGTTCGCCAGATCCAGCTGGTCGAACGGCACGCCCACGGCGGCGATGTCGGGATCGGAAAACACGATGGACAATGCTGTCCGGCGCCGGAAGCGATGTAGTCCCGCATGATGTGCCGCATTGAAGCCGGCGATGGCACCTTCGTCCGCGGCCTCATGCATCAGAGGGTGGTTGGGGTCGATGTCTCCGGCGAAATAGAGTGCTGAGCCGCCGGCACGCATGCTGTTGTTGTCAATGATGGGCAGTCCGTTGGCGTCCAGTCCAATGCCGGCCTTATCGAGCCCCAGCGTCGTTACCGCGGGCTGCCGTCCCAACGCAGCGAGCAGGCAGTCCACCGTCTCACTTTCCTGGCCATTCGAGATGGTCAGTCTGTTTCCTTCGCGCGTTACACCAACCTTCTGCCCCAGCCACATCGTCAGATTGGGGTTGGATGAAAAATGCTGTGTCACCCTCACGGCGATTTCAGGATCAAGGACGCCCCCGGGGACGCTTCTGAGATCTCCGGCCACCACGCGCACGCCAAGCCGGGAGAGCGCAAGGCTGATTTCCAGGCCGATGGCGCCGAGCCCGAGAACGCCGATTGTCCTTGGCAATGCATCAAGCTCGAACAGCGTGTCGGTAGTGAGCACCTTGTCCCGCAGCGCTTCCAGGAACGGCGGTACGACCGGCTGCGATCCGGTCGCGATGACGAAGGCATCTGCGCTCACGCGGGTGCCGTCGACATCCACGATGCCGGGCGCTACGAACCGGGCATGCCCCATCAGCAAATGTTCTTCAGCCGCGGCCACTGTCCGTTTCGCGGCGCCGCCAGCCAGCATGTCGCGTGTGCTGCGTGCGGCACGCCACAGCTGGTTTGCCTTGTCAGTGGCCATGGGCGACGCCTGCTCCCCTTGGTCCATGCCGAACTCCCCTTGCCACAAGCCGCCCGCATGGAGGACCGCCTTGGACGGCATGCATCCGACCCGGGCGCAGGTCGTTCCCAATGGCCCATGGTCGATCAGCAAAAACGATTTTCCGGCCTTCTTTACCTCCCGCAGCGCATTCAGGCCAGCCGTGCCGGCGCCGATGATTGCTACGTCAACATGTATTTCCTTACGAGCCATCCTGGTTCTCCGATCTTGTCATTGAGGTTTTTCGGATCCAGAGCCAGCGCTGCCGCCCTGCTCCAGCAACTGCAATTTCTGGGCGAGCGTTGCCGCCGACAATTCGCCCACCCGCTGCTCAACCAGCCTTCCGCCCGCATCGAAAAACAGCGTGGTCGGCAAGGCGCCCGACCCAAGGAGCCGGCTGAACGTGTGACTGGTATCGAGAAGCACGTTGTCTAGCTGGAATGCCTGCTCGGACAGATAGCCGCGGACTGTGTCCGCGCGCTCTCCCTGGTTGGCAAACACGAACTGCACTTCCGGATGGCGCTTCTGCGCAGCGCCCAACACGGGCATCTCGCGCCGGCAAGGTGGACACCAGGTGACCCAGAGATTGACTACCACTGGCCTGCCCGCCAACTTTGCAAGGATGACGCTGCCGCCATTGAGGTTGGCGAGGGTAATGTCGGGCAGAGCCATGCGTGGCGCTGGCATCGCCAGCATGGCCAGTGCGGCAGCAATCCACATCGAAGTGCCTGAACCGACTGCCCATACGAGCGCCCTGCGCCGGACCTTGTCGCGCCAGGCAAACCACGCCGTCACCAGGCTGATTGCCGCAACGCCTGCCGGCGCGTAGAAACCGCCGTCGCGGATGTCGAGCATGCTCAGCGGAGCGGCCAGATACTCGTCCGGATACATCGAGACGAACACGATGCGTGCAGTCGCCAGCCCGCTGACTACCACGATCCAGTAAAGCGATTCCGCATCGACTGCACGCTTGGGGGACGCCCATTTGTTCGCCACCACGCCGGCGATCAGGGCACTCAAGAGTGCAAGCATCCCGAACGGCAGTGCCAGCGGCCCGATGGTCAGCGGTCCCATTCGCCGCTTCGCTGGATGGCCTCGCGATGTGCGAGCCGACTGCACCGCCTTTGCTTGTGTCGTCTGGTCATCATGATGCCGATGGTATCGGTCCTGCATTAAGACAGCGTTAACCGCTGCTTAATCGATGCGCCTTATACTCCGGTTTTTGGAGAACATCTGCTTTATGCATGTATTACTGGTGGAAGATGATGCGTTGGTGGCGAGCGGCATCACCGCGGGGCTGCGGCTGCACGGCGCCACGGTCGATCATGTGGAAACGGCGCAAGCCGCGCGCAACGCGTTGGAAGCCGCACATTTCGATTTGGTGGTACTGGATCTGGGCCTGCCCGATGAAGATGGCATGGCCCTGCTGCAAAGCCTGCGTGGCGCCGGCGTTGCACTGCCGGTGCTGGTGCTAACCGCGCGCGATGCGCTCGGCGACCGGGTTGCCGGCCTGCGCGCCGGGGCGGACGACTACTTGCTCAAGCCGTTCGAACTCGATGAATTGATCGCGCGCCTGCATGCATTGCACAGGCGCGCCGCCGGGCGCACCGTCGATCTGATCAGGCATGGACCGCTGTCCGTTGATCCGGCCACGCGCCAGGTCACGCTGCACGGCGTCAATATAGACCTGTCGCGAAGGGAGCTGGCGTTGCTGCAGGCGCTGCTGCATCATCCGGGGCGAGTGCTGAGCATTGCCCAGGTGAGGGACTGCCTGTACGGATTCGAGGATAACGTCGAGAGCAATGCAGTCAATGTTCATATCCACCATTTAAGGCGCAAGCTGGGATCACGCATCGTCGAGACCGTACGCGGCGTCGGATATCGCCTTGGCGAAGCCGGAACATGACGCTGCGCTCCCGGCTTCTGCTGATGATTGGCTTGTCACTGACGGTGCTGTGGAGTGCGGCCTCGGTGTGGATGCTGATCGACTTGCGCCACGAATTCCGTGGCGCCCTCGATGAACGCCTGGCGGCCTCGGCGCGCATGGTTGCCAACCTGATGGAGCAGCTGCCGCAGGCGCCCCAAGGATCGCAGCAGACATCCTCGCCGTCACGCCGCGTGGTTGACCTGCTCACGCAGGACGGCGTGGCTTGCGAGGTACGCCTGCTGCGCGGCGACGTGCTGGCTCGCACCCACAACAGTCCGTCCGACCTTGGTTTTACAGCGACCGGTTACAGCACCCGGACTATTCAGGGAGTACGCTGGCGCAGCTATACCCTGGATCAGGGTGGCATACGCATTACCACGGCGGATCGGGTCGACCGGCGTACGGCCCTGCTGAAAGATATTGTCGTGGCCACCGCGGTGCCTTTCCTGATTGCGATGATAGGCAGCCTGCTTGTGCTGACACTGGGCATACGCCATGGCCTGGCCCCGCTCGGATTGGTCAGGAGGGCGCTCGCCGACCGAGATCCTGGCGCATTGCAACGCCTGCCCGAAACCAAGCTTCCCGGCGAGCTGCACCCGCTCGTGTCGACCATTAATTCATTGCTCGACCGGATACAGCAGGCAATGGAACGAGAGCGTCGCTTTACCGGGGATGCGGCGCATGAGCTGCGCACGCCGCTCACCGCGGTCAAAACCCACATCCAGGTGGCGTGCCTTGCAAACGGCGGCGAGGAAACCGCCTCGGCACTCCTGCATGCAGAAAGAGGCGTGCTGCGCCTTCAAAGCACGATCGAACAGCTGTTGATGCTGACCCGCGTCGATGGCGCCCAACCCTTCGATGGAGAAGAAGCCATGGGCGCGGCTGACATAGCAGCCATGGCAATGGAAGGCGTGCCAGGCGGGCAACGTGAACGCATCCGCCTGCGCGACCTCGGCGCCTCGGGCAAGTCATCCGTTCCGGGCGTCCTGGCGGTGACGGCAGTGCGCAATATCCTTGACAATGCATTGCGCTATTCACCGCCGGACAAACAGGTCACCCTGACGATAGCGGCGTCCGATGAAATGATCAGCTTCGCAGTCGATGACTGCGGGCCGGGCATGAGCGAATCGGAATGCATGCATTCCCTTGAACGCTTCTGGCGCAAGGGACGCGGGCATGGCAGCGGCCTGGGCCTGTCGATCGTTGCCGCCATCACCGATCGCTATGGCGGCAATTTCGAGCTGCGCCCCTTGCCCGAGGGCGGCATGCGCGCCAGGATTGCTTTCCCACTCGCTTGATGAGGCCTTCTTTAACATGGGATGGAGCGGCTCCTTGAGCAGCGCCTTGTCGGCAGCCTCGGGTAAATTATCCGAGCAGCGTTTTAGCCATCATCCCAGCCGCTACCATCGCAGAGACAATGGCAAAGCCTTGTTGCAGCAGCGGCCCGGCCAGCCGCGCCGCAATCAGCCGTCCGCCCGCCATGCCGGCCAGCGCGCCCGCGGAAAACGGCATGGCCACTGACCAGTTCAGAGTGCCGGCAGCGGCGCTGGAGACGACGCCGGTCATGGAGACAAGGGCGATCACGGCCAGCGAGGTAGCCACGACCGATTGCATGGCCAGATCCGTGTAGCGGCGCAGCGCAGGCACCATCACGAAGCCGCCACCCACACCGAGCAGTCCGGAAAGCACGCCGGCCACGCCGCCGGACAGTGCCAGTGCACGCGCGCATGGCGCTGTCCACTGGAAGCGCCCCGTGTCTGCATCGCGGATGCATGGGGGCGTGTCCATTGCGTCATCGCTGGAAAGGGATGCCGGCGTGTTGGTCTGCCGGTAGGTCCGGTACGCCACGAACAGAAGGACCATGGCGAACACAAGGGTCAGCCAGCGGTTCTCGATCCGCTGCGCCAGCCACAGGCCCAGCGGCGAAAGTGCCATGCCCGCGGCCGATATCAGCAATGCAGCGCGGTAGCGCACCGTGCCGGCCCGCAGGCCAAGAACTGCGCCGAGCGCCGCCGCCATGCCAACCGCAAGCAGTCCCACCGGGCCTGCCTGCGCCACGCTCTGATGGGCGCCGAACACCAGTGCGGGCACTGCGAGGATGCCGCCACCCGCGCCAGTCAGGGCGAGGATGATCCCGATGACCAGGCCCAGCAGCGTATTGGTCAGCATGCGCTTCCCCGGTTGTCTGCCTGAGGGGTTGGCGCTCTCCTCATGCCAGACGCCGGCTGTGCGCCTGGGACAGGGAGTCCAGCCACCGGAAAAACAGCATGCCGCCAACCATGGAGCCGACAAACACCAGCGGCTTGAAGCCACCCACAGCGAGCGACACCAGTGCCGGCCCCGGGCAGTATCCCGCCAACCCCCATCCCACGCCAAAGACCAGGCTGCCCAGCACGAGCCTGCGGTCGATGTCTCGCGCAGTGGGCAGGCGCATGGGCTCACCCAGCAAGGCCCGGGGAGCGCGGCTTGCCAACTGGAAGGGAATGAAGCTGACCAGGATCGCTCCGGCCATTACCAGCGCCAGCGAGGGGTCCCAGTTGCCGGCCAGATCCAGGAACCCCAGCACCTTGGCAGGATTGCTTATGCCCGAGATGATCAGGCCGATGCCGAAGACGAGGCCGGCGATCAGCGCCATCAAGATTCGCATGATGTGTTCTCCTTAAGCTGACAGATGGCGCACCGCGTACACCGTGGCGAAACCCGCCGCCATGAAGGCTGCCGTGGCGACCAGCGACCGCGGCGACAACCGGGCGATGCCGCATACGCCGTGGCCGCTGGTGCAGCCGGAGCCATAACGGGTGCCCAGGCCAACCAGCAGGCCGGCAGCCACCAGGGTGCCGGTACCCGCATCCACCTTTACCTCAGGCAGTTGTGCCGCCAGGCCAGAGACCAGCGGCGCCGCCAACATGCCGCCAAGGAAGGCAACGCGCCACAGCATGTCGCCCTTCGCCGGCTTGAGCAGGCCGCCGAGAATGCCGCTGATGCCGGCAATCCGGCCATTGAAGAGAATGAACAGCGCCGCCGCCGCACCGATCAGCATGCCTCCGATCAGCGACGTCCATGGCGTGAAGTTAGTCCAGTCGATTGTCATGATGTCTTTCCTTTTGCCGGTCCACAAAACAGTTCATACAGCGTTTGCATCACAGCCATGGCTTCCCTGCTGGCGATGGCGTAGAAAATCTGCTTGCCTTCGCGCCGCGTGATGACCATGTTTTCCTCGCGCAGCACGGTCAGCTGCTGCGACAGCGTGGGCTGGCGCACGCCCGTCAGTTGTTCCAGGTCGCTGACGCAATAGTCGCCCTGCGTCATCTGGCATAGCAACAGCAGCCTGTCCTGGTTGGCCAGCACCTTCAGCAGGCTGCTGGCGGAAGCGGCTGCGTTCTGCAGCGCTGCCAAATCCATTTCTGAGCTTTTCTGATTCACCCGCTTTTGTCCTCAATCAGAACGGTTTCCAAAAAAATATTCAAACTACTAACCAATATTATATATTATTATATTTCAAAGTCCAGTGCGAAGCCGGATCGGCTCACAAGACAGCCTCACCGAGGCGACGCACTGCATTGCATGGAATTAAGGTTGCAGGGCGGTCAAAGCCGCCAGGTGAAGCCAGGATGGCCAGAGCGCACACATGACACGTACTTTATGGAGTCACCATGATTTTCCGCCAACTGTTTGAACCGCTGTCCAGTACCTACACCTACCTCCTCGCCTGCGAGCAGACGGGGCAGGCGGTGCTGGTCGATCCCGTCATCGCGTCGATGGAGCGCGATCTTGCGGCACTGCACGAACTCGGCCTCACCCTGGCCTATACCCTCGATACCCATATCCACGCCGATCACATCACCGGCGCTCTGGAACTGAAAAAAAGGACTGGCAGCAAAATCGCGGCGCCGGCGATCGATCGGCTGCCCTGCGTCGATGTCGGGATGGAGGAAGGCAAGCCATTGACGGTGGGCGGACTGTCGCTGCAGGGCGTGCATACGCCGGGCCACACCGATGGCCATTTCGCCTATGTGCTCGGAGACCGTATTTTTACCGGCGACGCCCTGCTGATCGAGGGCTGCGGCCGCACCGACTTCCAGAACGGCGATGCCGATGCCCTGTACCACAGCGTGCGGGAGAAACTGTTCAGCCTGCCCGATGATTACCTGGTCTATCCGGCGCATGACTACCAGGCCCGCCGGGTGTCGTCCATTGCCCAGGAAAAGAAGCGCAATCCGCGGCTCGGCGAGGAACGCACGCTGGAAGAGTTCCGCAGCATCATGGCCAACCTGAACCTGCCCTACCCCAAGTTTATCGATTACGCGGTGCCCGGCAACAGGCAGTGCGGGGTCTGCCCATCCGACTTGCCGGACAATCTGGAAAAGTACTGCCGCCAGATGACCCAGAGCCCGCAAGGGTAATTCACTACTACAGGAAAGGCGACATCATGCATCAGTTCAGAAAAATCGCAGACGGCATCTATCTCGGCGCCCAGCCGACGGAACAGGACCTGCAGGAATGCCGGCAGCACGGAATCAAAACAGTCATCGATTTCCGATTGCCTACGGAAACCGCCACGCCCAATGCGGCACGCGTACAGGCATGCGGCATGGAGTATGCCAATGTGCCGGTCAATAAGGCCAGCCTGTCGGTCGGGCAGATTGACGAACTTGTCAAGGTGATCAACGAGAAGCCCGGCCCTTTTCTTGTCCACTGCGCCACGGGAGCCCGGGCCGCCATGCTGCTTGCACTCGCCGAGGCGCGAGAGCACGGCTGGACAGCCGAGCGGACGTTTGAGGAAGCGCGCAGCATGGGATTCGACCTGAAAAGCTCGCCTGAATTCTCGGCATTCGTCATTGCCGCTACCGAAAAATGAAGGCAGCGGACAGCGCGGCCGTCTCTGAGCGGCCGGGCGGGCCTGCCGGCGCAGGACGAGTACGGCAGAACAGATAAATACCAGGAAGCGTCACAGTCGCTTTCCAACCGAGGAAACAACCATGTTGATACGATCGATCCCGATTCTTCTGATGAGCGGCTTGCTCGTCATCCCACCGGCGCATGCTCAAGCCCCCGCCCAGCGCGCGACAGCTGAATTCAAGCCGCCCGCCGAATCCACCATCCCGGCTGGTCCGCAAGGCGATGCGATCCGCAATGGCAAGTTGCTGCTGACGGAGACCCATCAGCGCTTGCCGGATCACGTCGGCAACAAACTCACCTGCGCCAATTGTCACCTGGGAGCGGGCACGGTGCCGAACGCTTCTCCATGGGTAGGGATCTGGGGCGTCTTTCCGGAGTACCGCTCGCGCAGCGCGAAAATAAACTCGCTGCAGCAGCGCGTCAACGACTGCTTCGAGCGCTCAATGAATGGCAAGGCGCTCGCGTTCGACTCCAGGGAGATGAACGATATCCTGGCCTACATGCAGTGGCTTTCGGCCGGCGTGCCCACGGGGGTCAGCGTACAGGGCCGCGGCTTTGGACCTGTCAACCGCGAGCTCAAGCCAAATGCGGATAACGGCAAATCGGTTTATGCAGCCAAATGCGCCAGCTGCCACGGCGCCAACGGCGAGGGCACGAAGGCGCCCGATGGCAAATTCATGTTTCCGCCGCTAGCTGGCAAGGATTCATTCAACGTTGGGGCCGGCATGGCGCGCACCTACACTGCCGCGGCTTTTGTAAAACACAATATGCCGCTTGGCCAGGCCAACACGCTGACGGACCAGGAAGCGGTCGACGTGGCTCAATACTTCACCCATCTGAGCCGGCCGGATTTTCCTGCCAGGAGCAAGGACTGGCCGAAGGGAGACAAGCCCAAGGACGCCAGAAGCTGAACCATTCAGCCAGTACACGCAGTCTGTCGGGTAAGCCGACACAAGCGCGGCAACGATGACTGCGTACGATTGAGTCCGGCTCACCAGCGGGCTGGCAATGCGAGTGAACTCTTTCCCGGGCATGGAGCGGCAGTCGGCAGCGCATGCGCTGCATTGAGTTCACCGTACGGGAACCAATGCATCGATCCCTAGTCGGCTGTACATGTTCACCACCTCTGCATTGCTGCCCGAAAGGAAGGATGAAGCGATGAAAACCGCAAGCATGATCCTGTTGAGCCTGTCATGCGTCGCCTGCTCGGGCATGCGCACGGACGGTGCCGCCCAAGAGCAGTCCTCGCGCAATCTTTGCGAAGCCATGCGCTCCTATCAGCCCTACCGGCCGGGAGACTGTCCCGGCTATGGCATGCGGTCCGACGGCCGCTCCTGGTGGCGCTGACGGGCAGGCACTGTCCGGTCCGTTCTGCACGTCAGCTCGCATCCTCGGAAGAGGCCGGGCCGGTGCGCCGTTGCAGGTGGTCCTGGTACCAGGCGGCAAACTCGTCGCCTGACAGCGGATTGCATACGTGGAAGCCTTGCGCCTGATGGCAACCCTGCTTGCGCAGATAAGTCAGCACCGCTTCCGACTCGATGCCTTCGGCCACGATTTCCAGGCCCAGCGTTCTTCCCAGCGCAATGATGGCGTCGGTGATGGCGCGGCCGGCGGTATCGGTCTCGATGCGCTGTACGAAGGCCTGGTCGATCTTGATCTTGTCCAGCGGCAGCCGGCTCAGATAGCTGAGGCTGGAATAGCCGGTGCCGAAGTCATCGAGTGAAATCCTGATGCCCAGTTCCTTGAGTGCGCCCAGCACCCTGACCGCATGCTCGATGTCGTCCATCAGCGCGGTCTCGGTCAGCTCCACCTGGATCGCGGCGCTCGTCAGGCCGTGGGCGGCAAGCATCCTGACCAGGTAATCCACGAGCCCCTTGCGCTTGAATTGCACCGACGACACATTGACCGCGATCGGCACCACGGGGAGGCCGCTACGCTTCCAGCGCAGGTATTGCCGGCATGCCTCCGAGAACACCCATTCACCCACCGGGCCTATCAGTCCGCTCGCTTCCGCGATCGGCACGAAGCGGCTGGGCCCCGCGCTCTTTCCCGGCCAGCGGATCAGCGCCTCCACGCTCATCACGTCTCCCGAGAGCACATCCACCACCGGCTGGTAGAACAGTCGGAACTCGTTATGCGCGATGGCCTGCCTGAGTTGCTGCTCAATCACCGACTGCCCCTCGGTCTGCTCCGACATCTCCGGGGAATAGAACTGGTAGCCGTTGCGGCCGAGCTGCTTGGCGTGGTACATGGCGGCATCGGCATGATTGATCAGGGCGTCGATCTCCCTGCCGTCACTGGGATAAAGGCTGATGCCCAGGGAACCAGACAGCGTCAGTTCGAGATGACCTACTTGGTAAGGCCGGTGCAGCATCTCAAGGATATGCAGCGCCAGCTCGCTGGCCACGCTGACGTCCTTGATGCGCGGCAGCAGGATCAGGAATTCATCGCCGCCCAGCCGGAACACCATGTCTTCCTCGCGCACGTTGTCGGCAAAGCGCTGCGCCACCTGGCGCAGCACCTCGTCGCCCGTCTCATGCCCGTGGATGTCATTGATGGGCTTGAAGCGGTCGAGGTCGACGAACATGAACGCCACGCTTTCATGCATGCGTCGCGCGCCGCCCAGCACATGCGGCGCGTACTCGAACA
>Ga0308160_10004141_pt1 | contig 15697 bp, 25 predicted proteins | sample PhyFR1_FD_201036 | JGI IMG/M metagenome (GOLD analysis project Ga0308160, IMG submission 201036) | Phyllosphere microbial communities from UC Gill Tract Community Farm, Albany, California, United States - DLSLF.R1 | ecosystem: Host-associated > Plants > Phyllosphere > Unclassified | place: USA...
TTTACAGAAGCTTTCGCCGTGGGCATCGGAACAATGACGTCCATGATGACCGAGTCTTCCTCGTCGTCGTCGTCGTCGTCGTCGTCGACTTCGGATGCGGCTTCATCAACATAATCGGCATCACCACGCTGAGAGTCACTGCGATGTACTAGATAGATCATGATCTTCGAAATCTTCTTCTTCCTCCTCCTCTTCGTCCTCCTCTTCATCAGAGTAAATTGCGGACCTTCCTGAACTGACGCTGCTGACAATCTCAGCTTCAAGCTTCATCGGGGAAGGATGTACTCACATTGTGTCGACCTCGTATTTGGAGACGGGTTTTCCTCGAGTGGGGCATTTCCTTGTCGGCTGGCTTGATGAAGGTGCGGCGATGGGCGAAGCTACGAGTGGCTGAACACAACTCCCAACTGATATCAGTCCGACCAATATCGATCTAGGCCCCACTGACCAGAAGTAGGGGGTTTTGACGTCCTGGTCGATTGTCGTCTGAGGAATTTGGGGGGCATGGTAAGCAGGGCCTATCTCCTGCTGATGATGAAGATGAAAGAGAGAAAAGACGAAGAAGGAAAGGAAAAGAAGAGGAGGAAGGAAGAGAAGGGGAGTCGGCCCTCATTGCCTTCCATCAACGCTCGGACCGCTTATGTTGAAAATTTTCGTCAAAAGGCTGATTTTTGGCCTGATGTAGCTCATACGCTGACTCATGTGACATTGACTCTGTAGGAGCTTCATACATCGGAATATTGTAATCACTATTTCACAAATCTGCTGACGACATAGATAAAACCCTCTACATGATAATCTACATCACTAAATGCCCAACTTAGCCTTTTCGCCCGTCTCCCAGACCCTAACGGCCCTCTGTATCTCTCGATCTCTCTCCTTCTTCATCTGCCCATACTCCGCCCTCATCTCCGCGCTCTCATTCCACGCCCTCTCATACCTCTCTTTCTCCATCCTCATCTCGAGTAGCTCCCTCACCAATCCCGAGTCCCTGGCGACCGCTGCTTCTTCTTGCTCTTCAAGTGCATCTTGCAGCTGTCGAATCTGCTCATCCTTTACCAAAATATCCATCTGGAGATCCTTCATGGCGTCCTCATGATAGAATATGACCGCGAGTCTAGTTGAAGTAATGGCTTCCGCCAAAGCTGGAGCCTGGTCTTGTTGGTGGTTGATAGTCAAGCTCATGACAGCTCGACTATAAGCCAATAACGGTACGCCGAGGCCTTCGACGACTTCGACAGGGGCGACCGGCTCGACTTGTTTATTGATCATAGGTTTGACATCTACAAGATGTACGGGAGAGGTGTGGATGCACGGTGGACTGGGACGTGGTGGGACGAAGTACCTCGGTTCGGAGTGCGGGATCGGCCTGGTAGGTGGGATCGGTTTCACATCAGGGTCGTCAGTTTCTATATATCTATAATGAGCTCTTCTCGTGACATTCCCCTTACCTTGGAGGCGGAGTTCTGAAAGTAGAAGCCTCTGGCATACTGTATAGGATCGGAGGTAGTAGCAGTGCGGGCAGAGTGTGGTAATTGAAGAGAGAAAGGGAATTAGTTCATCTCATCTGACTTGAATAACTGGATTGAGCACGGACCCCTCACTGACTTTCAACTGATGACGACATCATTGGAGACCGTATACTGACGGTCACTCATGCTGGGCTCATGGCTTCTAAGGATGTCCACAGTCCTTGCCTGAGAACCCTCATCAGCCAGTATCCGTCCGGCGCCATCCTACTTTGACAAGGACCAGGGATTCGCGTACTCGTCGATCAGAGTGGAATCACATACTTAAATTGTTCCTACGACAGCTGTCCTTCGAGCGCTATACATTATACAGTTCTGAGGACTACATATCGGGGATATCAGGAGAAGGTCCAGCGACATGGTGGAAGAGCTGAGCTCCCTTCCCTCAATATTCATTTATGGACTTTGACCTTCCCCACCTTCTCCCAGATTTCCGCTACATTCTCCCTCTTCCTCTTCCTGTCCTGTTTGAGAGTTGTTATCTTCACCTCTAGCGCTTTTCTTCGTGCCCTTTCCTCCTTCCATGATTCGAAATCCCTGTTTTCTTTCACCATTTGAGCCTGATACAACCTTTTGACTTCATCGTTAATTGTCATTTCGAGTCTCAGGTCGGCATTGAGCCTTGCTTGATCCGCTTTGAGTATTGTGATGCTTTCTTCCGATTTGCGAATGGAGTCCCTTGCCGCCAGCCAGTCCATCTCAAACGCGGCGATGATATTTCTGGCTTGCTTGTATTGAGCAATCACGTAACCTCTGGAGAATCTCATAGCATCCTCGAGATCTTGCGTCTCCTTAGACGAGTGATCCATGGCGGACTTGATCACTGATCTGCTGTATTCGAGCAAAATCGCCTTGAATTCGTCTTCTCCAGGAAGGTGATTCCCATCCGTACCACCCGATGAGACGAAGTGTTGGGAGGGATAAGTTGGGGGCGCGATGTTGGACTGAGTGTTGACGATAGTGCTATCCGGTCGTGGGAATGAGGTTTCAGAGGTCTCCATTGGGGGACTATATTGCAATTCTCTGGCTAGATCACTGTGCTTGAACGTATCCGAAGAGTTAAATCTGACCTTTAGCAGGACAACGAGAGTGAGAGTTAGCTGACAAAGAGATTCTGCCTTTGGCGCGAATTTGGCTGAGTCTCTGGGAGTATTCAAAGAGAGATGGTGAATCGTGGAGTCCCATATTAGTGAAGTGGTGGGACGAGGTTGAGAATAAGCGAGAAGAGTGAGGGGTTGAGCTGCTTGCTTCCCAATAATTGCTGTCAGGTGGGCACGGACCGCAAAATATCATCTCCTGCCTTTATCTCCCATCACCGCCGGTTGGAATTTAGCCGTCTCTGTCGGTTTTGTGACTTTTGCCACCCATCGCCTACGGCATCAGTACCGGCCGGCAAGGACGATGCTGATGGGACACCAAGCTCATATTCAGCAGTTGTATACTTAATCCTGTTCATCATTATGTAGCTTTTCACCAGCATGTGAGCTGCTTGTGGAATAACTAGAAATTGCTTCCACACATGAGTATTTTACATTTGCCAAAGACCTCTTTTGAATCTATCTTGACTATTGATATGAGACCCGGCGGCTATGGTGCAGCTATTCATACGTACCAGACACTGCACACTACTGATAATGACTCCATCTTTCTACGTCTACTAGGTCCACTTTCACCTTTTCCACCCTCTCGAAAACCTCGACTATATCTTCCCTCTTCCTCTTCCTATTCTTCCTCAATATAGCCATTTCCACCTCCAAATCTTTGACTTTCCTCTCCTCCACCCCTAACGAGTCCAAGAGTCTCAGTTTAGCAGACAGCTGAGAAGCAGATTGTTTCTCAGAGCACTCGATCTTGTTCCTCTGCTCTTCCACTTTCTTCTTGAGTTCGGCGTTCTCGGCGTTCTTGGATTTGATGGTGACTTCTTGATTTCGGATTCTTATCTCCGCCATTTCTAGCTATTGAGACACGCCGGTGCAATGAGCGATGACCTTCTCTTTCGAGGCGATTATGTTTTTCTCCGGGATGCGGGATTCTTCGGCAGTATGCTCCAACGCGGATTTGATGACAGATCGGCCATAGTGTTGTAAGGACGTCATAAATTCGGCGATGCTGTTTTGCGATGGCTGAGTATCGGCCAAGTCTGTCCCCAGCTCAATGGAGGTAGGTGCGATTTTGGTCTGAGGTACTCGTGGCGTGGACAATGGTGAGCCTCTTGACTGATGATCGACGAAGGGGGCCTTGAACGGACCATTGACGCCTCGCCCTGGACGTCGGACGGGAACATTGTTCTGGGCGAGCTGTCTGCAAGTCAGACGGACCATCCACAGACTTATTGAGCGATCCATGAAGCTTCCAAGGTTTCCTGGTCAAGGTAGTTGCGGCCGACTAGGAAGGGAGTGCGCGATATAGTGCGAAGAGGGTAAGCCGAAGGTACATAGCATGAAGGAAGAGAAGAAAGATGTATACTTGCCCTTCCGACCCAATATGGCGTGTGCGCACGGACCATCCATGATTGATTCCAGTTATACCCTGTAATTTGAACATCATGATAATAAGGTATAATACGGTCAAGCGACCAGCAATTAGCATCCCGGACGTCAAGGACGTCAAGGACATAGCTCTTTGCCCTCGCACCCACCCAAATTATCTCTCTGCACGCCACCGGGTCACGCATCTTGACTAGCCGTTGAGCCGTCTGAACTCTGGACAACCTTACTACTCGTTTGTACACACTGCAGTCTCGTTACCACTCATACATACACATGCTAATTGGAATACCCGATGGCTGCGAGCTACGAATCGGAGGCCTGGATTCACTACAGAACCGAACTTTCACCGGACGACTGATAAGACGACAGCGCCCGTCAGCCTTTCTCGGCGATTCACTGCTCCACAGCTCTCTCCATCTTCTTCCATACCTCGTCCATCCTGTCCCTCTTCCTTTTGCCGTCCTGCTTGAGCTCATCTACTTCAGATTCCAGCCTCTCCTTCGTCTCCTGCTCTTTCTCCCACATCATTCGATATCGTTCCTTTTCCGCCAGATGGCCTTTGACTTCGGTGTTTTCTGCTTTCAACAACTCCACCTCCAGCTCCAAATCTTGGATTCGAGAAGATTTCTCTTCCTCCAAAGCTGCTATCTCCTCCAGCTCCCCAATTCTGCCTCGCTGCTCGGAGAGCACTTCTTTCACCAGGTCTAGGTCTTCGGAGAGCGATTGACCGGTGTTTGCGTAGTGGGCAATGACATTCTCTTTGGCATTGAGGATGTCGGTCTCCAGGTCTTGACCATCTTGATCTTTATCCTGGCCCATAGCCGATCTGATGATGGATCTCCCATATTCGAGGAGGACTGATCTGAAGTCGTCTATTCCCTTGGACAGGTTGAAAGCTTCAAACTCGGATCTACCTGACGACTCGGGCTGGGTGGTGTTAGTGGCTTCGGAGAGATCGTGAAATAGAAGTGAAGTGGGAGAAGGAGTGGGTAGGGTGGTGTTGTTAGGTACCACAGGAGCCTCAGTCGAAGATCTAGCGGTCCTCACCGAGTTTGGAATAGGTCTGTCCATACAGTCCATCCAGTTGTTTTGTCGCTGCCAGTGCCTACTTATCAGTCAGAGACTTGGTATATCACTCACGGAGCCATAGTGTTCTCTTTACAATTATGAAGCCTGGAGTAGTCTTGATAAGTGTTATGAAAGGACGGACCGCCAAGGTAAGATATCAGGTGGAAGGAAGCTAGGTGAAAGTGGGAGAGGATAAAAGAGACCGCTCGATTCTCTTGTCATGTTCTGAGTAGCGCACGGACCATGTACAGTATGCAAGCTACATCTGCGTCAGAGACTATCCGACCTGCGAGGACTGAGACCGGCATAGCTCGCGTTCTTTGAAAAGGACAACGAACCGCTGTCAATACGCCAGTGGCAAGACGGCGTCAGGCATGTTCTGTTTCAAGCTGGAGGCAAAAGTTCAGCAGCCATCCGATGCCAGAGGGATATGTATCATGATGGGATGAAAACAGGCCTTTATCTGCCACACATACGTAAACTCCGGAAAATCTCGACATCTCCTGGACTTATATGTCCTGAAACCCGAACCACGAGTCAATGAACGCTACCACTCGACTGCACTAGTACACCATCTGTCCACTCTCACTCATTCCGCCCTTCTCTTCTCCGCCCTCTCCCACACTATTACCTTTTGTTCCGCCTTCCTCTTCCTATCTTCCTTCAGGGCAGATAACTGAGCCTCTGCCTTCTCTCGCTTTTCCACCTTCTTACTCTTTGAGTTGGTATGCTCCCAGCATTCATTCGCCACCTTCTGATACGCAATCCTAGATGATGCTTCCTGATTCTCCAGAGCTTGGCGAAGTCTCGATAACTCATCTTCTAGCGTCGAAATACTACTTTGGAGCTTTCGATTCTCTTCCTTCGATAGAGTCAGATGGAAATTGAGATCCGCGACTGCTGAGTCATATTGAGCTCGGACTTTTTGCTTGGTGTAAAAGATCTCGTTCTCGTGTAAGTGGTCTTCGTCGTGAGAGTCATCCAAAGCAGATTCGAGGATTGATCGGCCATACGCGAGCAGAGCGGTATCGAAGTCGTCTGTATTTTGTGTGAAGTGCTCACTTTGAGTCGACTCGGACACAGCAGAACTTTCGGTGTCGCCTGGGTCGCTGAGGTGGTCGGCTACAGTGATGTATTCTTGGGTGAACATGTCGGGGAAGTTCATCGTCAGAGTAGCGGTGGAGGCGGTGGCTGCTCTCAGAGGTTTGGTCGAAGACGTGTGACTGAATGCTCTGTCTGGGCGGATCGCAAGCGGGAACGTCGATATAGGACGCTACTCATCAGCCCGAGACAGGACATTATACATGTACTTACCACTCGCTTGGGAGCAAATGTGATTCGACACAGCTTGGGAAACGAGGCTAGCTGATCACTCGGTGTGTCTGCTGGAGTAAGAGTGAGGATGGAGGTAATAAGAACCAAGAGAGAGAAGGGAAGTATATCTGTTTCCTTCATCTCAGTCCCGGTTTTGGGCACGGACCGTCGATTTACACTTCCCTCTTCGTAGCTACCGACAAGATGACCTCCAGCAGATCTGAAGCTCAGGCTAGCATACAACTTTTCGAGGCCCTGTATCAGTCTCCTCAGATATGCCTGAGCCCCGACCTTCGACAACAGTAGCGGAAACTTCATTGATCGGCTTTGGTGTTAACGATGTCACATCTCGAACGACCACTTCGATATCCCCCGCCGATGACGACGACAATCGTCTGGACACACATACATTACAGCTTATAGCCCGCATCGATCTATCCTCACTGACGGGATCTGTTACGGTACCAGCACATCCGGACTGCTTCATCAGTATGAATCGCTTATGTTCACTCACGACTCAGAATCCTTGCTAATTAAGCTTGACCTTCTCCGCGTCCTCCCAAATTGCCGCTACCGATTCCCTCTTCCTCTTTTTATCCCTCCTCGTCTTTGCCGATTCCACCTCCAATGCCTTACATTTTTCGATTTCTTTCGCCAACAGTTCGGCACTTCTTTTGTTCTCTTCCGATTGATCTTTGAGCTGTTTCTCGAGATCCTGAATCCTAGCACTATCATCCTTTCTGGTCTGGAGAGATCCAGCATACAGCCCTTGCCAATGAGATGCCATTTTCCTCGATGTGCGGACTTCGCCCTCAGCGATCTTGAGTTCGTTTTCAACCGTTTTGTACTTGACGATAATCTTCTCTTTCGCAGCAATGATATTGGTTTTGAGGGTTTCAGCTTCCTCGGGTTCGTGATCGATAGCAGATTTTATGATCGATCGACCATAGTCGGTCATGAGGGCTTGGATATCGTCAGCCATAGCCTCGGATCGCACTGGTATCGCAGTGTCGGCAGCTTTGTTCGACGTCGTCAACGCGGCCCTGCTCGCTTGCCTCTTCGGGATGAGTGATATTCGGGCATGCGAAGCAGGTGACGGTTTTTCGGTGAGACTATCTTTCGCGGGCCCTCCTAAATTCTGCCTGCTAGACGTTCGGGCCCGGCCCAAAATGTCGGAAATGATGCCATGTCGACTACACATCAATTGATACGATGTTCGTACGAGACAGGACTTACGATGGTTCGGGAGTATTGACGAAGGAGGTTGTCGAAAGTTTCTGATGGAAAGGCTGGACGTTATCCCCCATCTGAGTGACACAATGGGTGAATCAAAGATAGTGGGAGGTGAAGAAACCAAAGAGGAATTGTTTGAGAAATGTGATTTGACCCTGGATGTGTGTGTGTGTGTAGGAAGTGAGCACAGACAATACTTTTCCCAGCATCATCACCCGTGTCTATTCCGATGGTCTCATGCCAGTCATCCTTGATACCAGGCCCTCGTCTAATACTCATCAGGGCAAGAAACGATCTTTGCCACCCAACCCCACATACGCCACGGTCAGCTGCCACATCTACTCAGTAACTGAATCAACTGAATCGTCGATCTCTACACTACAACTCATACTTCAACAATCACAAACCACAATGTCAATCACTCGCACTCTCACACGCATGCCCATACATACCCGATCACTCGCATCATCAGCATACAACGCCCAAAAAGCATCACATGCATACCACATCCCCCCTACCCCTGGAGCTGGTCCATCACGACCTACTCCACCTCCACCAAAAACGAGAGCTACGACTGAGAAACCGATCTTAACACCTGAGGAACAGCAGGTTATAGATCGGATCGTTCGGGTTGATCAGGCTGGGGAATTGGGGGCTAATTGGATTTATAGGGGTCAGAAAATGGGGATGAGCATTAGAGGGGATCGGAAGGCTGTCAAGCAGATCGATGTAAGTTCTCCTGTCCCATTCATCTTATTCTCCTTCTCCTTCTACTTATCTCATCTGCACTCTTTATCCTTCCCTTTGTCAACCGATCTAGACATGTGATGAAGTAGAATAATGATAGGAAATGTGGGAAAGCGAGAAGCATCATCTAAACGTCATGTCAACCCTACAAACGCAATATCAAGTCCGCCCAACGATCTTCTACCCATTATGGAAAGTCATGGCTCTCGGTCTTGGTGCTGGAACAGGTTTGATGGGTAGAGAAGCTGCTATGGCATGTACGGAAGCTGTAGAGACTGTCATCGGGGAACATTATGATGAGTGAGTCTATTCCACCTGATTTTAGGTCGATACTGATCGGTAGTCAATTACGAGAACTGAAACCAATCTTGGCGAGGATGTCGGCAGAACAAGCTGAAGGGGTTCATCCCTCTCTACCACTTCTCAAGCAGATCCTGGAGGAATTCAGGGACGATGAGCTAGAACATCTCGACACGGCAGTGGAAGAGGGAGCACAGAGAGCACCTGGTCATGCGTTATTGGGAGCAGTCATCGGATGGGGCTGTAAAGCTGCCATTGGAGTGTGCAAGAGGATATAAGGAGTGCAGATGGTGTGTTGTACAAGAAACGTACGTGTACATTAGGTCAGATATAGATACAAATGAGATGCTGGAATGGTCCCATCAAACCCCCTACTCCTTTTGCAGACCTGCTGCTGATGTCTCGCCGCCAACCGGCTCACTGCCCGCCTCTTCTTCCAGCTCCTCGATATCCTCCTCCCGTTCTTCCTCCTCTCGTTCTCCAATCTTTTCCAAGTAACCTTCTGGAACCAGTCCCGATCGACCACCAATACTAGCAACCACCCATCCCTGACCTCCGCCTCTGCCCGTGACCTGGATGATATCACCTTCATCCACCCCCATCTCGTTCACTCCCTCGGAAACAAACGAGAACGCAACTCGATACGTCCCACTCGGTTCTTCTCCCTCTATATCATCCTCCTGCTCATCCGAGAAATAATCTTCCTCAACTACATCATCCGTATCCTCCGGTTCATCACTAACTGCATGACTGTCTGATGCCGAAGCAGATTCAGAAGACATCGACCTCTTCCTCCCGAATCCCCGCCAGCCAAACAAACCGAACCCCCAAGTCTTGCGATCTTCTTCGGATGGATCGGGTGATCTGGGCGAACCTTCTCCACTTGCTGTTCCGCTCGGTCGACGCCCGCCGAAATTGAAGCTTGACATACGCCATTTCTTCTGAGGAGCAGGTTGACCTCGTCCAAAGAATCGTTCATCGGTAGATGGGAACCCGTAATCACGGATCTTGACTGCCAAGTGATCGTCCACTTGCTTTTTCGGGGAAGGACTCGAGGTTGAAGTCGAAGTGGATGGTGCGATAGGTGTATCTTCAGGTATAGGGGTGGTAGACAATGAAGTATCGCGAGGAGTTGAATTACCAGTAGAAACAGGTAGACCATCATCAACCCTATCATCTTGGGGTAATGAGAAGTTTTGGCCAAGCGTTGATTTTCGTCGTGATGGTTTCCCACCGTCCCAGTCCGACTGCCGCGACGATGCACCAGATACTTTTCGTTGCATATTACTTCCGATCCTTGAGGATGAAGATGAACCGGATCTATCGCGGGGACTGCTAGGGGTAAGGATGGGGGAGTTCAGGAATTGTTGAGAACCAGGCCGAGAGGAGGCGGGGGAAGGTGGAGCTGGGCGAGATGATTTGAGTAACGAGTCTGAACGGGCTTTGGTGGATCCAGAGTTGGAGGGGGTTATCTCGAGGGGGTTGAGTGTTACTACTCGTCAGTGATGTACAGGTGGGGGACTTACGTTCACTGGTGGGGCTGCTTATTTTCAGCGGAGCTGGGACGCTGGGGACCCTCTCATTGCTGTCGCTCATTGTAATTGAGGCTGCGTCGAAGCTAGCTGTTGATGAAGGCGTGGTGTGATATGAATAGACCTGATGGTCAGTCGCGGCCAACCGGCTTCAGGATGAATCCTGACTCACGTATTCCGGGATTGTTTGGTGGAGCGAGTGATGATAGGAACTATGACTAGTCTCGCCCTCTTGAGTATTACTTGAAGTGAAGTGAGTAGTAGTGAAGTAGAGAAGAGAACGTTGAGTGAAACGTCTGATACTCCTGTATCCTCCCTCTTCTCTTCGCGACATGCTTTGAACCCTACGCGCACCTCTTTACCACGTGTATTCTACCCGCACATAACCGGACCTTGGCACATCATTAGGCGTGCTGCAATTCAGGCACAGTCAAGAACCGACTTTTGACTTGACTCGTCACAGTAGTAAAACGTTTGTCATATACTTCATATCCCACCTAACAAAATGGCAGAACCCAATGGACAACCTTCCCAACCTTCTGGACAGGCCCAAATGGTCCAGAGTGCTATTCTGCCCGCTAAATTCTCAGAGGATAATACGAGTCGAGCTTCCAAGTCGAGTTTTGGAGCTGAGAGTACAATGAGTTTATTGGTGGATAGTTTGAAGGATAGGTTGTTGTTGGCTGTTCCTAAGAAGGGGAGATTGCATGAGAAGTGTGTTGAGCTTCTTACTGGTGAGTCCGACTTTTATATGACGGTGGGAATTCGGAGTCAAAGCTGATAAAGTAGGGGCGGATATCAAATACAACCGAGCTCACCGTCTGGATGTCGCTCTGGTCCAAAACCACCCATTAGCCCTGTAGGTCATTCTGAATGACGACTGAATGTGTAGCTGACAGATAGCGTATTCCTCCCCGCATCAGATATTCCCCGTTTCGTCGCCCTCGGATCAGTAGCACTCGGTATCACCGGCCAAGACGTCATTGCCGAATCAACCCACGCCGGTGAAATCCAAGAACTCTTACCGCTAGGTTTCGGAAAATGTTCATTACAAGTCCAAGTACCCGTTACTGGTCCCAAGCAGACAATGGAGGATTTAAGTGGTGGGGTCATCGCTACTTCCTTCGAGGTTCTCGCTGGGGAATTGTTTGAGGGATTGGATGAGAAGTTGGGCAAGTCAACAGGAGAGAAGACCAAGGTCGAATATATTGGTGGAAGTGTTGAGGCTGCTTGTGCTTTAGGCATGGCTGATGGTATTGGTAAGTGCTCCCCATTTATGTGTAGTGTTGCATGCTGACATCTCTAGTTGATCTAGTTGGTACGTGACCACCATCCCAATCTTTTGAGCCATTGCTGACATGCAGAATCGGGAGATACAATGCGAGCAGCAGGCCTTCACGCAATCCACACTCTCCTCACATCCGAAGCAGTCCTCATCACCTCTTCCAAACCCCACCCATCCGTTACACCCGCCTTAGCCCCCTTGATCCCACTTATCAAATCCCGATTCGCAGGTGTCATCGCAGCCAAGAAATTCGTCTATGTCTCATACAACATCAAACGAGAGTTCTTGAGTCAAGCACTAGAGATCACACCTGGTAGGAGGGCACCTACTGTTAGTCCCCTCGATGAAGAGGGTTGGGTTGCTGTTAGTGCCATGGTTGCTAGGAAGGGTATGGCTGCTGTTATGGATCGATTGGAGAGTGTTGGAGCTGAGGATGTATTAGTCTTTGCATTAGATAACTGTAGAGTTGGTGTCTAGGCTGTGCACATACATATAGAGATAAAATGCATATACTATTGCTTCTAGAGAATAATCTATAAACCGCCACATTACGGTGTTTCGGCCGATGAGTAATGACACCATATACCTCCACTCTCTCCACCTTGTAGCGTAATCTAAGCACCACCCTGTCCCTTGTTAGAAAGGCCTCACTCTATACTTCTATTGCCTCACTCTCACTCAACCCAATTTAATTAAATATAAATCAAAATGGTCAAGGTCAGTAATCTTATCAGAGAGAAGAGAACAATCAACTGATCTTCGTTTCCTTCCTTCCTATACTACTCGATGCTTCATGCAATGCCACCTCCTGCTTATCGCCGGCCGCCCGATCATCATCCCCATCCACGCTAATCCTACATCATTCATCGCTCCTTCTGACGCGTCTTGATATCCTACTCGATGTCATCGTTTTCTCGCACAGGCTGTCGCAGTACTCAAGGGAGACTCCTCCGTCACTGGAGTCATTAACTTCTCCCAGGAATCCGAGGGATCCCCCGTCACCGTATCCGGAGACGTAAGTCAACCGAGCCTCACATACGGGGTACCGTGACTGACAAAGTAGATCAAGAACCTCGATGCTAACGCCGAGCGAGGATTCCACGTCCAGTACGTCTTTCCCTTCCTTGTTTCTTTCTTTTCGCTAATATGGCTAGCGAGTTCGGAGACAACACGTAAGCTATACCCCATGTGTTGGACATAAGCTGATCCCAAGCAACGGATGTACCTCTGCCGGATCCCACTTCAACCCCTTCGGCAAGAACCACGGTGGTCCCTCCGACGATGAGCGACACGTCGGTGATCTCGGTAAGCTAACTAACGTGCATTATCCGGAATCAAGCTTATAGATAGGAAACGTCAAGACTGACGGATCCGGAAACGCTTCTATTCAGATCTCTGGTGAGCTTCCCTTTTGCAGGTGTTGGAGTAAAGCTGATTCAGTAGACAAGCACATCTCCCTCTTTGGCCCCCAGTCCATCATTGGCCGAACTGTTGTTGTTCACGCCGGTACTGATGATCTCGGAAAGGGTGGACACGCCGATTCTTTGAAGACTGGTAACGCCGGTGGACGAGCTGCCTGTGGTGTCATGTAAGTTGCACGCCTCACCCCATGGTGACTCATAGACTGATGATTAAGTGGTCTCGCCCAGTAAGCATGCGATGCATATGCCAATACCAATGTCAATGCAATTGTCGTAGAGTAGGAAAGTAAAGTAGTGCAATGCAAGCAAGTCGATGCTCTTTATTTCTAGTGCATGGCCACTACTTTCTCACGATACGTAAATCAGACGCGTCGATCCTCGACATGAGATTTCGCGTTTAGTTGTCCACCTGACATCACCCACCTACTTGAGTTTCTCTTCTTGATTGCATATTGCTTGGACAGTAAATAGAGCAATATGGGTATCAAAGGTGAGCTGCGAGGTCCATTGCGTCTTGAAAGCTGATATCAGGTCTTACTGCGCTCCTGTCGGAGAATGCCCCTAGGTCGATGAAGGAACATGATATGAAGACGGTATGTTAGCTATCTTGATCGTTCAAGCTAGCTGACTCTCTAGCTATTCGGTCGAAAAGTAGCAATCGACGCTTCGATGTGAGTGCCCAAACGCTACGAGGAAAGGAAATGACTTTCTGTCAACATTTTGTCCAAGTACAAGCTAATACATAGGTCAATCTACCAATTCCTAATAGCAGTCCGACAGCAAGATGGTCAAATGTTGATGAATGAATCAGGAGATGTTACCTCCCATTTAATGGGTTTCTTCTATAGAACGATAAGAATGGTTGATCATGGGATTAAACCTTGTTATATCTTTGATGGTAAACCTCCAGAGTTGAAGGGTGGTGTGGTAAGCTCGATCTCCCTTCTTGCATCCACAGGAGAAAGCTGATGAATAGCTTGCAAAACGATTCGCAGTAAGAGAGAAAGCAGCGGAAGGGGAAGCAGAAGCTAGAGAAACTGGTACGTTCTACATTTGAAGGGTAGGAGACTGATAAGTAGGAACGGTTGAGGATATTGATAAACTCGCAAGAAGGCAGGTTAGGGTAACGAAAGAACATAATGAGGAATGTAAGAAGTTATTAGCGTTAATGGGAATTCCAGTCGTTACTGTAAGCTACCGACATTCTGGTGTAGCTGATGAATAGGCTCCAGGAGAGGCGGAAGCTCAATGTGCTGAACTTGCTAAGGCTGGAAAGGTAGCTATCGGGCATTCGTAGTCTGGGATACAAGCTGATGAATAGGTTTACGCTGCTGGATCGGAGGATATGGATACTCTTACTTTCGCATCTCCTATTTTACTTCGACATCTTACTTTCTCCGAAGCCAAGAAACTACCTATTTCCGAGATTCACCTCGAGACCGCCTTGAAGGAATTAGATATGGATATGGACCGAGTAAGCTAGCCGGATCTATGAAGAATGGGTCAAGCTGACGTCAGTTTATCGAACTCTGCATCCTACTCGGATGCGATTACCTAGAACCATGTAAAGGTATCGGACCAAAAACCGCCCTCAAGCTCATCAGGGATCATAACGGGCTAGCGGGAGTAGTCAAATTCGTCCGTGGAAAGATGGCCGAGAAAGCCCAAGATAATGCCGAAGCGAAAGCTCAAATCGAAGAAGAGGAAGAAGAGGAGGATGAAGAAGAAATCCCTTCGGACAGAGAGAGTGAAGAAGGTGTTGATAGGGATGGGGATGATGGTGAGGAGAAGGCTAGTAGTCCGAAGAAGAAGGTTCCGCCAAAGAGCCCAAAGAAGAAGAAGGTGAAGGTTACTAGTGGTGGGATGCAGATTCCGGAGCATTGGCCCTGGGAGGAGGCTAAGAAGTTGTTTATCACGCCTGATGTTGTCAAGGCGGATGATATGGAGGTGATTCATTCTGACATCACTCAGAGATGAGGCTGATAAATCAGGTCGAGTGGAAGGCACCTGATATCGATGGGCTGGTAGAGTTCTTGTGTAGAGATAAAGGGTTCAAGTAAGTCCAGCTGTACTCGGCTATCCAGGTCCAGCTGACGGATAGTGAGGACAGGGTGCGAGCAGGTGCGGCAAAGCTGTCAAAGATGCTCGCTGCGAAACAGCAGGGTCGATTAGATGGGTTCTTTACAGTCAAGCCTAAAGAGGGTGATGCAGCCAAGGGTAAAGGCAAGAAGGATGATAAGAAGGACGACAAGAAACGTAAAGGTGATGAGAAAGGTGGTGCTAAGAAGAAGGGCAAGAAGTAGTGCATGTAGTGTAGAGTAGCATGTACCATCCCCCCATTGCCAAGGACCCCTTACTACAGTATATCGAGTCGAGTGCCACTGAGTAATTACGGAATCAAATTCTGTAGGCCGAAGCAACGAGTCATTTCGGTTTTTTCGCTCCCTATAGTAATACAAATTGACATCATATTATAGGTCTCTTCTCTACCTACTACCTTTATACAATATACCCAAAATGTGCCCACCACCAGACGCACCAATGACCGGTAACGAAGAGATGGTAGCTATCGATACCAACCAACCTTCCCTACCTCCTCCAGCTCAGACTGGAGCTTCAACAGTCGCTACCGACTCCGACGCTCCTGTTGCTGGAACACCTAATGGACTTGTTTCAAATGGAGAGCACTCTCATCCTCCTCCTGTCAAGAGCCATAAGGGAGTTTACGGACGTGCTTCGGATTTCTTGAGTAATACTAGCAACTGGCAGGTAGGTCTTC
>Ga0308160_10004144_pt1 | contig 15683 bp, 12 predicted proteins | sample PhyFR1_FD_201036 | JGI IMG/M metagenome (GOLD analysis project Ga0308160, IMG submission 201036) | Phyllosphere microbial communities from UC Gill Tract Community Farm, Albany, California, United States - DLSLF.R1 | ecosystem: Host-associated > Plants > Phyllosphere > Unclassified | place: USA...
CGGAACACCGTCCTCGGTTCCCACCTGGCCTGGGGCGACCCCCGCCGCGGCTGGGACTTCGTCTCCGCCGGCCGCGGCGACGTCCCCTGGGAAGCGTCCTTCCGGGCGCTGGCCGCCATCGGCTACGACGGACCCATCTCCGTGGAATGGGAAGACGCCGGCATGGACCGCCTCCACGGCGCCCCCGAAGCCCTCGCCGCCCTCAGGAAATACGACTTCCCCGCCTCCCAGACCAGCTTCGACGCCGCCTTCAGCAGCAAGGACTGAGGCGTGAACCAGAACTGACTCCATTGAAGAGCAGCATTCGATGAGGAATTCTTGTCTCGGGACTCGTCACCGACAAAGTGATCAAGTACGTGATTGAGAACGAGTTTGCCAACTGGCGTCCCAGACGTAGCGTGGACTCAGAAGTATGCGGTTCCCAACCGGGAGGTATCGATGGGCGGGCTCGATGACCTGCTGGCCGGGTCGGCGGACCGGTGGGCGAAGGCGGAACGCCGGGCCGAGGGAGTCGCCGACCTTTGTCTGGGCCGTGCTGTCCGAAATTACTTCACCCTCTATTTGCCCATTGGGGCGGTGGTACTCTTCCCCACCGGTGCGAGCCTAGGAATGCTGTCCTTCCCGGACGAAGCCAGCATCACCAACATATTTGGCTTTGGCTGTCTCCTGACCGGCGTCGGCCTTATGATCGGCGGCCTCGTCTCCAACCCAAAGTCCTCGAGACTGCTGCAACATGGCCACCAGCGACGTTACTCTGTCCCTCCGCGACGACGAACGGAAGGCTGTACGCCGGCAGATCCTCGGCAGGGCGGCCACGACCCCGGACCACATGAACGTCAAACATGCCGCAGCCGTCCAAGCCAGAAAGGGACTCGCTACCCAACTCGTCTGGCCGCGATCTCGATGACTCCGCCGTCTGATTCGACACTGACGACCTGGAAACCGGGCGGCACGTGATGCTTATTGTCGTCAGGATCCGCATACCGCGGAGCTGAAACGGCGCCAAGCCCGGTCAGGGCCTTGCTCCGGCCGGTTGGCACAAGATCTTCGTAGACGGCTGGTTGGAAGTCGATCCGGCCCGGCCCCGGATCTGCGATGCCCATCTGCCAGACGGTGCTTAGGGAACCGGGCCTCGCATAGGGATACCGCGGGAACATGAGCGCCTGCCCTCGCTCGTCGAGTCTGGCGTCGGTCTTCCGGAACCGCCTCTGCGCGAACCATGTCATTGATGCGACCGCCAGTCCGTAGAAGATGCCATTGACCGCTGCAAAGCCCGCGTTGCGTCCCAGAATGAGGCTGACGCCCAGCCAGAGGAAACCAGTGGTGACCCCGACCAGGACGGCGTGCAGAATAGGGTGGCTTCCGGCCCACTCTCTCCAGGCCGACCAACCGCCCCGCGGTGTCCCCCCGGCAGCTGCCGGCTTGTTCATAACCGGCCGCGCCCCGGGTAAGGCTGAATCCTCATAGTCCGATCCAAGCGGCGAGATGCAGGTCAGGCAAGGGGTTCGACAATCCTTGGTCAACCCTTCAACAACCCGGTTCTTTCCTCTAGTAGTCGATGGCTTTCCGGTCCATGAATTTCAGTGCGGCGAGGCGGGCTTCCACTTCGGACTGCTCCCCGAGGTCTTCGAGGGAGGCGAACTGGGCGTCCAGGGAGGAGGCGGCGAGTTCCTGCTGGCCGCGGACGGTTGCTTCCTGGCGGCGGATGTTCTCCTCGTACCGGCCAATGGCCGACGTTGGGTCTCCGGTGTCCAGGGCCCTGAGGGCGTCGTTCACCTGGGTCTGCGTGGCGGCGACCCGGGCCCGGTTGACCAGCTCGTTGCGTTTGGCGGTCAGTTCCCCGAGCTTGCCGCGCATCTGGTCCAGGCCGCTCTTGAGCTTATCGACGACCTCGTTCTGGGCGGCCAGACCAGGCGCCTGGGCCCTGGCTGTGGTCTCGGCGGTCATCTGCCGCTGAAGAGCCAGCCGGGCGAGGGCATCGAACTTATCCGCGTCACTGCTATTGCCCGCGGTCCGGAACTCGTCGGCCTTCCGGGACGCTGCGACCGCCTTGTTGCCCCAGGAGGTGGACTCGTCGACAGCACGGTTGTGGTCGTCCTCGGCCATCCGGAGGTTGCCGATCGTCTGCGCGATCGCGGCCTCGGCTTCACGGATGTTGTTCGAGTAGTCGCGGACCATCTGGTCCAGCATCTTCTGCGGGTCTTCCGCGGAGTCCAGGAGGGCGTTCAGGTTGGCCTTGGCCAGCTGGGCAACGCGGGCGAAAATACTCTGCTTCACGGAGGTCTTTCTATCGGTGGTTGCCTTCGCATTCTATGCGTCCGGCAAGGCTGGCCATGACCACAACATCGTATGCGTATTGGAAGACCTGGCGCTTCAAGTTCGATCCTCGCCGTTAGCGGTCTCCTCAATCCAATCGATAGCCTCATCGGGGAACAGGAAGCCTTCGGATTCCCCGTTTCTGCCCCACCATGGGTCCCCCGGTGGCGGCCCACCTGCCTCGACAATCTTTGCAATGACCTCGGGCGGAAGGACATCACCGTTGTTATCGATCAGCCATTGTTGCGTTGTGGGCTCAAGATTTGGCCACCACTGCTGGACGCTCATAGTCAAAGTCTCCCACCGACACGACCTGGGGCCGAAGAATTTCCCACATGCCTGACGAAAGCCATCTTCCGGCTCGTCCCCTGCCCCGGGCGTCCTCGAGCATAACCGGTTCGGGTGCCCGACCGGAGAACGTTGTCCGCGCCAGGCCGCAGCCGATCAGGACCATCAAAGCGAGGACGAGCAGGACCCATGCGGTGCTTCCGGTCCACCGCCTAATATCAGCCGACTCCGGCCTGGTCCAAAGCACTAAGCAGGCCCTCGGCGTCGGCAACGTCGTAGAAGGCCACCGTTTGCCCCAGCCCGAAGCTAACGACATCCATCCCGGTGTTTTGGTACATTCCCAAACCCATTCCGAAAATTCCACCCATGCCCTGAGACCCGAACGCCACGCTGACGTGGCGCCCATCTCTGGACCGATCTACCTTGGTCGCTACCCCGCTGACAGGCGAATCTGAAACGGATCGGTCTCCGATGCAGACGATTGCCCGGCGATCAGAGAGTCCGTACACCGTGCGTAACTTCCGCCGCTTCTTGACGATGAATCTGCCAAAGATGAAATAGAGACCGACCAGGACGAAGGGTATGCCCCACAGCGCGAAGAAGGGCTGCTGCTTGACGGTGGTGACGACCATGAACTCCCAGAAGATTGCGAAGCCGCCCCAGAGGATGCTGAATGGCACCAGAAAGGCGTCCGCCCCGGTAAAACGGACCTGCGGATCGGGTTGACCCACCCACACGAGCTTTTCGCCTTGGCGAAGGAGTGGCAGGATCCGGCTTCGGGGATCGTTCATGCCACGAAGTGTTACACAGTATTTGGGAATTGTTGCGACGCGCTTACTGACAGCCCTTCAAGATGCCGGCCATGGCATCGTGCTCTGCCTGGGTTACCCAGAGAGTGTATTTGCCCTTGACCGCTGTCTGGCGTGCAACATATTCGCACCGGAAAGCCTTGTTCGGCGGTAGCCACGTTGCGGCGTCTTTGTCGCCTTTGGCGCTGTTGGTGGGGCCGTCGGCCGCCATGAGGTTTTGTGGGTCGTTGGCGAGCTGTTTGCGCTGATCGGCACTCAGCTGTTGTGCACCTTTTTGCCAGGCGTCGCTGAGTGGCACGATGTGGTCGATCTGAACGTCGGAGCTGGTGTTCTGGCCGCGGACGAAGTTGATGGTGGCGCCGGTGTACTTGTCCGCGAGCGTGCCTGTCATGACGACGCAGTCGTGGGTGCCTGTCTTGAACGTTTCGCCGGTCAGATCGCGGGAGAGAATGTCATTGCGGGTATCGCACCCGTTGCGGTCTGTATCGGCCCAGGCAGGTCCGAACTCATCGCGGGTGTAGCCGGTCTTCGGGGCGCGGCCCTTAACTGGGATGCTCTCCAACTGAACAAGAGCCTGGGCGGCTGCGCGGCCCATGTCGCCGCCACCCGGCTGAGTCGCAGAGTTGCTGGGAGCAGAACCGACGCCGTCTATTGCGCGGGCGGCAACGTCGCAGCCAGCAAGAGGACCGGCCAGAAGAAGGGCGGCTGCAGCTGTCAGGACTGGGGCGGTGGAGCGAATGATGTGAGCGGCCCTTCTGTGTTGCTTAGCAAGGTTTCCACGCTATCGTCGGGCATCGCCTACAAACGGCAAGAGTGCATGTCGTGCCCGCCACATGCTGGAGTACTTGCCAGAACCGGGCTGTCAGGCGGAGGTCAGTTCGCTGTGGTGAGTCGTACCTTTGACCATGTGCCTATGAGCCGCTGCTTCGTCAGCGGTCGTCCAGTGATTTACGGAATCCGGCGGAGTCGGGAAGGATCTCACTGAGCTTGGCGATTTCCCGGATGTGTTCTGATGTGAAAATGATTTTTCCCTTGCCCCAGCATGCGTGGGGGAAGCCTCCGCTGGCCGCGCCATCGCGCAGCCAAGACTCCGTGCAGCGCATCAGCGCCGCGGCTCCGGCGGGCCCAAAGAATTCGATGTCCACGGCTTCTCCCAGGAAATGGTGCGGGTTTCTCAGGTTCATGCCCACTGCGAGATTCACCGACATGACCGAAGACTCTCGAACGCTATGGTGGTTCAACTCTGCAGACATTGACAGAATGCTCACCTAAAGCCTTTGGAAAGCTGTCACCGAACGCTCAGTGGCGTCAGCACCCACTGGCGATCAGCCATGACGCATGAGTGTGGCGCAGGTCGTGAATCCTTGGATTCTTCGTCAGCCCTGTACCTGGGCGGTACGAACGGCAGGCGCCCAGTAGTGATGCCAATAGAGCTTGTGGACGATGCGCCGCCCTTGGGCGTCGTGAACACAAGTTCCTTGCCGGGCCTGCTCGCCACCAAAGGGATCAGCAATTCCAACCTTCGTGCTTCGAACGAACTAAGGCTCTAAGTAAAAGTCTCCCGTTTCCGCGACCTGCCGAAGAGCTTTCGGGGGCTCTTAGGATTGCGGGACGACGTCCGTGTCGTTGTTTGGGACACGCCCGGCTGCCCGGAACCGTGCCCGCCGTCTCGAGGACCTGTGACACCACAGGTGTGGTCGCCTCGCCGAGTTATTGAGTGGAGTCTTCTCGAACGACGACGCCTTCGTCTCCGGGGAGTACTTTGCCCTGATCCCGCTCGGCCTGATCCTCAACGTTGAGCTCCCAAGCGTCTCCCGTAGAGCAGACGGCAGTAGCGCCCACTCGGTAGGATTTATCAGCCGCGTTAGTATCGAAGCTTGCGCGAAGGACAGCCCCCCCTTCTGCGAAAACGGTCGGGTGTGTCGTTGGATTGACGGTGCGTACAGTCATGCCGAGGGATTTCCAATATTCGGCTACGCGTTTGGCGTCCTCAACATGTTCGGTTTCTTGGGGTTCCGCCACCGCGCACATCAGAATAGGCCGCCGCGGCGGCCAGGCCGAAGCCCGCGCACCCAGCGCCAGAGGGACGCCACCACAAGCCATGCCAACACGTTAAAGCAAAAACCCCTCTGACGAGGGGGTCTGCTGTGCCCGAGGTGGGACTCGAACCCACACACCTTTCGATACCGCATTTTGAGTGCGGCGCGTCTGCCAATTCCGCCACTCGGGCGCGGAATACGTGAAGTCCAGCGGGTACGCCCACAGCTGATTGTGAGCAACGCGATCGCTTCACGTACGCGGAATTACTCTACATGCAGATAGGCTGAAGTCCAGAATCGCGCCGCCGTTGCCGCAACTGTACCCATACAGGCCAAGTAACAACCGCGGTGGCACCTAAGATAGTGATGTCCCGCCGTACCCCTCCAAGGAGATCCCGTGACTGAACAGACGGAGTCCAAGCCCACATCCCAGCCGGCGCGCCGCGTCATTGTGGCTGAGGATGAAACCCTCATCCGCCTCGACATCATCGAGATCCTGCGCGGCGAAGGCTACGACGTCATCGGCGAGGCGGACAACGGCGAAAAGGCTGTGCAGCTGGCCGAGGAACTCAAGCCGGACCTGGTCCTGATGGACGTGAAGATGCCCGTCATGGACGGAATTTCCGCTGCGGAGAAGATCGTCAAGGCACGCATCGCGCCCGTCGTGCTGCTGACCGCCTTCAGCCAGAAGGAACTGGTTGAGCGCGCCCGCGACGCCGGCGCCATGGCTTACGTCGTGAAGCCCTTCACGCCGGCGGACCTCATCCCCGCCCTGGAGATCGCGCTCTCCCGCCACGAGGAGATCAAGGCCCTCGAAAGCGAGGTCTCGGACCTGCAGGAGCAGTTCGCCACCCGTAAGCTCGTGGAACGCGCCAAGAGCCTGCTGACCACCAAGATGGGCCTCACCGAGCCCGAGGCTTTCCGCTGGATCCAGAAGACTTCCATGGACCGCCGCCTCAGCATGCGCGAGGTCGCCGAGACCATCATCAACCAGGTCAACTAGCCGGGCCTGGCCCGGAGCGATTACGACGACGGGCCGCGCCAACGCGAAAAGGACCCCTGCCAGCCGGCAGGGGTCCTTTTCCGTTCAGAAGAACTAGGCCTTCTTCTTCTTTTCCGGCCAGGGGCCGAGCTTTTCCTTGTTGCTGGTAACTTCCCCGGCACGTGTGGAGTCGGCGAGGTCGCCCACCTTGTGCACCTTCAGGGAGTTCGTTGAACCCGCCTTTCCGGGAGGGGAACCAGCTGCGATGACCACCAGGTCGCCGTCCTCAACGAGTCCCATGTCCGAGAGGCTGCGGTCCACCTGCGCGGTCATGGCGTCGGTGTGGTCCACCATCTGCACCAGTACCGGCTGGATACCCCAGGTGAGCGCCAGTTGGTTCCAGACCTGCTCCACCGGAGTGAACGCGAAGACCGGCTTGATGGGCCGCAGGCGGGACAGGCGGCGGGCCGAGTCACCCGACTGTGTGAACGCACAGATGTACTTGGCGTCCAGCTGGTCGGCGATTTCGACGGCGGCCCGGGTGATGGCGCCGCCACGGGTCTTGGGCTTGGTCCCCAGCGGGGGGACGCGCTCCAGGCCGTGGACCTCAGTGGATTCGATGATCCGCGCCATGGTCTTGACCGTTTCGATCGGGTACTTGCCCACGCTGGTCTCGCCAGACAGCATGACGGCGTCGGCCCCATCCAGCACAGCGTTGGCGCAGTCGGAGGCTTCGGCGCGGGTGGGCCGCGGGTTGTCGATCATGGACTCGAGCACCTGTGTGGCCACGATGACCGGCTTGGCCCAGCGGCGGGCCAGTTCGATGGCACGCTTCTGCACGATCGGCACTTCCTCCAGCGGAAGTTCCACGCCGAGGTCGCCACGGGCCACCATGATCGCGTCGAACGCGTCGACGATCTCGGGCAGCTGGTCCACTGCCTGCGGCTTTTCGATCTTGGCGATCACCGGTGCCCGGCGGCCTTCTTCGTCCATGATCTCGTGCACGCGGGTGATGTCGGAGGCGTCCCGGACGAACGAGAGCGCAACGAGGTCCACGCCGCGGCGCAGTGCCCAGCGGAGGTCGTCCTCATCCTTTTCGCTCAGTGCGGGAACGTTGACGGCCACGCCGGGAAGGTTGATGCCCTTGTTGTTGGACACCATGCCGCCCACGGTCACCTCGGCAACGACCTTCACGTTGTCGACCTCGATGGCACGAAGCGCCACCTTGCCGTCGTCGATCAGCAGGGCGTCGCCCACCTTGACGTCTTCGGTCAGGGTCTTCAGTGTCGTGGAGCAGATCTCCTGCGTACCGGGGACGTCTTCGGTGGTGATCGTGAAGATGTCACCAACAGCCAAGGCGTGCGGGCCGTCAACGAAGCGGCCCAGCCGGATCTTGGGACCCTGCAGGTCGGCCATGATGGCCACAGGCTTGCCCAGGTCCGCGGCGGCCTTGCGGACGTTCTCGTAGGTGTTGTCGTGCACGGTGTAGTCGCCGTGGCTCATGTTCATGCGGGCAACGTCAACGCCGGCTTCCAGCACCGCGAGGGTGTTCTCGTAACTGGCGATGGCCGGACCGAATGTCGCCACAATTTTTGCGCGTCTCATATACCTACCCTATTGGTCACTTGCATTGGTTAAGTTGTCGTGGAGGTGAACCCTCCATGCACCGCTGGAGGACGGCGGCTAGAGGACGGCGATGGCGCGGTCCGTCGGCGCAACCGGCGCCGGCAGGATGGTGCTGCCCATCAGGTACTTGTCCACTGCCGCGGCGGCGGCGCGGCCTTCCGCGATCGCCCAGACGATCAGGGACTGGCCACGGCCGGCGTCGCCGGCAACGAAGACGCCCTCGGTGTTGGTCATGTAGTAGCCGTCGCGGGAGACGTTGCCGCGGCCGTCGAATTCGGCCTTCACCTGTTCGGTGATGTTTGCAGGCTCGGCACCGGTGAAGCCCAGCGACAGGAACACCAGGTCGGCGGGGATAACCCGCTCGGTGCCGGCCTTGGGCAGCCGCTTGCCGTCAACAAACTCGGTTTCGGCAACCTTGACGCCGGTCAGCTTTCCGTTTTCGCCAACGAACCCGATGGTGGAGGCAAGGTAGGTACGCTCGCCGCCCTCTTCGTGGGCGCTGGCAACCTCAAACAGGGTGGGGAACGTGGGCCACGGCTGGTGGCCGGCACGCTCCGCCGGCGGCTGCTTGCCGATGGCCAGCGTGGTCACGGACGCAGCGCCGTGGCGGTGCGCGGTGCCGAGGCAGTCCGCACCGGTGTCGCCGCCGCCCAGGATCACCACATGCTTGCCCTGCGCATGGATCTGGTTCTCGATGGACTCCCCCGCCACTGCGCGGTTGGCCGGAACCAGGTAATCCATGGCGAAGTGCACGCCGTCCAGGTCGCGGCCCGGGATGGGCAGGTCGCGCGGCACGGTGGCGCCCGTGGCGATGACCACTGCGTCATACCGGCGGCGCAGCTGCTCCCAGGTGACGTCGGTACCAACAGCGACGCCGGTGCGGAAGCGGGTGCCTTCGGCCTTCATCTGCTCGAGCCGGCGGTCCACCTGCTCTTTTTCCATCTTGAAGTCGGGGATGCCGTAGCGCAGCAGGCCGCCGATCTTGTCGTCCCGTTCGTAGACGGCGACGGTGTGCCCGACGCGGGTTAGCTGCTGGGCAGCGGCCAGCCCGGCAGGGCCGGAACCGACGACAGCCACCGTCTTGCCGGTGAGCCGGTGCGGCGGCAGCGGGTTGACCCAGCCGTTGTCGAAGGCCTCATCGATAATGGAGACCTCAACCTGCTTGATAGTCACGGCGGGCTGGTTGATGCCCAGCACGCAGGACGCCTCGCAGGGTGCAGGGCAGAGACGGCCCGTCCACTCCGGGAAGTTGTTCGTGGCGTGCAGGCGCTCGATGGCTTCCTCGCCCTTGTCCCGCCACGTGAGGTCGTTCCATTCAGGAATGAGGTTGCCCAGGGGGCAGCCCTGGTGGCAGAACGGAACGCCGCAGTCCATGCAGCGGCCCGCCTGGGCCTTCAGCGTGCCCTTCTCCTGGGCCTCGTAGACCTCTTTCCAGTCCATGATGCGGACGGGAACGGGACGGCGCGGCTGGGTTTCACGCTGGCGTACTTTCAGAAATCCGCGTGGGTCAGCCACCGGTCACCTCCAGGATTCGAGACCAAACTTCTTCGCCGTCGGGGTCAAGGCCCTCTTCGATGGCGTCAAGACGGGTTTGCAGTACGGCCGCGTAGTCGCGCGGCAGCACCTTGGTAATGCGGGCAACGGTGTCATCGAAGTTCTCCAGCAGGCGCGCGGCCAGCTGCGAGTCGGTTTCCTCGATGTGCTTCACCAGCAGCCCGTGGACGATGTCGCGGTCCTCGGCGTCCAGCTCGCGCAGCTGCAGCTCGCCGGACTCAAGGGCCTGCTTGTTGACGCGGGTGGTCCGCAGGTCAAGGACGTACGCGGTTCCGCCGGACATGCCGGCACCGAAGTTGCGTCCCGTGCGGCCCAGGATCAGCGTCTGGCCGCCGGTCATGTACTCGCAGCCGTGATCGCCAATGCCTTCGACGACGGCGGTGGCACCGGAGTTGCGGACCAGGAAGCGTTCGCCCACCTGGCCGCGCAGGAACATCTCACCACTGGTGGCACCGTAGCCGATGACGTTGCCGGCAATGACGTTGGTCTCTGCCTTGAACACGTTGGTACGGTCCGGGCGGACGATGATGCGGCCGCCGGAGAGGCCCTTGCCCACGTAGTCGTTGGAATCGCCGAAGAGCCGCAGCGTGATGCCTGCCGGCAGGAAGGCGCCCAGCGACTGGCCGGCGGTGCCGTTCAGGGTGATGTCGATCGTGTCCGTGGCCAGCACATCGGTGCCGAACGCCTTGGTGACGGTGTGGCCCAGCATCGTGCCCACCGACCGGTCGGTGTTGATGACGTCCACGGTGATCTTTACCGGGCTGCGGTCCGTCAGCGCTTCGGTGGCCATGGTGATCAGGCGCTGGTCGAAGTGCTTGTCCAGTTCGTGGTTCTGGCCGGTCATGTTGCGCAGCGGCGCGTCGTCGTCGAACTCGAGGCCGTGCAGGATCGGATCCAGGTCCAGGCCCTCGGCCTTCCAGTGGTCGATGGCTTCGCGGGTGTCCAGCACCTCGGCGTGTCCGATGGCCTCTTCAAGGCTGCGGAAACCGAGTTCCGCCAGGATCTCGCGGACTTCCTCGGCCAGGAACTCGAAGAAGTTGACCACAAACTCGGGCTTGCCGCTGAAGCGGGCCCGCAGCTCGGGGTTCTGGGTGGCAACGCCCACCGGGCAGGTGTCCAGGTGGCAGACGCGCATCATGATGCAGCCTTCCACCACCAGCGGAGCAGTAGCGAAACCGAACTCCTCACCGCCGAGCAGCGCAGCGATGACAACGTCGCGGCCGGTCTTGAGCTGGCCGTCCACCTGCACCACCACGCGGTCGCGCAGGCCATTGAGCATCAGGGTCTGCTGGGTTTCGGCCAGGCCGAGTTCCCAAGGGACACCCGCATGCTTCAGCGAGTTCAGCGGCGAGGCGCCGGTGCCGCCGTCGTGTCCGGAGACGAGTACGACGTCGGCCTTCGCCTTGGTCACGCCGGACGCCACGGTGCCGATCCCGACTTCCGAGACGAGCTTCACGTGAACACGTGCCGAGGGGTTGGCGCGCTTGGCATCGTAGATGAGCTGCGCGAGGTCCTCGATCGAGTAGATATCGTGGTGCGGGGGCGGTGAGATGAGTCCTACGCCGGGGGTCGAGTGACGGGTCCGGGCTACCCAGGGGTAGACCTTCTGCGCCATCAGCTGGCCGCCTTCGCCTGGCTTGGCACCCTGGGCCATCTTGATCTGGATGTCGTCGGCGTTGGTCAGGTAGAGGCTGGTCACGCCGAAACGTCCCGATGCGATCTGCTTGACGGCGGAGCGGCGCTCCGGATCGAGCAGGCGGTCCACGTCCTCGCCGCCTTCACCGGTGTTGGACTTGCCGCCCAGCCGGTTCATGGCGATGGCCAGGGTCTCGTGCGCTTCCTTGGAGATGGAGCCGTAGCTCATGGCTCCGGTGGAGAACCGCTTGACGATGCTGGAGACAGGCTCCACTTCCTCGAGCGGAACGGCGGGGCGCCCGTCCTTGAACTTGAGCAGACCGCGCAGGGTCATCAGGTTGGTGGATTGGTCGTCCACGCCCTTGGTGTAGGCCTTGAAGATGTCGTAGCGGCGTTCACGCGTGGCGTGCTGCAGCCGGAAAACCGTCTCCGGGTTGAACAGGTGCGGTTCGCCGTCGCGGCGCCACTGGTATTCGCCACCACCCAGCAGCGGGCGGTGCGGCTGCTCGATGCCGCCCTCGGGGTAGGCCATCTGGTGCCGCGCGGAAACTTCGGCTGCGATGACGTCGAGGCCGACGCCGCCGAGCTGGGAGTGGGTGCCGGCGAAGAATTCGTCCACCAGGTCCTGGCCGAGGCCGAGCGCCTCGAACGTCTGCGCACCGGTGTAGGAGGCCACGGTGGAGATGCCCATCTTGGACATGATCTTGAGGACGCCCTTGCCGAGGCCCTTGATCAGGTTGTAGACGCCGTCCTGCGGGGTCACGCCGGTGACGTCACCGGCGGCGATGAGCTGCTCCACGGATTCCATGGCCAGGTACGGGTTCACGGCGGAGGCGCCGTAGCCGATCAGGACTGCAACGTGGTGCGTCTCGCGGACGTCGCCGGCCTCGACCACCAGTGCGGTCTTGGTGCGGTTGGCGCTGCGCAGCAGGTGGTGGTGCACTGCGCTGACCAGCAGCAGCGACGGGATGGGCGCCCACTGGGCGTTGGAGTCACGGTCGGACAGCACGATGTACTGCACGCCGCGGTTGATCGCACCGGAAACCTGCTCGCAGATTTCGGTGAGGCGGGCGCGGAGCGCGTTCTCGCCGCCTTCGGGTCGGTAGAGGCCCCGGACCTTCATGGATAAGCGGTCGCCGTCGGGGCTTTCGATGTTGGCGATCTTGGCGAGCTGGTCGTTGTTGATCACCGGGAACGGCAACTGGACCTGGGGCTGGCGGACCTGCTTGGTGTCCAGCAGGTTGCCGTTGGGGCCGATCGCGCAGGTCAGCGACGTAACCAGTTCTTCGCGGATGGCGTCCAGCGGCGGGTTGGTGACCTGCGCGAACGACTGGACGAAGTAGTCGAACAGCAGGCGGGGGCGCTTGGACAGCACGGCCACCGGGGTGTCGGAACCCATGGCGCCGAGCGGCTCGGCACCGGTGCGGGCCATCGGGCCCAGCAGGATCTTCAGTTCCTCGGTGGTGTAGCCGAAGGTCCGCTGGCGGATGTTCACGGATGCGGCCGTGTGCACCACGTGCTCGCGCTCGGGCAGTTCGTTGAGGTCGATCAGGTTGTCCTTGACCCACTCAGCCCACGGGTTGGCGGCGGCGACCTCGGCCTTGACCTCTTCGTCGTCGATGATGCGGCCGGCGTCGGTATCCACCAGGAACATCTTGCCCGGGGATACACGGCCCTTCTTGACCACGCGGGAAGGCTCGACGTCGATGACGCCCACCTCGGAGGCAAAGACGATCAGGCCGTCTTCGGTGATCCAGAAACGGCCGGGGCGCAGGCCGTTGCGGTCCAGCGTGGCACCCACCAGGTTGCCGTCCGTGAACGACACTGCAGCCGGGCCGTCCCACGGTTCCATCAGCAGGGAGTGGTACTCGTAGAACGCACGGCGGGCCGGATCCATGGTGGCGTGGTTTTCCCAGGCCTCAGGGATCATCATCATGATCGAGTGCGTGATGGGGCGGCCCGAAAGCCACAGCAGTTCGGCCACCTCGTCAAAGGACGCGGAGTCGGAGGCGCCGGGGGTGCAGATGGGGTACAGCTCTTCCGGCGAGTCACCCAGCAGCGGGTTGGCCAGCTGTGACTGCCGGGCGCGCATCCAGTTGCGGTTGCCCTTGACGGTGTTGATCTCGCCGTTGTGGGCGATGGTCCGGAAAGGCTGTGCCAGCGGCCATGACGGGAACGTGTTCGTGGAGAACCGCGAGTGGACGATCGCCAGCTTGGTCTTGAAGCGCTTGTCCGAGAGGTCCGGGTAAAACGGCTCCAGCTGCGCTGTGGTGAGCATGCCCTTGTAGACGATGGTCCGGGAGGACAGCGACGGGAAGTAGACGCCGAACTTGTTCTGGGCGCGCTTGCGGATCCGCCAGGCACGGGAATCGAGCTCGTTGCGCTCCAGGGCCTCGCCGGTGGCGGAGGCGAAGAACGGTTGGGAGAAGTACGGCATGCAGGCACGGGCCATGGCTCCGACGAGGTCGGCGACCACTGGCACTTCGCGCCAGCCGAGGACGGTGAGGCCCTCGTCAGCGGCCAGGCCCTCGATACCGGCCTTGGCGGCGTCGGCCTCGCGCTGTTCAGCCGGAAGGAAAGCGGTGCCGGCGACGTACTGGCCGGGTGCCGGCAGTTCGAATTCGGTGACGGCCCGGAAGAACTCGTCCGGGATTTGCATCAGCAGGCCCGCGCCGTCACCGGTGCCCTCGTCGGCGCCTACAGCGCCGCGGTGCTCGAGGTTGCGCAGCGCCGTCAGGGCGGCATCGACGATGTCATATCCGGGCTCGCCGCGGAGGGTGGCGATAATCGCAAGACCGCAGGCATCCTTCTCCTGCTCCGGGTTGTACAGCCCGGCGGCCTCCGGCAGGGACGCGAAGCGCTTAAACGGCGACATGGCGGCCTCGGGCTGGTCCGGTTCGGACCAGCTGGGAGTGTGAAGAGTTTGGGTCATGGGAGACGTCCTTCCTCCTGATCGTGCGTATGGAAGGGACACCGTTGGCCCCACTCGTCGGCGCCACTGTGATGGGCACAACAAAGTGTTATTTACTGGAAATTGTAGGTCAGCCCGGCCTGCTGAACTAACGGTTACGCAGGCCCCTGCCCAGGGCTTCACCGGACGGCAGCTCTATGCTGTCCAAGTTCGGCCCCATGCCACGACATTGTGGTTTCGGGCCCTTCGAGCGGTGGCTCTGCTGCCCTGCCTTGGCCGGCGCCCTACTTGCTGCTGCCGGCTTCCGGTGCCGTTCCGGTGGCTGTGCTGCCGGAGTGTCCGGAAGCCGCTGCGTCCGTGCCTGGCTTGCCGCCGGCCGGTGCTGCCTGGGCCTTTTCCGCGGGGACGGAAGCAGGCCTGGAACCGCTTTGGTTATCAGGGAGATTATCACGCGATTCACTATCTGAGACAACAGAGTCCGCATCACGGACCTGATCATTCGTCCGTGTGACGTCTCCCGTCGCATCCGCGTCCGCGGGCTTTTCCACCGCCCCGTCAGCGGGCTTCCGGCCCGGAAGATACACCGTGTCCGGCTCCGTGCGCTTCTTCAGGCCCAGCAGGATGAAGGCCGCCAACGCCACGACGAAGACCAGGATGCTGGTCCAGACGTTCAGCCGCGTGGTGATCCCGAACAGTGAAACCTGCTCCGCGTCGTCAATGCGCATGGCCTCAATCCACACACGCCCCAGCGTGTAGTACATGGCGTAGAGCCAGAAGAGCCGGCTGCGGCGGAAGTTGAAGCGGCGGTCCAGGGCGAGCAGGATCACGACGCCGGCAATGTTCCACAGCGATTCATACAGGAAAGTCGGGTGGAACAGGGTGTCCGCCGGGACTCCGGCGGGGAAGTTGGCGTTGTCCGCGTCGATCTGCAGTCCCCAGGGCAGGGTGGTGGGACCGCCGAAGAGTTCCTGGTTGAACCAGTTGCCCCACCGGCCCAGGGCCTGGGCCAGCAGCAGTCCCGGTGCTGCGGCGTCCAGGAAGGCGGAGAGCTTGACGCCGCTGCGCCGGCAGCCGATCCAGGCACCGATGACTCCGAGCACCACGGCACCCCAGATGCCGAGTCCGCCGCGCTGGATCTGCGGAATCAGCGACAGGTCGCCGGTGCCGTCGAAACCCGGGCCGAAGTAGGCATCCGGCGATGAGAACACGTGGTAGAGCCGGCCGCCGATGATGCCGAACGGAATGGCCCAGATGACGATGTCCCAGACGCTGCCTTCCGGGGCTCCGCGCTTGGCCCAGCGGACGGATGTGAGCCAGAGGCCCGCGATGATGCCGGCCAGGATGCACAGGGCATACGCGTGGATGCGGAGGGAACCCCAGGGCAGGGGGATATCGAATCCGGACCAGCCAGGGCTGGGGATGCTGGCGGGAACCAGGGTGGGCGCCAGTTCAGCGGCGGCGAGGAGGGTCTGCATCCCCTAGGCTTCTTCCCCGGCGTGGCCGGTTTCCCGCGCAGGCCCGTG
>Ga0308160_10004145_pt1 | contig 15682 bp, 13 predicted proteins | sample PhyFR1_FD_201036 | JGI IMG/M metagenome (GOLD analysis project Ga0308160, IMG submission 201036) | Phyllosphere microbial communities from UC Gill Tract Community Farm, Albany, California, United States - DLSLF.R1 | ecosystem: Host-associated > Plants > Phyllosphere > Unclassified | place: USA...
GCATCCGGGGTCAGCTTCAGCGCTTGCTGGATATGCTGCTCGGCGGTCGCGGCCTTGGCGCCGTAGGTGAGTCCGCCGATCATCGCGCCGACCTTGCCGATGATCTCGGCGTGGTACAGCGCCAGCGCCATGTGCGCCTCGGCGTGCTTGGGCTCCAGTTCCAGCGTGGCCTCCAGCGATTGCCGCACCTTGCCGGCGATGCCTTGCTTGAGCGCCTTGACGATGCTCAGCCCCTGGCTGTAACGGCCCAGCGCGAACGCGTGGCGATAATGGCTGTTGGCCTCGTCCGGCAGCGTGGCGATCGCCGCTTCGGCCAGCGTCGCGGCCTGCTGCAGGCGCTGCAGTTTTTCCTTGTCGTCGTCGACCAGGTAGCCGGCGTGGATGCCCAGCGCCTTGACCGCGACCGAAGTGCCGAACACGCCCAAGGCCTGTCCGGCGCTGTAGGCCTGCTGGAACTGGCCCTGGTGGAAGGCGCGCCAGGCGTCGATCAGCGCCGCCGACAGCGTCTGCGCATCGTGGCCCTTGCCGGCCTTGCCTGCGGCAGCGAGCAGCGCCTGCGCGCGCGCCAGGTCCGGGTACGGCTCGCGGTCGCCGGCGTGCAGCTTGGGCCAGGCTTTCTTCAGCGCCTCGCCCGGATAGGCGTAGGCGGTGGCGTCGTACGGAAACGGCGCCCATGCGGTCGGTTTTGCTGCCATGCCTGGCCTCCCTGGAGTTCGCGCCGAGCATGGCGCCGCGGTGGCTGGCTGGCAAGCTGCACTGCGGATAGTGTGTTTGCTCAAGCCGCTGCCGCCAGCATGCATCGCATCGGTGCCGCTGTCGGCACCCGAGGAGAGCTGCGATGGCGACCAAGAAGCGTTCCACCTCCGCGCCCCGGCCCGAGACCCTGGCGCCGCGGCACCTGTGGCTGGCCGGCCTGGGCCTGGTGTCGTTGACCCGCAAGCGTGCGCTGGCCGCGGCCGCCGATGCCGCCAGCGGCGCGAACACGTTGAAGGCGCTGGTGGCGCAGCTGGCCGACGACGCCGAAAGCAGCGTGCGCGAAGGCGCCGCGGCGCTGCGCGGCCAGGTGCAACCGTTGAGCGCCGAGGTCGAGGCGCGGCTGCAGCCGGTGCTGGTCAAGCTCGGCCTGCAACCCAAGCCGCGCGCCACGCCACGCAAGCGGCCGGCGGGGACCAAGACCGCCAAGCGGACGACGAAGAAGACCGCTGCGCCGCGCCGCGCGGCGAAGCGCAGCGCACGCTCGCAGTAACAGCGAACGGCTTCGTTGCGGATGTGGAGCGCTTCGGCTGCGGGCACGGTTCGCGTGCCGCGTTCTGGATTCTGTCGCGGCTGAAGCCGCTCCTACAGGGGCTTGCGGCAAGCCTGCCGGTGCGCTGTTGGAGGGGCCTCAGTTCCGACTGTGACTCGTCATCGCGACGGAAATTCCGCAGGCGCTGGCAGACAGGCAGCTGTTCCCTTCTCCCATCGGGAGAAGGTGGCCCGCAGGGCCGGATGAGGGTACGGGCGCAGCCTCGTGCATTCAATCGAACATCGTGCCGCTGCGCTGGCCGCGGCTAACGTCGCGTTTGAAAAGACGGTTGCCTGCAGGGTATAAGACGATATCTACAGATGAGTTGCCGCGAGCTTGCCGGACGCGTTGCGGGAGGGATACGGCTACTCGGTCGATCCGCCAATGTGCCGATGGAGGCTGGAGACAATGTCGGCGAGCTAGCGCGGCGTCCTGACCATGCGCTCGAGCAGATGCTCGACCACGCGCTCGGGCTGGGTGGTGCGGCCGACGTGCGCCGAGGACATCTGGATGATCGAGCTGCGCCGCGCGGTCAGCCAGTGGAAGCGCGCGCGCGGCGGCAGCAGTGCGATCGGACCTGCATCGGCGTCGCCGCGGCAGATCGCCGGGATCGCGTCCAGGTAGGGGCGCAGGCGTTCGATGTCCAGGGTCGGGTCCAGCGCGTGCAGCCGCGCCGGCTGCAGTTCGATCGCCGCATGCAGCAGCTTGGAGGTCGGGCACGACACGATCACCCCGACGTTGACGAACTCCTCGCGCTCCACCCGCGGCACCACGCGGATGACCGCGTAGTCATACGTGTGCAGCGTGGGCACGGAGCGCCTCCTCGACGAATGCGGCGCGCAGCGCCAGCCGCCGTTTCAGGTAGCCGGCATAGGCCTGGCGATGCGCATCCACGTGTTCGAAGCTGGCCTCGGCCTGCAGCCACGCGTCCGGGATCAGCGCCACGATGGCGTCGATGACCGTATCGGTCAGCCGCGGCGCCAGTGCCGCGTCGGCCTCGGCGATGGCGCTGGCGTAGGGCAGCAGCACGTGGTCGCGGATGCGCGCGAACGGCGAGGCGCAGGCGCTGCCGGCATGCTCCCAGTCGTGGTGGAAATACAGCGCCGCGCCGTGGTCGATCAGCATCAGTTTGCCGTGCCAGACCATCAGGTTGGTGTTGCGCGCGGTGCGATCGACATTGGTGACGAAGGCGTCGAACCAGACGATCGCCGAGGCCAGCGCCGGGTCCGGGCGCAACGCGGCCGGGTCGTAGTTGATCGCGCCGGGCAGGTAGTCCAGCGCCAGGTTCAGGCCCTCGCTGGCGCGGATCAGATCCTGGATTTCCGGATCCGGCTCGGTGCGCGCGAACTCGCGGTCGAGCAGCACGAACACCAGTTCCGGCATCGGCAGGCCCAGCGCGCGCGCTAGTTCGCCGCCCAGCAGTTCGGCGATCAACGCCTTCGGGCCTTGTCCGGCACCGCGGAACTTCAGCACGTACATGCCGTCGTCGTCGGCCTCGACTACCGCGGGCAGCGAGCCGCCTTCGCGCAGCGGGGTCACGTAGCGGGTGGCGACGACGGTTCTCACGCGGATTCCGGGCGGCGAGGGCAGGGCGGCAAGCCTAGCCGATGCCGGCGGCGCTTGGCGAATCGATGCGCACGGCGCACCAGGCATCCAGCGCCGGTGTCGCCACTGGGGAGCGCGTCGCCGCGCTCAGTCCAGATAGGCCTGCATCAGCGTGGCCAGGTGCGTGCGCTCGGCTTCGCGCAGGAACGGGCTGATCAACAGCATCACCTGCACGATGCCGTGGCGGATCGCCAGTTGTTCGTCCTTCTCGCCGCGCGCGGCGGCGTAGTTGAGCCAGAACGTGGCCACCACCAGCACGTTGGTGGCGATGCCGCCCAGCTCCTGTGCGGTGGCGCGCATCGCCCCGGCCTGCGCCAGCCCCTGGAACACCGCCTGGGTGCTGTCGTCGGCACGGCGCAGGATGCGCGCGAAGCGCAGGCGCAGGCGCCGGCTGCGGCTGAGGATCTCGATCAGGTCGCGGTACAGGAAGCGGTAGTCCCAGATGCACTCGAACACCAGGTGCAGCTGCAGCCAGATGTCCTCGAGCCCAGTCAGGCGCGCGCTCGGCAACTCCAGCGCCGCGTCCATGCGCTCCTCGTAGCGCGCGAACAGGTGCTCGATGATGTCGTCCTTGTTGCGGAAGTGGTAGTACAGATTGCCCGGGCTGATCTCCAGCTCGTCGGCGATATGGTTGGTGGTGACGTGCGGCTCGCCCTGCGCGTTGAACATCGCCAGGGCCGTGTCGAGAATGCGCCGGCGGGTGTCGCGCGCCATCAGGCCAGCAGCTTCTTCACCAGGTCCACGTACTTCTTCTGCGCCTCGGCCTGCGGCATGCCCTTGAGCTTGGCCCAGGCCTCGTACTTGGCGGTGCCGACGAAGTCGAAGAACCCCGGCTTGGCGCCGGCGACGTCGCCTTCCGCGCCCTGTTTGTACAGCGCGTACAGGCGCAGCAAGGTGTCGTTGTCGGGACGCTCCTCGCGCTGCTTGATGTCCTTGGCCGCTTTTTCGAAGGCCGCCTTGATGTCTGCCATGTCGCTGCTCCCGCCCTGATCGGGACGCATCACAGCACGCGCGACCGGTCCGGTCAACGCGGGCGCCGGGCTCGCCAGCCCGCCCGAGCGTGGTGTTTCAGGCGACCGGCGCCGCCTGCAGCTGCGCGCTGGCCTGCGTCTGCGTCTGCGCCTGTCGCGCCAGCGAGGCCTTGGCGGCGATCGAGCGGATGGCGTCGGTCACATCGGCGAGCGGGACGTGGCTGCTCAGCCGCTGGAACGTGTCGCGGCTGTTGTAGCCGGATCCGTCCTTCAGATATTGCTCGTACATCGACAGCAGTTCGGTGCAGGCGGCGGTCAGGGTGTCCACGTTGCCCCTGGCCAGGGCGTGGCCGATCTGATCCAGGCTGTGCAGGCAGTCGGAGAGCCAATGCAGGTCGTAGCGCGCGCTGCTCAGCTCCGGCGCGTTGTGGCCGCGGCTGTAGGCGCTGTAGCGGCGGATGCTCCTGGCCACCCGCGCCACGTGCGCGAGCAGCGTGCCGATCTCCGCGGAAATGTCCAGGCGTTCCATCACCAGGATCGGCACCGGTGGCCGCTCCACCGCCTGCTCGGCCGGCAAGGCTTCCTGCGTCTGCAGGTCCAGCGTCTGCCGCAGGCTGGCGTAGGCCTGTTGCAGCGCCTCCAACTCGCGCGCGCTGACGACTGCACGCGCCTTCATCTGCGACAGCGCGGCCTGGTGGCGGGCGAGGCTGTCCTGCACGCTCGCCTGTTGTTGTTGCTCGCGGCGCAAACGGCCGAAAAAAACCCAGGCAAGAACGGTGGCGGTGATCGCCCAGAGCACGACGGCGGGAGTCAGGTAGATCAGGATGCCCATGAAGGCTCCTCGAAACGTTGCATCTCTTGTCGGCGTCGCTTCGACGATCTTGAGCCCGAGTGTCGCGATGCGTGACGTCGGTCCGGCTACGCGCCAGTCGGCGCGCGTTTCATTGCGTTTGTGCTCGCTCGAACGCGTGGACCTGCATGCAACGCATTCGGCGCGGATCATCGGGTTGGTGGCGGGCGGCTGTGCATGCCGCCCCTACCGATTCGTCGCATTCGCCGGGCAGCGAACTCAGCCCAGAATCCCCGGCAGATCCAGTCCCTTCTCCTTCGCGCATTCCACCGCGATCTCATACCCCGCATCCGCATGGCGCATCACACCCGTCGCAGGGTCGTTCCACAGCACGCGGGCGATGCGCTTGGCGGCGGCCTCGCTGCCGTCGCAGACGATGACCATGCCGGCATGCTGGGAGAAGCCCATGCCGACGCCGCCGCCGTGGTGCAGCGAGACCCAGGTGGCGCCGCTGGCGGTGTTGAGCAGGGCGTTGAGCAGCGGCCAGTCGGAGACCGCATCGGAGCCGTCGGCCATGGCCTCGGTCTCGCGGTTGGGCGAGGCGACGCTGCCCGAATCCAGATGGTCGCGGCCGATCACCACAGGCGCCTTCAGCTCGCCGCTTGCCACCATTTCATTGAACGCCAGGCCGAGCCGGTCGCGATCGCCCAGGCCGACCCAGCAGATGCGCGCCGGCAGGCCCTGGAACTTGATCTTCTCGGCGGCCATGTCCAGCCAGCGGTGCAGGTGCGGGTTGTCCGGGATCAGCTCCTTGACCTTGGCGTCGGTCTTGGCGATGTCCTCCGGATCGCCGCTCAGCGCCGCCCAGCGGAACGGGCCGATGCCGCGGCAGAACAGCGGGCGGATGTAGGCGGGCACGAAGCCGGGGAAGTCGAAGGCATTCTCGACGCCTTCTTCCAGCGCCATCTGCCGCAGGTTGTTGCCGTAGTCCACGGTCGGCACGCCCAGCGCGTGGAAGGCGAGCATGGCGCGGATGTGGTTGGCCATCGAGTCGCGCGCGGCCGCTTCCACTTCCTTCGGCGCGCTCGCGCGCTTTGCGTCCCACTGCTCGACGCTCCAGCCCTGCGGCAGGTAGCCGTTGACCGGGTCGTGCGCGGAGGTCTGGTCGGTCAGCAGGTCCGGCTTGACCCCGCGGACCAACAGTTCGTCCAGCACGTCGGCGACATTGCCGAGCAGGCCGACCGACAGCGGCTTCTTCGCCGTGCACGATTCCTCGATCAGGCGCAGCGCTTCGTCCAGGTCGTCGGTCCAGGTGTCGAGATAGCCGGTACGCAGGCGCATGTCGATGCTGCTCTTGCGGCATTCCACCGCCAGGCACGAGGCGCCAGCCATCACTGCGGCCAGCGGCTGCGCGCCGCCCATGCCACCGAGGCCGCCGGTGAACAGCCACTTGCCGGCCAGGCTGCCGGCGTAGTGCTGGCGGCCCATCTCGACGAAGGTTTCGTAGGTGCCCTGGACGATGCCTTGCGCGCCGATGTAGATCCAGCTGCCGGCGGTCATCTGGCCGTACATGGCCAGACCCTTTTTATCCAACTCGTTGAAGTGGTCCCAGGTGGCCCAGCGCGGCACCAGGTTGGAATTGGCGATCAGCACGCGCGGCGCGTCGGCGTGGGTGCGGAACACGCCGACCGGCTTGCCGGACTGCACCAGCAGGGTCTGGTCGTCATCCAGGCGCCTGAGCGCGGCCACGATCGCGTCGAAGGATTCCCAGTCGCGCGCGGCGCGGCCGATGCCGCCGTACACCACCAGTTCCTGCGGGCGCTCGGCCACGTCCGGGTGCAGGTTGTTCATCAGCATGCGCAGCGGCGCTTCGGTCAGCCAGCTCTTGCAGGTGAGGGTGCTGCCGGTCGGCGCTTGGATCGTGCGGGTGGGGTCGAGGCGGGTCATGCGGCGCTCCGGGAGTGGGCGAATTCAAGGCAGGACGCGAGCACCTGCTGCAGCGTGCGGCGCAGCGGTGCGGCGTGGTCGGGGTCCAGCGGCGTGGGCCAGGTGCGCTCGTCCACGCACGCGGGTTCGTGCATGTAGCCGCGGCAGGCCAGTTCCATCTGCAGCGTGTGCACGCCGCCGGGAATGTCGCTGTATTGGCGGGTGATGTAGCCGCCCTTGAAGCGTCCATTGCGCACGTGGCGCATGCCGCTCGCCGCGCATACGGTCTCGACCGCGTCGGTGAGCGCGTTGTCGCAACTGGTGTCGGGCACACCTGATGCACCGGCGCTGCCGATGTTGAACTGCGGCAGCTCGCCCTCGAACAGGTGCGGGATGTGCGAACGGATTGAGTGTGCGTCGTACACCACCACGGTGCCGTGGATCGCGCGCAGGCGGGCGATCTCCACGGCAAGTGCGGCGTGGTAGGGCGCGAACCAGGTGTCGCGGCGGCGTGCGATCTCCTCCGCATCCGGGCCATGTCCGTCGCGGTACAGCGGCTGGTTGTCGAAGGTGGTCAGCGGGCACAGGCCGGTGGTGTTCTGGCCCGGGTACAGCGAGGCGCCGCTCGGATCGCGGTTGAGATCGATCACCGAGCGCGACACCGCCGAACGCAGCGTGGTAGCGCCCATGTCGCGGGCGAACGCGTACAGCTCATGCACCCACCAGTCGGCATCGCGCCGTGCCAGCCACGGAGAGACGAAGCGATCGGCCAGCGCTTCCGGCAACTCGGTGCCGGTATGCGGAAAGCTGACGATCAGCGGCGCGTCGCCGCGGTGGAGGGTGAGCCAGTCGGGGAGGGTGGTCATGCAGGGCCTCGCTTTTTGTAGGAGCGGCTTCAGCCGCGACCGGATATCACTGGTGACGCCCGGTCGCGGCTGATGGCCCAAGGCCACGTAGAGCCGCTCCTACATGGGTCATGATCCGGACGTTGCATCGGGGAGGGACACGTCGACAGCCGCCGCCAGCGCGCCATCGCGCACCAGCGCCGTGGCGGCCAGCATGTCCGGATGGAAATAGCGGTCGTCCTGCAGCGCCGGCACCTGTGCGCGCAGCAGCGCGCGCGCCGCTTCCAGCGCGGCGCTGGAGGTCAGCGGCGCATGGAAGTCGCAGCCTTGCGCGGCGGCGAGCAGTTCGATGCCGACCACATTGGCCGCGTTCTCGGCCATCGCCAGCAGCCGGCGCGCGCCGTGCGCGGCCATCGACACATGGTCTTCCTGGTTGGCCGAGGTCGGGATCGAATCGACGCTGGCCGGGTAGGCGCGCTGCTTGTTCTCCGACACCAGCGCCGCGGCGGTGACCTGCGGGATCATGAAGCCGGAGTTCAACCCGGGCTTCGGGGTCAGGAAGGCCGGCAGCCCGGACAGCGCTGGATCCACCAGCATCGCCACGCGGCGCTCGCTGATCGAACCGATCTCGCACACCGCCAGCGCCAGCATGTCGGCGGCGAAGGCCACCGGCTCGGCGTGGAAGTTGCCGCCGGACAGCGCCTCGCCGGTATCGCTGAACACCAGCGGATTGTCGGACACGCCGTTGGCCTCGATCGCCAGTGTGGTCGCCGCCTGGCGCATCACGTCCAGCGCCGCGCCCATCACCTGCGGCTGGCAGCGCAGGCAGTACGGATCCTGCACGCGCACGTCGTTGTCGCGGTGCGAATCGCGGATCGCCGAGCCCTGCATCAGCGCGCGCAGCGCGGCGGCGGTGGCGATCTGCCCGTGCTGGCCGCGCAAGGCATGGATGCGCGGATCGAACGGGGTGTCCGAGCCCTTAGCCGCCTCGGTGGACAGCGCGCCGGCGACCAGCGCGGCATGGAACACGCGCTCGATCTCGAACAGCCCAGCCAACGCGTAGGCGGTAGAGAACTGGGTGCCGTTGAGCAGCGCCAGGCCTTCCTTCGCGCCCAGCGCCAGCGGCTGCAGCCCGGCCTGCGCCAACGCCTGCGCGGCCGGCATGCGTTCGCCGCCGACGAAGGCTTCGCCGACGCCGATCATCACCGTGGCCAGATGCGCTAGCGGCGCCAGGTCGCCGGAGGCGCCGACCGAGCCCTGGCACGGCACCACCGGGATCACGTCGTGCTGCAGCAGCGCTTCCAGCAGCGCCAGCGTGGCCGGCCGTACGCCGGAGGCCCCTTGCGCCAGGCTGGCCAGCTTCAGCGCCAGCATCAGCCGCACCACCGGCACCGGCATCGGCTCGCCGACCCCGGCCGCATGCGACAGCACGATATTGCGCTGCAAGGTGTCCAGATCCTCGCGCTCGATGCGCACGCTGGCCAGCTTGCCGAAGCCGGTGTTGATGCCGTATACCGGCGCGCCCTTGGCGACGATCGCCTCCACCGTCTGCGCGCTGCGCAGCACCGCCTCGGCGCAGCCGGAATCCAGGCGCACACCAGCGCCGCGGTATACGGCGCGCCACTGCGCCAGGCTCACTGCGCCCGGGCGCAGTACGATCTCGTTGCTCATTGTCCCCTCCAGATGCGCGCATGCAGCGGGTTGAAGCCCATGCGGTAGACCAGTTCGGCCGGTTGTTCGATGTCCCAGATCGCCAGGTCGCACTGCAGCCCGGCGCGCAGCCGGCCGACCTGTTCGTAGCGTCCGAGCGCGCGTGCCGCCTCGCGGGTGAAGCCGGCGATGCATTCGGCCACGCTCATGCGGAACAGCGTCGCCGCCAAATTCATCGCCAGCAGCGGGCTGGTCAGCGGCGAGGTGCCGGGATTGCAGTCGGTGGCCAGGGCGCGCGGTACGCCGGCGGCGCGCAGCGCGGTGATCGGCGGCAATTGCGTGTCGCGGGTGAAGTAGAACGCACCAGGCAGCAGCACCGCGACGGTGCCGGCGGCGGCCATCGCCGCGATCCCTGCGTCGTCCAGGTACTCGACATGGTCGGCCGAGCGCGCGCCGTAGCGCGCCGCCAGCGCTGCGCCGCCCTGGTTGGACAACTGCTCGGCATGGATCTTCAGCGCCAGGCCATGCCGCTGCGCGGCCTGGAACACCTGCTCGGTCTGCGCCGGGGTGAAGGCCAGGTGCTCGCAGAACACGTCCACCGCCTCGGCCAGGCCTTGCGCGGCGACGGCGGGAATCATTTGTTCGCAGACTTCGTCGATGTAGGCCTGCGCCTCGGCGCCGGGCGGCACCGCGTGCGCGCCGAGGAAGGTGGGCGAGACCGCGACCGGGCGCAGTTCGCCCAGGCGCCGCGCCACGCGCAGCATGCGCAGTTCGTCGTCCAGGGTCAGTCCATAGCCCGACTTGATCTCCACCGTGGTCACGCCCTCGGCGAGCAGCGCGTCCAGCCGCGGCAGGCTGGCGGCGAGCAGCGCGGCTTCGTCGGCGGCGCGGGTGGCGCGCACCGTGGCGACGATGCCGCCGCCGGCACGGGCGATGTCGGCGTAGCTGGCGCCGAGCAGGCGCTGCTCGAATTCGCCGGCGCGGTTGCCGGCGTAGACCAGGTGGGTATGGCAGTCGATCAGGCCCGGGCCGATCCAGCGCCCGCCGCAATCGACGCTGTGCAGCGCGGCCAGCGGTGCCGGCAGCGCCGCGGCGGCGCCGGCATAGACGATGCGCCCGTCGCGGCAGGCGACCACGCCGTCGCGGACCAAGCCCAGCCCGCCGTCGTCGGCGTCCAGGGTCATCAGGTGAGCGTTGTGCCAGAGCGTGTCGCAGGGCATGGTCACGGGCGGGCTCGTCGGTTATTTTGTATATACAATATTGTGGTCGACGGAGGGTGTCCAGTGCAGACCCTGGCGCAGCAACAGGCAGGCGGGAACGAGCAGGCGAGCGGTTTCTGGTGCGCACAGGCGCTGCTGCCGGAAGGCTGGGCGCGCGACGTGCGGATCGAGGTCCGCGCCGGGCGCATCGCCGCGGTGCAGTCCGGCGTGGCCGCGGCGTCCGCCGACCAGACGCTGGCGATCGCGGTGCCCGGCCTGGGCAACCTGCACAGCCACGCCTTCCAGCGCGGCATGGCCGGGCTGACCGAGGTCGGCGGCCGCAGCGGCGACAGTTTCTGGAGCTGGCGCGAGCTGATGTACCGCTTCCTGCAACGGCTGGACCCGGACAGCCTGCAGGCCATCGCCGAACAGGCCTATGTGGAAATGCTCGAGGCCGGCTTCACCCGCGTCGGCGAATTCCATTACCTGCACCACGCCGCCGATGGCCGGCCCTATGCCGACCGCGCGGAGATGGCGCAGCGCCTGGCCGCCGCCGCGCAGAGCAGCGGCATCGGCCTGACCCTGCTGCCGGTGTTCTACGCGCATGCCGACTTCGGTGGCGCCGCACCGAATCCGGCGCAGCAGCGGCTGATCCAAGACCTGGACGGCTACGCCGAACTGCTCGACGGCAGCCGCCGCGCATTGCGCGGCCTCGACGATGCGGTACTTGGCATTGCCCCGCACAGCCTGCGCGCGGTGACCCCGGACGAACTGGTCACGTTGCTGCCGCTGTGCGACGGGCCGGTGCACATCCATATCGCCGAGCAGACCCGCGAGGTCGAGGCCTGCCTGGCCTGGAGCGGGCAGCGGCCGGTGCAGTGGCTGCTCGCGCATGCGCCGGTGGATGCGCGCTGGTGCCTGGTCCACGCCACCCACGTCGATGCCGGCGAAGTGCAGGCCATCGCCGCCAGCGGCGCGGTGGTCGGCCTGTGCCCGATCACCGAGGCCAATCTGGGCGACGGGCTGTTCCCGATGCGCGCGTTCGTCGAGGCCGGCGGGCGTTTCGGCGTCGGCTCCGATTCCAACGTGCTGATCGACGCGGCCGAGGAGTTGCGCCTGCTCGAATACGGGCAGCGCCTGCAGCTGCGCGGGCGCAACGTGCTCGCCGGCGACGCCGCGCAATCCAGCGGCCGCTTCCTGTTCCAGTCTGCCGCGCAAGGCGCTGCGCAGGCGCTGGGCGTGGCGCAGGGCCTGCAGGTGGGCGCGCCGGCCGATCTGGTCGAACTGGATCCGGCGCATCCGGCGCTGTGCGCGCGCAACGGCGACGCCTTGCTCGATAGCTGGATCTTCGCCGCACGGCGCGGCGCGGTGCGTTCGGTCTGGCGCAACGGTCGCGCACTGGTGCGCGACGGCCGCCATCACCGCCGCGAGGCGATCGCCGCGGCCTATGCGCGAGCGCTGACCGCGCTGTTGCACGCATGATCCGGTATCGTCTGCGGCACGCTGCCGCGCGGCAGCGCCGATGAGCCAGTCCCCGCGCGCGGCGACGCTCAACCACCGCATCCGCAGCGACATCGAAGGCCGCATCCGCAGCGGCGAATGGCCGCCGGGCCATCGCATCCCGTTCGAGCACGAACTGATGGCGCAGTACGCCTGCTCGCGGATGACGGTCAACAAGGTGCTGGCGATGCTGGCCGACGCCGGCATGATCGAGCGCCGTCGCCGCGCCGGCTCGTTCGTGGCGCGGCCGCATCCGCACATGGAACAGGTGGCTTTGGAGATCCCCGACATTCCGGTCGAGGTCGCCGCGCGTGGTCATGCCTATCGCTTCGAACTGCTCGAACGGCGCCAGCGCGCGCCTCTCGTCACGCTGCCGCGGGAGGCCGAGGTCGCCGCCGCCGGTACGCTGCTGTCGCTGCACTGCCTGCATTTCGCCGATGGGCGCCCGTTCGCGTTGGAGGAGCGGGTGATCAATCCGGTGGCGGTACCGGAAGCGCTGCAGATGGATTTCGCGGTCGTCGTGCCCGGCAGCTGGCTGCTGCAGCACGTGCCGTGGACCCGCGCCGAGCATCGCATCAGCGCGGTCGGCGCCAACCCCGCGCAGGCGGCGCGGCTGCAGGTGGCGGCCGGCACCGCCTGCCTGCTGATCGACCGGCAGACCTGGCGCGGCGAACAGGCCATCACCTTCGTGCGCCAGGTGTTCCTCGGCGACACCTACGACCTGGTGGCACGATTCTCGCCAGGCGTGCGTTGAGCACTGCGCGGCAGGCGAAAACCGCCGTGTCGCGGGCCGCCGATGCTGCGTTGCCGCACGCTGCGCGCACGCGCCGTACTCCGGCGTGCGTTTGTCCTGCCTGCCGCACTCTGGCAAGTTAGCGGCCAGGGACGGGGCGAGGGGCCGCGGCCGCAGCACGAGGAATGGTTCGGCATGACGTATTTCGTTACGGGCGCCACCGGTTTCATCGGCCGTTATCTGATGGCCAACCTGATGCGGCGCAAAGGCCTCATCCACGTCCTGGTGCGCAAGGAGTCGCAACGCAAGTTCGATGCGCTGGTGCGCGAGCAGGGCTGGGACGCCAAGCGCCTGGTGGTGCTGCACGGCGATGTCGGCGCCGACTGTTGCGGCCTGGACGAGGCGCAACGCAAGCCGCTGCAAGGCAAGGTCAAGCACTTCTTCCATCTTGCCGCGTTGTACGACCTCACGGCCAAGGCGGAGGCGCAGCGCGTGGCCAATCTCGACGGCACCCGCAACGCGCTGGAGCTGGCGGCGCAGATCGGCGCCGGCATCTTCCACCACACCAGCTCGATCGCGGTGGCCGGGCTGTACCCGGGCATCTTCCGCGAGGACATGTTCGAAGAGGCCGAAGGCCTGGACGATCCCTACCTGCGCACCAAGCACGATGCCGAGGCGCTGGTGCGCGCGGAAACCCGGATCAAGTGGCGCATCTACCGCCCCGGCATGGTGGTCGGCGATTCGCGCACCGGCGCGATCGACAAGATCGACGGGCCGTACTACTTCTTCCCGCTGATCAAGAAGCTGCGCCAGCTGCTGCCGCCCTGGGCGCCGATGCTGGGCATCGAGGGCGGGCGCATCAATCTGGTGCCGGTGGATTTCGTCGCCGATGCGATGGACCACATCGCGCACAAGCCCAAGCTCGACGGCCACACCTTCCACCTCACCGACCCGGAACCGCTGCGCGTGGGCGAGGTGCTCAACGTGTTCTGCCGCGCCGGCCACGCGCCGGAGATGACCTTGCGGGTGGACGCGCGGATGTTCGCGTTCGTGCCGGCGGGCATCCGTGCCGCGGTCGGCGGGCTGCCGCCGATCCGCCGCTTCACCGGCATGTTGCTGCGCGATTTCCGCATTCCGCGCGAGGTGCTGAAGTTCATCACCTATCCCACGCGCTTCGACAGCCGCGAGACCGAGCGCGCGCTGAAGGGCAGCGGCATCGCCGTGCCGCGGCTGGAGGACTACGCCTGGCGCCTGTGGGACCACTGGGAACGGCACCTGGATCCGGACCTGTTCGTGGACCGCACGCTGAAGGGCAAGGTGCGCGGCAAGGTGGTGCTGATCACCGGGGGCTCCTCGGGCATCGGCCTGGCCACCGCGCAGCGCGTGGCCGAAGCCGGCGCCACCACCATCATCGTCGCGCGCGGCGAGCAGGAGCTGTTCGCCGCGCGCGATGCGATGAACGCCAGGGGCGGCAAGGTGTTCGCCTATACCGCGGACCTGTCCGATCTGGCCGGCTGCGATGCACTGCTCAAGACCGTGCTCGACGCGCATGGCCACGTCGACGTGCTGATCAACAACGCCGGCCGCTCGATCCGCCGCTCGATCGAACTCAGCTACGACCGTTTCCACGATTTCGAGCGCACCATGCAGCTGAACTACTTCGGCAGCCTGCGCCTGATCATGGGTGTGCTGCCGGGCATGACCGGGCGGCGCAAGGGCCACATCATCAACGTCAGCTCGATCGGCGTGCTGGCCAATTCGCCGCGCTTCTCCGCCTATGTGGCGTCGAAGGCGGCGCTGGACGCGTGGAGCCGCTGCGCGCAGGGCGAGCTGTCCGGCAAGGGCATCAGCTTCACCACGGTCAACATGCCGCTGGTGAAGACGCCGATGATCGCGCCGACCAAGATGTACGACAGCGTGCCGACGCTGAGCGTGGAGGAAGCCGCCGACCTGATGGTCAAGGCGATCATCGAGCGCCCGAGCCGGGTGGCGACGCGGCTGGGCATCTTCGCCGCGCTGGTCAACGCGGTGGCGCCGAAGGCCTACGAGGTGGTGATGAACACCGCCTTCGAACTGTTCCCGGACTCGGCCGCGGCCAAGGGCGACCGCAAGGCGCTACGCGAGGCCAAGCCCAGCCAGGAGCAGATCGCGTTCGCGGCGTTGATGCGCGGAGTCCATTGGTGAGGAGAGCTGGGAATCGGGAATAGAGAATCGGGAATCGCAAAGGCGCTCGTTGCACGCGGTGCCGCTCCTGGCTTGTCAGACAGGGGCGGCCTGCGCGCATGTTCGTTGCGTGCCGATAGCCCGCTCTACCGATTCCCCATTCCCCATTCTCAAGTCCCGGCTTCTTAAAACGTCCTACATTGCCGCCAGCGCACCGGCTCGTCGTGGTCGGGGCGGGGGTTGAGCTGGATGCGCACGGTGCGCAGCGAGGGATAGCGCTCCACTTCCTTGCAGATCCGTGGCCACACCTGCGCATCGTCGCCGCTGCGGTCGATCACCAGCGTCAGCTGGGTCTGCCAGATGCCGCGGATCACGCCGGGTGTCTTGGCCAGGGCCTTGGACACCGACTGACGATAGTCGGCTTCGGTGGCGGCGTCGGGCGCTGCGCTGGCCGGTTCGGCCTCGGCCACAGGCACGGTTGCCGGCGTTGTCGCGGCGCCGGGTGGGGTGTTCAGCGCGGGCGGCGCTGCTGCCGGCTTGGGTTGAGCGGGGACGGGGAGCGCCGCGACGGATGTCGCGTCGTTGCTGCGCTGCTGCAGCGCCAGCCCGCCCAGTCCCACCAGCAGGCCCAGGGTCACGGCGGCCAACGCCGCGATCGCAGTATGCCGCTGCGCGCGCCGGCGGCTGGCGCCGATCACCCCATCTTCCAGTTCGCTGGGCAGGTAGCGCTTGAGCATCGGCCAGATGCGGCGGCCGTCGAGGATCTCCACCGACTGCTTGTCGGCCGCGGCGATGCCGTCGCGCTGCACCTTGCCCTCGGTGACCAGGATGCCGCCCTGCGCGCCCATCAGCCGCGCCGCCGCACCCAGTTCGTTGACCGCGGCCGATCCGATCCGGTAGGCGCGGCCGTGCTTGCACGACAACAGCCAGCGCGCGTCGCCGCGGGTCATCACGAAATCGCTCTGCGGTTCCTGGGAAACGTCCTCGTCGGCCACCACGTCGTGCAGGTCGCGTT
>Ga0308160_10004147_pt1 | contig 15680 bp, 10 predicted proteins | sample PhyFR1_FD_201036 | JGI IMG/M metagenome (GOLD analysis project Ga0308160, IMG submission 201036) | Phyllosphere microbial communities from UC Gill Tract Community Farm, Albany, California, United States - DLSLF.R1 | ecosystem: Host-associated > Plants > Phyllosphere > Unclassified | place: USA...
GCTGACGACGGTCGCCGCGGCCTGGGTCGGCTCGCGCCGCGTGCTGCAGGTGACGCCGCTGCAGGCGACCGACGCCGCGCAGGACGCGCCCGTCTCGGCCCGGTCCCGCCGCGTCGTGCGGACCGTGTTCGCCGCCCTGCTCGTCGTCGGCGGTGGTCTGCTGCTCGTCGCCGGGGTCGTGGTCGGACTGGTCGACGCGATGGGCGTGCTGATCGCGTTCTTCGGTGGCGTGCTGTCGTTCACCGGTGTCGTCGTCGGCGCCCACGCGCTCATGCCCGCCGTGCTGAGCGCCGTCGGCCGGACGTTCGGCACGAGTCAGGTGGCCCGCCTCGCGGCCGAGAACGCCCTCCGTCAGCCCGAGCGCAGCACCCGGGCCACGATCGGCATCGTGATCGGCGTGACCCTCGTCACGACCCTGTCGGTCGCGCTCGAGACGCTGCGCTCCTTCATCTACTCGATCGAGCAGGACCCGTCGTACGCCGCCGAGCTCGACCAGGTGTTCACGACGACGCTGCTGATCGTCGCCGCCCTCGTCGGCTTCTCGGCCGTGATCGCCGCCGTCGGCATGGTGAACGACATGTCGCTGAGCGTCCTGCAACGGAGGCGCGAGCTGGGCCTCCTGCGCGCGATCGGCTCGACCGCGGGTCAGGTGCGCCGCATGATCCTGCTCGAGGCGACGCAGATGGCGTTGACGGCGATCGTCGTCGGGGTCGTGCTCGGCGTCGTCTACGGCTGGGCCGGAGCCCAGGCGCTGCTCGGTTCCGCGAACCAGGGTCTGCTCATCGCGCCGACGCTGCCCGTGCCGCTGCTGCTCGGGCTCGCCGTGACGGCCGCCGTGCTGGCCGGGGTCGCCGCCCTCGTCCCGGCCCGCCGGGCCACGTCGGTCACCCCGGTCGAGGCGCTCGCCGCCCGGTGACGCGGGCGCGGGAGGCGACATCGCCAGGGGTTCCGGAGCCGGCTTCCGACGTGCGGCCCCAGGTCGGCGGCGGCCTCCGGGTCACCGTCGAGCTGCCCACCCTCTCGGGCTGACCCGCGTTCTGGGGTGCCCCGTTCTCCCCAGGCGGGGGGCGGCCGCTCTAACCTTCTTCGATGAGCGTCAATCAGGTGAGCGACGACACGCTGCGCCCCAGCGTCTGGGGGGACTCGGGTCTTCTCGGGCGAGTCATGTCCGCCGGCTCACGACGACACGTCCCGGTTCTCAAGCAGGGCTTCGTCTTCTTCTTCGTCCTGATGGCCGCTCTCGTGAGCACGGTCATCCCGTGGCTGCCGGTCACCGACGCACCGACGATGTGGGCCGGGGTCTCGGCTGCTCTGTTCGGTGTCGCCTTCGCCGCAGCCGCCTCGTGGCGTCCCCGATTGCTCGCGTGGGAGATCGTCATCCCGGCAGCCGACTTCGTGGCGGTGGGTCTGCTGCGATACGGGACGGGTGACAGCCGGTCCGTCTTCGTGCCGATCATCCTGCTGCCCATCGTCTGGATAGCCGTCTGGGCAGGTCGGTCGAACATCGTGTGGCTGCTCGTCGGATCGGCCGTGACCTTCCTGCTGCCGTTCGTGATCGACCCGGGTGGTCGCGCGCCCAGCGAGTTCATCCGCATCGTGTTCTCGTTGGCCATCTACGCCACCGTCGGTCTCGCCATCAACGAGCTCGCACGCCAGGCCAGTCGCAGGGTCGAACTCTCTCGTGCACAGCAGCACGCCGTCGAACGGGAGATCGATAAGGCCGCGACCATCCAACAGTCCCTCCTGCCTCCGAAGACGAGCCTTCTCCCGGACATGTTCGCGGTTCGAGGGACGTGCATCCCGGCGCGGACCGTCGGGGGAGATTTCTACGACTGGTATCCGACTCCGGACGGCATCGCCCTGACCGTGGGGGACGTCATGGGCAAGGGAGTGGGGGCCGGGATGATCGCGGCGGCCGTGCGTTCCGTCATCCGGAGTTCGTCGGACGACCTCGACCCCGCCGTGGCGCTACGTCGTGCCACGACCGGTCTCGCGAGCGGTGACAGCGATGTCGACATCCAGTTCACCACCTGTTTCCACGCGCGCATCACCCCGTCGGGCGAGGTCCGGTGGGCTGACGGTGGACACGGCCTGGCGCTCATCCGGCGAGCCACCGGTCTCGTGGAGCGGCTGCGGTCGTCGGATCTGCCCGTCGGCCTCGGGGATCGTTGGACATCCCACACCGACCAGTTGCACCCAGGAGACACGATCGTCTGCATCAGCGACGGAGTCCTCGACCTCTTCCCGGACGAACTGCTGGCGTTCAGTGCCTTCCAACTCCTGCTCATCTCGACCGGTGACTCGAGTGAGATCGTGCAGAGGGTCGCCGAACTCGTCGGCGACGACGAGCAGGCCGACGACGTCACCGTCGTCGTGGCGACCTTCGCCCCCGCCCTCGCGCGGGCCTGACGAGCGTCTTTCCCTTCCGGCTACGGCCTCCTGAGCAGAACGAGCCGGCCCGCGAACCGGACGCGATTCCTCGGACGTCTCGACGCAACGTGCTGGGCGGATGCGAGCCCGCGAGAACGGAGGAGATTCCCTCTCGGGTTCGGCGGCCGCCGAGCGGGGGCTGAGCACGACGTGACAGGCTGCGGCAATGACTGACCCACCTGTCGATCGAACGACTCTGATGAATCAGGACCTCGGCGCCGTGACCAACGTGTCGCACGTCGAGGTGCGCCGAATCTCCATCGCGCCGGCCACGACCGGCGGTGCCCACATGCACAACGGGCCGGTGTTCGGAACGATCGAGAGCGGCTCCGTCACTTTCCAGATCGGTTCGGGCGAGGAGATCGTCCTGACGGCTGGTGACGTCTTCTACGAGCCGGCCGGGGTCGTGGTCTCGAAGTTCGACACCGGCGACGAGCCCGTGGTGTTCCTGGGCTACTTCCTGCTCGAGGACGGCGCCGTTCCTGAGATCGAGTTCACCTCGTAGGACTGTCCGTTCGGGGAAGGCGAGGCTCAGCGGTTCTGTGCGCGTTGCGTCCCGCAGCTGACTGCTGCGGGTGGTACGTCGTCCATGTCGGTCGGCCCCACGTAGGCCGGCTCGAGAGGCGGGAGGTTCGTCACACCGGTCGCGGCGCCCAATGCGAAGACTGCCCCGTCGAATGCAGGTGAGGTGGGGTCGTCAGCGGTGGCGAAGACGACGAAGTAACCGCCCTCGGTGCCTCGGGTGGTCTCGACCAGGCCGGTGAGGGTCCATGTCCCGAGGTCAGGATCGGGGTGGGCGCTCAGCCAGGGCAGCGCTGACATGACGGTGCCGTTCGCGGAGACCGTGTCGAGAATCGATTCGTTGACGGTCGTCAGGACGGCCGACGAGGCGTCTTGGCACGACGGGGTGTCGCCGTCGGCGCCTGCCGGCCACTTCTCGGTACCGTCGCTCGCCGGAGCGGCGGACGTCGCGCCCGCTGCTCGAGGCGGCGTCTCGGTCACCGGTGCGGTCGAGGCGCAACTGGTCAGGAGACCCGCGACGGCCGCCAGTGCGACGAGAGTGGTCAACGCGTTCTCCTGCATCCCCATGCCGTCAGGGTAAGGCTCAGCGCGTCGACACGCTTTGGTCTCGTTGGTGATTCTCGCGGCTCTGGGGTCGGCTGCATCGTCACCGTCAGCCGACCTCGTGCGAGTCCCGTTCGACGATCGTCGAACGGGACTCGGCCAAGCCTTCCGGGTGACGTGGATGCGATCAGAGCGTCGCCGCGACCTGGGTGAGCTCTTCGGACGCTGCCCAGAGGTCGGCCTGGAGCGCCTCGTCCCTCGCCCTGGCCGAGGTCGTGATGGTCTGGGCGCCGCCGCGCATGTGGAACAGGTGCTGCGGGCCGGTGAAGGTGCCGCCCGGCAGGTCGGCTGTGATCGCGTGGAGCAAGGGGAGGGCGCCCGCGTCCGGGCCCTGGCCGAGGACGGGGAGCACGAGGTCCCAGAATCCCCGCTTCGTCCCGGCGGGCCTGTCGTAGATCGACGTCACGACGAGCCCGGGGTGTGCGGCGAGGGCTCGGACGGGTGAGCCCGCGTCCTGGAGGCGGCGGTCGAGTTCGAGGGTGAACATCACTGCCGTTCCTGCTCGCCGGCATGCTCGAAGGCATCAGCTCGCTGGCCGGCACGGGCGGCCTGGCCCCGGACCAGGTGGCCGAGGTGACCGACGCCGCCGTCGACCTGCTGCTTCCGGCGATCCTCGAGCAGCTCGATCAGCGCGAGCGACGCTCCTCCTGACCACGTCGCGGCCCCGCGGCGCGGTTTCGCTGCTCACCGACGGGCCGGGCTGGACGTCGTCCGAGGATGACGGCGGGTCCCCGGCGAGGGGCTCGGCGAAGACGTTCCACGTGGTGACGCACGTCGTTCTTCTCGACGGCACCGCCGAGAGGGACGACCTGTCGGATGATGGGTCGATGAATCGGACCGATCGTCTCTACGGTCTCGTTGAGGAACTGCGAGCGGCGTCACCGCGTCCGCGAAGCGCGCGCCGTCTCGCAGAACGCTTCGAGGTGTCCGTGCGGACCATCGAGCGGGATCTCTCGGCGTTGCAGCAGTCGGGTCTGCCGATCTGGGCGGAGCCCGGCCGAGCGGGTGGGTACGTCATCGACGCGTCCGCGACGCTCGGCCCGGCGGGGTTCACGCTGGAGGAGGCCCTCGCGGTGCTGATCGGCCTCGGTGCGCTCGGCCGCAGCCCGTTCCGGCAGTCTGCTCGGACTGCCGCCCGGAAGGTGCTCGCGGTCATGCCGGACCGGGACGCGGTACGCGCCAGCGCCTTCGCATCCCGGGTGCATTTCCTCGAGAGCGAAGAGGACACGACCGCGCCCGTCGAGTTCGCCGAGGCCCTCCGAGCGGATCGTGTCGTGCAGCTGCGTTACCGGGACGCCGACGGTGCGGAGTCCCGTCGCGACGTCGAGCCGTTGGGGTCGATCGAGAAGGACGGGCAGTGGTACCTGATCGCTTGGTGCCGGCTCCGACAGGGGGTCCGGGCGTTCCGCGGAGATCGGATGCTCTCGGTCAGGGTCACCGACGAACGGCCGCCGGTGCGCACGCTCCGAGCCGAGGACCTCACGATCCCGTACGGACGCCTCCGATCCGTCGTCGGCGACTGATCTCCGACCGACGATCTTCCTCGAACACCGACAGGACGGTGTCGCGACGACCAGCGACGCTGGGGCTTCCACCTCACCAGCACCTCCAAAGGAGCCCCATGTCGTTCGCCTCCATCCGCATCGTCACCGACGACCTCGAAGGTCTCGTCGCGTTCTACGAACAGGTCACCGGCCGGCAGGCCGAGCGCCCCGCCCCGGTCTTCGCGCAGTTCACCGGCCAGGGCGCGAACCTCGCGATCGCCAGCACCGCGACCGTCGCGATGCTCGGCGGCGCGGCCACGCCTGCGACGAACCGATCCGTGTTCATCGAGTTCGACGTCGCCGACGTCGACGGCGCTTTCGCGGAGCTCCGGCTCGGGCGCGAAGACGTCGTCCTCGAACCGACCACGATGCCCTGGGGCAACCGTTCCGCGCTCGTCCGTGACCCCGACGGCAACGTCGTCAACCTCTTCAGCAAGCCGACCATCGACTAGGCGGAGAACCCGCCGCACGCACCCCCGCAGTCACCGGGCGCGAGGGGCCACCCGTCATCACGGGTGGCCCCTCGACGGCCCGGGCTCAGTTCCGCGTGGTGTCCGGGGTGCTCGCGTCGTCCGAGGTCGTCTCGTCGACGTCGGGGATGACGAGCAGCTCGGAGATGCGGCGTCGGTCCATCTGGGTCACCTGCAGGCGGGCACCGTCGATCTCGACGACGTCGCCCACGGCCGCCAGGCGCCCGAGGGTCTCGATGACGTAGCCGGCGACGGTGTCGGAGGCGCTCTCGGGCAGGTGGATGCCCGTCGCCTCCTCGAAGTCCTGGAAGTTCAGACGGCCGTCGACGATCCCGCCTCCGGCCTCGAGGTCGGCGGCGGCGAACTCCGTGTCGTACTCGTCGAAGATCTCGCCGACGACTTCCTCGACGAGGTCCTCGAGGGTGACGATGCCGTCGGTTCCGCCGTACTCGTCGACGATGACGGCGATGTGGTGGCCGTCCGCCCGCATCGAGGTGAGCGTCGGGAGGACGCGCGCCGTGGCCGGCAGGTACGAGATCGTCCGCACGATGTCGCGGACCGGCGTCGCAGGGTCCTTCGTGATCGCCTCGAACAGGTCGCGGACGTGCACGAAGCCGATGATGTCGTCGATGGACCGGTCGATGACCGGGTAGCGCGAGTACGGCTGGTCGTGGACCTCGCGGGCGGCGTCGCTGACGCTCCCGGTGCCGTCGACGGCCGTGACCTCGGGGCGAGGACGCATGACCTGGCTGAGCTGGCGGTGCCGGAGGGAGAGCACGTCGTCGAGGATGCGCCGTTCGTCCTCGGGGAGACCCTCGTGACTCGAGACGATGTCGCGCAGCTCCTCCTCGGTCATCTCCTCACCCGTCTTGTGCGGGTCGCCGCCGAGCAGGCGGACCACGAGGTTCGTGCTGATCGACAGCAGCCAGATCACCGGGCGCATGAGCACGGCGAACACCGCGAGCACGGGGGCGACGGCGTAGGCGAAGGAGGCGTTCCGCTGGATCGCGAGCCGCTTCGGCGCCAGCTCGCCCAGCACCAGGGACAGGTAGGCGATCACGAGGGTGAGGACGATGGTCGCGACCGTGGAGGCGGCCTGTTCGCCGAGCCCGAACCCGACGAGGACCGGCGTGACCGAAGGGGCGATGGAGGAGGCGCCGTACGCCGCGGAGGCGAACCCGGCGACGGTGACGCCGATCTGGACGGCGGCGAGGAACATGTTCGGGTCGCGAGCGAGGCCCGCGACCTTCTCGCCGCGCTTGCCGCGCGCGGCGATCGCGTTGACCTGGCTCTCGCGGAGGGTCACGAGCGCCATCTCGGTGGCGGCGAAGACACCGCCGACCAGGACGAACACGACGACGAGGACGATGTTGAGGAGCAGGTCGCCGTTCATCGGGCGGCGAGGGCGATCGGCAGGGGGGTGCCCGGGGTCGTCCGGGCGCCCGGACTATGGCAGTCGGACGAAGGATCTGAGGTGCGCTTCATGGACGGAGATTACCGGGAGCGCTCCGCGTTCGCCTGTGCGACCGCCTGACAGACGGCTAGTTGGTCGGGACCACGTCCCAGTGCTCGCGGATGAGGCCGTCGTCGACGCGGAACAGGTCGGCGGCGAGCAGTGGGTCACCGGGTTTCGCGCCGACCGCCTGGGAGAAGGTCCAGACGATGTCGCCGTCCGAGAGCGAGATGACGGACTGCTGCGCCGGGAACTGCGCACCGCTGCCGAACAACCGCTTCAGCGCCGCGGTCCCGTTCGGGGCGACCGGGTTGTGCTGCAGGTACGCGGGGTCGAAGGCGCGGTCGAGGATCGACGGGTCGTGGTCCCGGAACAGCGTGTCGTACGCCGACACCGCGAGGACGCGATTGCGTTCTTCCTGGCGTTCCGACGGCGCGGCGGTCGGACGTGCCGGCCGGTAGAGGTCGCTGAACATGGTGTTCGTGTTCCCGCTGGCCGGTGTGCCGGTCGGAACGGGCTGCTCGAGCGACCAGCGCTCGACGATCCGGCCGTGCTCGAGGCGGAACAGGTCGACGGCGGCGTCACCGCGTCGTTCGTCGCGCGGGTCCGGTGTGATCTGCCAGTGCACCGCGACGAGGTCGCCGTCGGCTGCGACGCGCTTGATCACCGCCTGAGCGCCGGGGACGCGCGTGCGGTCCGCCGTGAACTGGGCGAGGAGTCCCTCCGGCCCGGCGGTGGTCCCTGCTCCGTGCGCGACGGCGCTCGGTGAGACGGATCTCGCCGCGAGCTGCTGGGAGGACGTGCTGTCGGGATCGGCGAAGGTCGTGGTGATGAGCGTCCGCACGGCGCAGGCGTTGCGGTGTTCGGTGGTGGTGTCCCGTCGGTCCGGGGCGGCTGTCACGGTCGGCTTCGGTGTGGTTCCGGGAGCAGCGGATGCCGGCGTGGCGACGCCGAGTCCGGTGAGGAGGGCTACTCCGGCGAGGACGGCCGTGCCGCGGGCGAGGCGACGGGAGGGGTTGCGCGTGGTCGGGTCGTTCGTCATGGTGTTCTCCTGCTCGTGTGGTCGAGGGGTGATCGCAGCATCGCAGGAAGCCCCGTCGTCGGCAGGTACGCACTTTCTCGTAAGCCACTCACGTGGAGGTCGGAATCGTGGAACCGCCCGGGCCGACCGCGCAGGATCGTGGCGCACTCGTTCGCGTCCCCGCGGCGTGTCCGACGCGAGTCGTGCTCACACACGTCGCCGTCCGAGGGGACCGGCACCGCGCCTCCTTCACGACCGACGTCCCCGCCTGCCCGTCCCCTCGGCAGGAGGGGCGGGCGGACGGGGACGTCGGCACGTCGGGGTCTACTCGGCCCGGCGGCGGCCGCCTCGGATGGGGCCGACCACGCGACGACCGCGACGCGAGAGCGCCAGGCCGAGGGCGACCCCGAGCAGGGCCATCGCGGCGATGCCGAGCACCGACGCGCTGCCGGTGAAGGCCAGCTGCGTCGCCGACAGGATCATCGGGAACGACACCGTGACGACCGCCTGCACCGTCTCACCGGCCGTGTCGGTCACGCGGTACTGCACCGAGGCCTTCGAGTCGAAGCCCGTCGCGGGGGTGAAGACGACGGTGCCGTCGACGACCGTCCAGGTGCCCTGGTCGGGCACGGTCAGCGTGCTGACCCCGTCACCGGTCGCCGGGTCGACGATCACGACGGTGCCGCGGTCGAAGGTCGCTCCCTCGGTGGGGGTGTCGTTCGCCGTGACGTCGACGGTGACCGCGTGGTCGGTCGTGCCGCGCTGCTCGTCGTCGACCGCGACGGCCGCGCCCAGCACCGTGATGTCCACGGTGGCGCGGGCGGTCTGTCCGGCCTCGTCGGTCGCCGTGTAGTCGAAGGTGTCGACCCCGACGAAGCCGGCGCGGGGCATGTACTCGTACGACCCGTCGAGGTCGAGCGCCACGGTGCCGTGCGACGGCTCGGACGCCAGGGCGACCCAGAGGGCCGTACCGTCGTCGTTGCGCATCACGCTGCCGACCCTGCCCGAGACGAGTCGCTTGCCGGCGATCGTCCTGCCCGAGTCGCTCATGGCCTTGACGCCGACGGTGATGGTGACCGTGGCGGTCGCGGTGCCGCCGTCGCGGTCGGTGACCGTGTACGTCACGGGGTCCTTCCCCGAGTAGCCGGCGGTCGGGGTGTAGACCAGGCGACCGCTGGGGTCGATCGTGACCGTCCCGTGAGCGGCGGGGCTCGTCGAGGTGACGTGGAGGCCCGTGCCGAGGTCGTTGCCCAGCACGCCCGGCACGGCGACGGTCAGCGTCGTGTCGGCCGGCGTCGAGGCCGCGTCGTCGACCGCCGTCGGCAGGACGGTGAGGGTGACGGTGCCTGTGCGGGTCTGTCCTTCACCGTCGGTCGCCGTGTAGGTGAACACGTCGGTGCCCGAGAAACCGGACTTCGCCGTGTAGACGTACGAGCCGTCGCGAGCGAGCTCGACCGTGCCGTGCGTCGGCGCCGCGTCGAGCGTCGCGGTCAGCGAGCTGCCCGAGTCGTTCGAGAGCACGCCGTGCGCGGCGTCGACGGTCAGCGGGGTGCCGGCGCGCGTGCTGCCGGTGTCGTCGACGGCCAGGGCGCCGACGACGATCGTCGCGGTGGCCTTCGTCGCGGTGCCCGACGAGTCGGTCGCGGTGTACGTCACCCGGTCGGTGCCCGAGAAGCCGGTGACCGGCGTGTAGACGAACGACCCGTTCGGCCGGGTGTCGATGGTGCCGTGCGCCGGGGTGCCGACGCCCGTCACGGTCAGGCCGCTGCCGAGGTCGTTCACCAGGAGGCCCGGGGAGGGCACCGAGAGCGCGATGCCGGCGGGCGTCGAGTACCGGTCGTCGAGGGCGCGGGGCGTCACGGAGACGGTGACCGTCGTCGTGGCGGTGCCGCCGTCCCGGTCGGTGACCGTGTACATGACGACCTCGGTGCCCGAGAAGCCGGGGGCCGGCGTGTAGTCGACGGTGCCGTCGGGCGTGATCGTGGCCGTGCCGTGCGCGGCCGGGGTCACCGCGGTGACCGTCAGTCCGGTTCCGACGTCGTTGCCGAGCACACCCGGTGCGGCGACCGTGACGCGGTCACCGGCGGCGACCGTGGCGACGTCGGGGGTGGCCTTGGGGCTGACCACGATCGTGACGGTTCCCGTGCCGGTCTGACCGTTGCCGTCCGTGACCTCGTAGCCGAACGAGTCCCTGCCCGAGGTGCCGGGCTTCGGCGTGTAGGTGTACGAGCCGTCGGGTGCCATCGTGACCGTGCCGGCCTTCGGCTGGTCGGTGACGGTCGCGGTCAGGCCGGTGCCCTTGTCGTTCGCGAGCACGCCGTGGTCGGCGTCCACCACGAGGGGCTGGTCGGCCGTCGTGCCCCCCGCGGGGGAGTCGTCGACGACGATCGGTCCGACGTGGATCGTCACGGTCGCGACGTCCGACCCGCCGGACGCGTCGGTGGCGCGGTAGGTCAGCTGGTCGGTGCCCGAGAAGCCGGGGGCGGGCGTGTAGCTGATCGTGCCGCCGGCTGCGATCGTGGCCGTGCCGTGGGCCGGGGCGTCGACGATCTCGGCGCGCAGGTCGGTGCCGAGGTCGTTGCCGAGCACACCGGGGGCGGTGACGGTGACCGTGGTGCCGGCCTTCGTCGAGGTCGTGTCGTCGACGGCGTCGGGCAGGACGACGATCGTCACGATGCCCGTGCTCGTCTGCTTCTCGGCGTCGGTCGCGGTGTACGTGAAGTCGTCGGTGCCCGAGAAGCCCTTCGCCGGGGTGTAGACGAACGAGCCGTCCGTCGCGACGGTCACGTCGCCGTGCCGCGGGGCTCCGTCCAGCACGGCCGTCAGGCCGGTGCCGCGGTCGTTCGAGAGCAGGCCGTCCTTCGCCGGCACGGTCAGGTCGCGGCCGGCGGTCGCGGTGCCCTGATCGGCCATGGCCAGGTCGCCGACGATGACCCAGGCGCGAGCCGTCGCGGTCTGCCCCGAGGCGTCCGTCACCTGGTACTCGAACGAATCGGTGCCCGAGGTGCCGGCGTCCGGCGTGTAGCTCCAGGTGCCGTCCGGGTCGACCGTCACGGTGCCGTGCGCGGGCGTTCCGTGGTCGGTCACGCGCAGCCCGGTGCCGAGGTCGTTGCCGAGCAAGCCGGGAGCCGCCGTGGTGACGGTCGTGTCGGAGGAAGTGGTGACCTGGTCGTCGACGGCCACCGGCTTCACGGTGATCGTCACGGTCGCGGTCGCGGTCGCGGTGCGGCCGGCCGCGTCGGTGACCTGGTACGTCACCGTGTCGGTGCCCGAGAAGCCGGGTGTCGGCGTGTGGTCGAACTCGCCGTTCGGGGCGATGCTCGCGGTGCCGTGCTGCGGGCCGGTCACGATCGCGGCGCTGAGGCCGGTGCCGAGGTCGTTGCCGAGGACGCCGGGACCGTCGACGTGCGCGGTGACACCCGCGACGACGGTGACGGTGTCGTCGACGGCCTTCGGGGCGACGGCGACGGTGACGGTCCCGGTGCTCGTCACGCCGTTCGCGTCGGTCAGCGTGTAGGTGAAGGTGTCGGTGCCCGAGAAGCCCTTCGCCGGCGTGTAGACGTACGAACCGTCGGGGTTGACGACGACGGTGCCGTTCGTCGGGCCCGTGGCGAGCGCCGCCTCGAGGGGGCCGCGGCCCCCGTCGTTGCTGAGCAGGCCACGCCCGGCGGGTACGTCGAGGGGCGAGCCCGCGACGGCGTCGGCGGTGTCGGCCGAGGCGCGTGGCGCGACGGTCACGGTCACCGTGCCGGTGTCGGTGCCTCCCTTGCCGTCGGTGACGGTGTAGTCGACGGTGTCGGTGCCCGAGAAGTCGTCAGCCGGCGTGTAGAGCACGTCGCCCGCGGGGGTGACCGACGCGGTGCCGTGGCCCGGCGTCGAGACGGCGGTGACCTCCAGGTCGATGCCGTCGTCGTTCGCGGTCAGGGAGCTGCCGGTGATGGTCGTCGGGGTGCCCGCGACCGCGGTGGCCGTGTCGTCGACGGCGGTGGGCAGCACGGTGAGCGTCACGGTGCTCGTGGTGCTCCGGCCTTCGGCGTCGGTCGCCGTGTAGGTGAACGTGTCGGCGCCCGAGAAGCCGTCCGCCGGGACGTACCGGAACGAGCCGTCCCGGCCGAGCACGAGGGAGCCGTGCGAGGGTCCGGTCGCGACGGTGGCGGTCAGACCGCTGCCCGAGTCGTTCGACAGCACGCCCGAGGCGGCGTCGACCACGAGCGGTTGGCCGGCGCGAGCGGTCGCCACGTCGTCGCTGCCGACCGGGGTGACGGTGACCGTGACCGTCGAGGTCGACGTGCCACCGCCTCCGTCGGTCGTCGTGTACTGGAAGGTGTCGGTGCCCGAGAAGCCCTTCGCGGGCGTGTAGGTGTACGAGCCGTCGGCCGCGACGGTGGCCCGGCCGTTCGCCGGCTGCGTGTTCGACGTGACGGTCAGGTCGGTGCCGGCGTCGTTGGCGAGGACGCCGGGGGCGCCGACGGCCAGGGTGGTTCCGGAGGCGGTGGTCGCGGTGTCGTCGGAGGCTGCGGCCGAGGACGCCGAGACGGTGTTGACGAAGGTGCAGACGACGTCGGTGCCGTCGGCGCTCGTCGCGGCGGGGAACGAGAACTGCGCGGTGTTGCCCGACCCGGAGGCGACGGTCGCGTCGTCGTTGACGTTCGCGCACCGGTAGGTGGTCGAGTAGTCGGCGAGGCGGGTCGTGCTGTTGCCCGCCGACTGCGAGACGGTGTACGTGCGGGCCGGGATCGCGAGGGCGGCGCCGGCCTTCTGGGCCTGGACGCCCTTCGCGGTGCCCGAGGTCGTCGCGGTGGAGGGCGACGACAGGTTTCCGCCGTCGACCTTGAGGGCGAACTGGTCGCTCGACTTCCAGCGGCCCTTGACATCCGCCTTGCCGGTCAGGGTGTTGGCGTAGTTGCAGCTCGCGAGGTCGGTGTATGAGGCGATGTTGCTGATCGCCGGCGTGGTCATGCGGCTGACCTCGGCACCCGAGCTCGAGTCGAGCTTGATGATCTGCATGCCGGACGAGACGTAGAGGTAGCCGTCGGAGGAGAACGCGATGCCCGGGCTGTTGGTGCCGGTGGGCAGGTCGGTCAGCTTGGTGGCGGCGAGTGAGGTAGTGCCGGCCGTGGTCGGGATCGTTTCGTCGTTGAGGCGGTAGACCGCGTTGCTCGCCACGACGAAGAGCAGCCCCTGCGTGCTGAAGGCGAAGTCGCCGTTGCCGGCTTGCAGGCCGGGGATGCGACCGACGACGCCGATCTTGTCACCGGTCTTGGGGTCGTAGGCCGAGATCGTGGCCGGGTCGCCACCGGTCGCGTAGTAATAGATGCCGGTGACCGGGTTGACCGCACCGCGCAGCGTCGAGGCGGGGGCGCCCGACGGGTTGGCGTTCGCGACGGTCGTGACCGCACCGGCCGCCGAGTCGTAGCGCGCGAGCGTGTTGCCGTTCGAGTTGTTCGCCTGGCCGTTGGTGAAGGCGTAGGCGTCGAGGCCGTTGCGTCCGACGCCGAGGCCGTTGTTCGCGGGCGAGAACGGCGTGGCCGACCCGGCGATCACGTCGGACACCGTGTTCGCGGCGACGTTGATCGCGACGAACTGGCCCTGGCCCGCCGTGGCGTAGATCGTGTTCTGGTCGCACGAGAGCGCGGCCGCGGCCAGCGCCGGCGCCGGCGCGACGGCCTGCGTCACGGCGACGGCCGCGAGCACGGAGGCGGTGGCGAAGGCCGCGAACGAGAGGGCGCGACGACGGGGGCGCACGGAGGCGCGGAGAAGCGACATGGGCTGGTGATGTCCTCGGGTGGGGGCGTCCGGCCGGGTCGGATCCGGTCGGACGTCGGTCCTGCTCGACACGCGGGGGTTCAGGCGCCCGCGTGTCGCCCCCGACGGGAACGGGGGCTCCACGGAAGTGGATGTTTCGACAATAAAGCTTCTTGCTTGTCGAGTGGAGTCCCCAGAGCAGGGGTGATTTCGTCCGCCTTGTGGGGGACATCGGGGTACAAGGGGAGGGATCGGGGGCGGGTCGCGGTGCCGAGGACGCGACCCGCGCCTCCTGGTGTCCTAGCGGCGGGGGCGACGCCCGCGGCGGCCCTGGCCGACGGTCGGGATCGATGTCGTGACGACCGCGACCGACGAGGTGATCACCGCGAGCGACGAGGTCGACAGGTTCGCCTGGGCGTGACCGGTCAGCGGGAACCCGCGTCGGCCCGCGACGATCACGACGAGGCTGATCGCGACGATCGCCGCGGCCGCGAACGGCACCGTGGCGAGGCCCGACATCCCGTAGACCTGCCCGCCGATCGCGGCACCCGCGGCGATGCCGACGTTCGAGCCGGCGTTGATCAGCGCGCCGGCGATGTCGGGGCTGACACCGCCCGTGCGGATCGCGGCGGCCATGAAGAGGGTGCCGGTCGTGCCGTTCGCGGCCATCCACAGGCCGGCGACGACGAAGGTGCCGACGAGCGAGCCGTGCACCAACGGCAGGACCGCGAGGGCGCCGATCATCACCGCGACCGCGACGATCAGGGTCTGCCGAGGCGCCCGGTCGACGAACGCGCCGGCCGCGAGCAGGCCGACCACGCCCGTGCCGCCGAGCACGAGCAGGGCGCCGCCGACGAGGTCCTCGCCGAGGCCGGCCCCGGTCAGGTACGGACCGATGAAGGTGTAGACGACGTAGTGACCGGCGAAGAGCATGAGGTCGGCCACGACCACGGCGAGCAGCCCCGAGCGCGCCCACGACCGCACCGAGCCGACGTGCGGCGACGACTCGCCCTGGACGTGCGGCAGGAACAGCGCGGCCACGACGGCCAGCACCGCGGTGGCGACGGCGACCGCGCCCACGGCGGGACGCCAGCCGAGCTGGTCGCCGACCGTCGTCGCGAGCGGCACGCCCACGACGAAGCCCAGCGAGCTGCCCGAGTAGACGAACGCGATCGCCCGGCCGGCCAGGCGCGGCGGCACGATGCGCGTCGCGTAGGCCGAGGCCACCGAGAAGAAGAGGGCGTGCGCGATGCCGCCGACCACGCGGCCGGTCAGCAGGACGCCGAAGCTCGGGGCGAGCGCGACCATCAGGTTCGAGGCCGTGTAGCCGACCAGGGTCGTGACGAGCACGGCCTTGCGGGGGAAGCGGGCGGTGGCCCAGGTGAGCGGCAGGGCGAGCGCGGCGACGGCCACGGCGTAGACCGTGACGACGACGCCCATGCGCGCCTCGCTCACGCCGAGGTCGCCGCTCATGGTCGAGAGCAGTCCGACCGGGCTCAGCTCGGTGGTGATCGCGAAGAACGTCGCCAGGCCGAGCACGGCGATGCCGACGACGCCCGAGGCGGTCAGGCGGTGCGGCTGGGGCGTGGGGCGGGTGTCGCGCGGGTGCTTCGTCGACGAGCGCGGGGGAGGCGCGGCGGCGGGCGTGCGCACGGCGGGCGTGCTCGAGGTCTCGGGCGGGCGCTGAAGGGTGTCGGTCACGGGATTGCCTCCGGGCCCGTGGCGCGTGCGCACGACGATGATCTCGTCGGGGGCATCGTGGACGTCGGCGGCCGACTCGTGGTCGACCCCGGTCTGCACGATGCAGCACACTCGTCGCGGGCCATGCTGCTGGCGGGTGGATTGGGGGGATTGCCACTCCACGACGAGGGCGCTCATCCAGTGTGACATGC
>Ga0308160_10004148_pt1 | contig 15678 bp, 25 predicted proteins | sample PhyFR1_FD_201036 | JGI IMG/M metagenome (GOLD analysis project Ga0308160, IMG submission 201036) | Phyllosphere microbial communities from UC Gill Tract Community Farm, Albany, California, United States - DLSLF.R1 | ecosystem: Host-associated > Plants > Phyllosphere > Unclassified | place: USA...
AGAGCTTGCATAATAGCTGGATTGTTGAGTAGGGAATGCATGTCCATTTGAGATTGGGGGTTGGGTTGTCGAGCCTTCTATTAGCCAATTAAGTCAAGCTAGATGACTCACAGAGCTCTCGCCTCCGAATCCCTGTTTACGGAGCCTAGACACATCCCATCCTTGCGCAGCTAGTAATGCCGCAGCGAGAGGGTTCATCGCTTGTTCCCAGTCCTTATTTAGTGGCGGACTTGGGAAAAGTAGAAGTACAAGTGACGAGATGAGGATTCGTCATGTCATGTCAACAGTCAAGACGCGTCGCGTGCCTAGTCGGGATGTGCCTGAGATCTTGTGCGCCTGTAAAACCGATCAACACTCTCCGGCAATCAGCCCTGTGACGATCAGAATAGACATTTGACAGGGGTAAATAGCTTGACGGTCCCATCCATGCAATCACTCTCAATCATCCACTCGAGAGGATGTCAAAGGATCCTCCGAATGGTCAAGAGGACGACGATACTGATGCAGTTGGGGTCGGCTGCCTCTCATGCCACGTACTGAATATGGAACACTTGACGACATTCGCCCAATATTGTCCGCTGGCCACGGCTATCCTAGCCCCTTTGGCTACTTTGATGGATATTCCAGCTCTCACGGTAGATTCATCTCTTCGTGCCATGAGGATGTAGGCTGATGGGTAGCAAAGATGGTATACCAAAGACGGTGTTGCGGAAGATGATCCCCCCGCATCCCTAGCTCTCTCAGGAGTCGGATTGGCCTTGAACGTCATTGCGAATATCCTCTTGATCATGCGATTTTCAAGTAAAACGAGGGTATGGATCCGACAAACTGTGTTCTGGAGCTTGGGGTGTTGGATTGCCAAGACTATCATCGCTGTGGTGAATCTTGCGGTTTACGGGGGCAAGAACGGATTGGAATATACGGAAGGATTCTGGAGTGCTGTAAGTCTCTCTCCTAGCAATCTGGAATATCACTGATCAACAGGTGGTATCTGTCTGTGTAGCTGGAATCATCTCCCTCGCACTCCTAGTCCATTTCTGTTTCGCATTCAACAACCCTTCTTCCTCCGAACCATCTTCAGTCCGCTCATCGGGCCGGAAATTCATGTTATCCGTAACGGCCTTTCTCTCAATTATCGCCCTTCAAGCCCTAGTCTTTTCAAGACTCGAACACTGGGCCTACGCCGATGGGATCTATTTCTCAATCCAAACAGCCCTTACTATCGGATATGGTGATTTCACCCCATCGACAGCTGCTGGCAAAGTCTTGGTTTTCCCATTTGCCATTTTGACGATCTCTCAATTGGGTAATGAGATTAGTTTGATTGTCGAGTTCATCCGGGAGAGGAGTCGGGAAAGGAGGAAAGTATGGAGAGATAAGTATGAAGGTGCTATTCATAGAGAGGCGGAGGCTTTGAAACCTAGAGCGACGTTGGTGGAGGAGATGAGGCTGGTTCATGAGATAAACAAGAGGGAGGCTTGGTGAGTCATTAGCCGCATAGTGGGATCTGGCGAGGGGTCTCGCTAACAGTAGGATGAGCCAGATGCTCGACCTCATTTGGAGCGCGATATCACTCATCGCCTTCTGGTTGCTAGGAGCCGTGATCTTTCATGCAATAGAAGGGTGGTCGTACGGGTACGTTCCCCGCATCCACATCTTTCAATCTGACGGTCAGTAATGCAGTATACGCTTGTATAGTCACGTCTATAACTATCGGTAAGTCCACTCACGGTCACGACAGGTGGCTGATAGTAGGCTTCGGTGATTTCTCGCCTGAAACCCCAGCAGGAAGGGTCTTCTTCATTCCATTCGTCCTACTTGCCGTGCCTATCGTCACTTCCTTTGCCGTGCAGACTATCACCGGTCTCGTACGCCTCACTTATTTCCGAGAGCAGAGATGGATGCTGATCTGCAGCTGAGTACATTCTCCAACAGAAGACATGTAACGGATGCTATTCGACAAGCAGCCGCAACAGGGACGGAATGGTGTCTATCCCACACCGAGCTCGTCGAACATCATAGAGGCGCATATCAACGAATAGCCACTATCTCAAGTCTGCCGTCCGGGGATGATCATGAGGAGAGGAAGCCTATTGAGTTACCGAGTGATGCGGAAAAACAACAGATAATGGTCCGGCAACTACTTGATCGAGTCGTCAAGCTCGAGATGCAGGCTAGGCGATTACTTCTTGAAAATCTGGAACAGGGGGTAGCGAGGACTTTGCTGGTAGCAGATCGAAATGGTACATTTTACACTCTTATATTTCGTCGGGTAGACACTGACTAGAAGTGCAAGCTCGTAATATTGGGCAAGACAGAAATACCTTGGCCAAAGACTCTCAACCAACCTCCCTCGATAGCTATTTAGACCGAGAAGAGGAGGAGGGTCAACACCGAGACGAAGATACATTAGAAGAAGTGGAGAATTATAGAAGTCTCTTCGCAGAGATCCTAGTCTTAGGCTCGGCCATCCAGGATCTAGATGGAGACGAGAGAGCTCGGTTCGAGAGAAGACCTTTGCCCCCGGTGGGTGGGAGATCGAAAGAGGTTGATATGGGGGAGAGTATGGGAGATCCACCTTCCGAAGGGGTCTTGACGGGACTGACGGGAATGTTGTATCGCCAACATGCTAGGAAGTTGAGGAAGGTGTATACTGTGGCGTAATTATTGTCAGATAGGTTGTATCTAGCCCGAGTGGCATCAATGTATATTAGTACAGTGCTGAGCTTTGGTACACAGTGCTGGGCCAACGCGAATCTCCTCAATCCAGCTTGGTCCTTCCGCCTTGCCCGCCCACCGAATATTCCGACCTTGACGAGAATTCAGGTTTCCAGAAGCTGTTGAGCACATGTCCACGCTGAAGTTCCTCAGTCCTGATCAGTAATCATCGTGCCCAGCCAAATACCACCCGCAGCGTGTCGTAGGAATACATCGAAACTACCAAAACTCCCTTTCTAAGCATCTGCGACTTCCCTCAATCGTCGAATGGTCGATCGAACGGTAGCAGCAGAAGGAGTTCCGAAGGTGTATGCTCCTCCGGCGTAGACTTTTCGACAAGGCTTGCACTTCCAGATACCGACGGCAGTTCGCTTGACGGCGTTCTGTATTATCAGTACTTCTCCTCTAATCCTTCCCAAGGAATTGACTAACCTTTCCACAAGATGGGCAGTTGTATCGGGCGTGTTGGGTGATTTCCATCTTCTTGACGCTAGATTGTCAGCTTCGATCCCCAGCATAGGACAGCTGAACGTACGTCTTTCGGAGGGAAGCACCGTATCGGGTTCCGTACTTTCCGGTGACTCCGACCTTCTTTGTTCGTTTGGTCTGGATGTTAGTCTAGCTCTGGTTTGGTCGGAGGGGAAGCGAGAGCATAGCAGTGTCGAGTAGTCTTCCGTCCATCCATATCATCCAGCTTTCTCCCACAGTCGACAATGTTCTTCCTGTTCAATGCCCTCCATGTCTCCCTATTTCCATCTGCCCATCTCTGTTCTTGTATCCGACTACTCGTTGCTGCTATGCCCTCTCCATATCCCTGTGTATGAGTTACTCACCATTTTTGTCGATAAAACTACTTGACGTGTAAGAACAAGCTATCTCTAAACCACCTTCAAATCAATCCCACCGGAGATCGGCAATAGTGCTAAACACGAGCAAGAGAGCCGAGTGTGGCACAGTGGAGTTCCATTGAATCCTTTCGGACTTCTAAGTGGCGATTCTTATCGCCGATGTGTTCGATGATGAGATAATCAGGTATTTGATTCCGTGGAGCTCCCTCTTTACTTGAATGACACCATATCTCGGATAACATATCCTGTAATCATAGAAGTTCCAGTACCTACACCTACAGTGTCGCGTCCTCCTCCTTCCCTTCACCTGGACTCACCTGTACACAATGTCAAACTCGCCTACAAACAACAGCAACACCTCTCGACTCCCTCGCCCAATCCCAAAAGCCAGTAGTCCCAAACATGCCCCTAATCTCGGGAACCTTTCGCGTCTATCGGAATCATCAACTGGATCATGGGAACGAGGTAGGATGGCCGGTAATGCTCGATCACCACCTGATGCTTCCTCCCTTCTTGCCGACTTATCGCTCAACGACCCAAGTTCCAAATTACCCCAAAGGACGAATGCCGGCGTGGCCCGTAGTCCGCTAGGTGAAGCTAGGAGTGCACAATACCCCCGTCAACAGAGGGAAGGTTATGGTTTCAGACCTCGATCTGGTCATTCAACTCCACTTGAGGAAAGTGCTCAAGGACCCTTCTCGCCTATCCTAAAACCTGTCACTCAGGCTCAGCGGGCTCGACGGGATGAAGAGGAAGATGAAGATGAGAAGTATGGCTATCATCAGCCTGATAGGATTAGTATGGGTGAATTGAGGCAGGGTGTCAAGGAGGGATTGGAGAGGGGCGATGAGGGAGAGGGAAGTAGTATGGTGATCAAGACTCCTGGAATTGCCGATGCGGATGGTCTCGGATGGCCTGGTACGCTACTCCTTCTCGAGGTAAGACTATCACTGACAGATAGCCAAATCCACTTCTGAACTCCGTCTACACTCGACAGCAGCTCAGAAAGCGGCCAATCAAGAGAAACTATGCGGTGCCCTCAGGACCGTATTGGAATGTATCGGTGAAGACCCCGACCGTGAAGGTCTACTTCGAACTCCCGAACGATACGCCAAAGCCTTGTTGTGGATGACCAAGGGATACGAGGAGAAGTTGGTGGAGATTATCAATGATGCAGTATTCGCAGAAGACCACGAAGAGATGGTTATCGTTAGGGATATCGACGTCTTCAGTCTTTGTGAACATCACATGGTTCCTTTTACCGGAAAGGTCAGCTTTTTGTCATCGTTTCCTTCTGTCATCCTTTTCTCCGACGGAGCTAATATTAGATCTCCATTGGATACATTCCCAACAAGTTGGTGCTGGGTCTCTCGAAATTGGCTAGAATTGCCGAAACCTTCTCTAGGCGATTACAAGTCCAAGAGCGATTGACTAAACAAGTGGCTTTAGCAGTCGACGAAGCAATCCGACCTAGGGGTGTAGCAGTCGTCATGGAAGCTCAGTAAGCTCTTCTCCTCCTCGTCTTGGAGCCGAAGCTGATATAAAGACACATGTGTATGACAATGCGAGGTGTTCAGAAACCAGGAGCTACTACCGTTACTTCTACCATGCTTGGTTGTTTCAGGACCCAGGCAAAGACCAGGGAAGAGGTAGGTCTCAATATTGTCTCAACAGAGAGAGGAGCTGATGATAGTTCTTGACCCTCATCCGAACTCCCAGCGTGTGTCGCTGAGTACTGAATGAAGAGATGTAGAGGAGGGGACGTTGTGATTTCATCATCTGTACAATTATCAAAATAACTGTGTATCATTGTTCAACCACTGCGAATGCATATTTATGCCTGCTATTATATTATATTGCATGCTGGATATCGAGATTGTGAACATTGAACATGTGTCGTGCCGCCCGGGCACTCCGGCGACGTCACCGATCAACAATTCAAGATTTCATCTTCGTACCTATATTTATCGTCTGTATTACCATCTATCTGTATTCATCTTGTCGAGTCGAGCGTCGGTCATGCCTAGTAGAATAAGCGATCGGACATAACATATCGCCCACTCGATCTACCTTTACCCAGAGCCTTCGAGCGAAGCGACAGGTCCGAATAAATAGGAGATCAACAAGATGCTCACTTATCTGCAGGTGTAAGTTTTCTTGCTGTGACGAGGCTATGTAGCTGATACAAAAGGCTGCTGATCTTTATCGTACCCCCTATCATCGGGCTGGGATGTTTGTATTCACCAATGATGGGTCGGAGGGAGGTTCTGAAGGTATCTTGGTTAATGCTGATGGTAAGTCACAATCGACCGAGATTGGGTGAAGAGCTGACATCAGGCAACGATATATACGACTCCTTGGGATAATGTAAGTACTTTCACCTCGTGAGGAGCAAGACTAGTAGCTAACAAACAGTTCATAATAGCAAGAGGAGGATGGTCATACCCTGCCGGATCGATATTAGGGACGATATACTGTATACCAATTGAAGAACATCTATTCTTCATCCTCCAGCCGATCTTGATCGTGCTACTACACTCTATATTCACGCATTCGACCCTCCTCCCTTTCAAACTACCTATATCTACGAGATTGAGACTGGCCACCCAATCGGAAATATCCAAAGAGACGAAACCCAGGTTCGTAAAGACCTTAAGACGCCGGCCAATCGCTGCTTCCTTTTGGCTTCTCCAATTCTTGGGAGGATTGTATCTCGTCAATGACGCTCATAATCTCCTACCGGATTGGACTGTGCAGGAATATGCATTGGGAATGAGGGCTTTCTATTTAGGATGGATCATGCTTTGGATAAGCCCTGTGCTTGGATGGTTGACGTACCTCGGGGCAGACATGGGGAGAGGAGAGTGGAAGACTATGATAGTGGGAAGTACATGGTTGTGTATTGTTGATACGTGAGTAACCAACCTCGTCTGAAGGAGACAAGCTGATAAGGGAGGATTGCAATCCGAAGCGGGGCTTGGTCAATTGCCAAAAACACTAGTACTGGTATAGATATATGGCGAGGTCTCCCATTAGAGTGAGTCGCAAAATCATGTTCAGGATAATGCTGATGGCAGGGAATGCCTATTCTTCATCCTAACAACCCACCTAATAACGATATCCACAAACTTGATATCCCATCTCCATGCCCTCCTAGTTCTTTGTCCCGACCTACCTCCCTGCCCACCTTCCAACTTGGTCGCTCATATACATCTGCTCGCTCAAGTCGCTTTCCACCCACCCTCGGTTCCTGAGGATACATTGATTGGCCTGACGCATGCGGAAGAGACGTTGAGGGAGGGAAGCAAGAGTTTTGATGTTGCCAAACTCGCTTTTGGACGGGAAATGCGGATCCCTCTCGTTGCCGTTTATGCTTGGTGCAGGATGACTGTGAGTCCTTCGATCCTGTGGAGGTTGATATACTGATAGAGCAGGATAATATCGTAGACGACGATCCAACCGAGACTTCCCCCAGCCCCGATCATGAAATCAAGACCGAATACCTCGCAGCTATCAAAGCGCATCTCATCAAATCCTACGATCCAGCCACCTCTCCAACAACCCTAAACGCCCTACTTGACCACCTACCTCTCTCGCCAGGCGACAGGACCGTCTTTCATGCATTCACAAACCTCGTTCCCCGCTTAGTCCCAATTCACCCATTCCTAGAACTCTGTAACGGCTACGAAACCGATCTCCATTTCACTCGAAAATTGGCACAACCGGATCGGAAATTGGAGGACTGCCTGCCTATTCTGAATAAAGAAGATTTGTTGGGATACGCGGATGATGTGGCTGGATCAGTAGCTTCGGCATGCTGCTATCTCGCCTGGTCGATCCTTTCAACTTCTACCGATAATCCAACCCGACCAGTGAGGGATCATGTTTGGGGAACGGGAGAATCAGATCAAGCGGAAATACAAGGAGAAGATCGTAGGCGGATTCTCCAGAATGCTCGCGAGATGGGCCACGCTCTACAACTAGTGAACATAGCTCGGGACGTCAAGAAGGATGCCCTTACAAATCGACTCTATATCCCCCTTTCATCATTCCCCGATAATGAGACGCTACATTCATTCCTCAGACCAACCCCAGAACGCCCAGCGCCAGACTCAAAACCATACGTTCTAGACCTCATTGAACATGCTTTCGTGCTCAGGCAAAAGACTGCTGCGTATATGGACTTACTTCCACGCGAAGCTAAAGGTGGTCTGAGGGCTATGGTAGCTTCTTATTTTGAGATTGCCGAGGAGATCATGAGGAGGGAGGGAGAGGTAACGATCACAGGTGTGAAAGTTAGTAAGAAACGGAGATTACGGACTGCTGCTGCTGCGATGTGGGGTTTTACTTAGATTTCATAGCATACTACAATTCATTATAATGAGATGCAACATAGCATCTACTCTGATGCTTATCCGGGACCGCGGTACGTTGACCGGATGACCGAAGTTTCGGATCCGAGATTAGACAACAACTCAGTCGAGTAACTCATACTCATCTGTACAATACCTTTACTAGCTTACATCAACAATGGTATTCCTACCAGCGATAAGAGCAGCACAGGCCGAGTCAGGATTTGATGGACCCGGCTCCGTGCTTGGCAGTGCAAGCGACGGACCCGGACCTTCATCCGTCTCGTCACCCCGCTTCGCTATGCCTATGGCACCTCCTACGGGTCCTGTCATTCGGAAACAGAATATAGCATGTGATGCATGTAGATCAAGGAAGATTAGGTGTCAGAGAATGACCATTGATCAGATCGTACGTCGCTTTTCCAATGCTGTTGCTTTCTAGCCTCGCTGTTGGTGAATGAGAGAAAGAGGCTGATAATAGTGTGAGCAATGTCAGGGACGAGGATCGGCATGTACTTCCAACTACGTACTTCAGCTTGCTGCTAGTAAGAATCAAAAGAGGCCAGGGGCAAAGAGGAGGAGGAAGAGTGATAATGACGGAGAGGGGGGCAGTTTACCACCGAATCCTGTAGATCCGCAGCCGGGATTAGAGAGAAATCACTCGGGCGTCAGTAGTACTCAGTAAGTCTCCCTATCTCTCTCTCACTGCACGGCCTAGATGTTGATGGTGGAGCGATACTCCCCCACCTCGTCCTGGGAGTGTACCAAGACGGTCCTCCTCATCCCTCAGCAGACCTGGTTCAGCTCATTCAGCTGGACCATCAAGAACAGCTTCGTCCCGCCAACATGACCTCCTTCGATACTTGTTCGCTCCGGACGCCATCACACATTCTCATTTCGGATACAACGATCTGTCGTCCATCAGGCAATGTGACGCTGGGGAATCTGATTTATGGGAGGAGATGGGTGGTGGAGTATGGAGAGAAGCTCCAAGTGCTGCTCATGCTGCTATCCAGGATGATACATTGAGCGAGTAAGCTCTTCTATTCACAAGTCGGGCTTGAGCTGATGATAGTCTCGCGGACGAGCTGCTCGACTCGTTCTTCCAAATTACTCATATCCGATATCCACTCCTCGACCCAGACCAATTCCGGGCCCAATTTAATGATCCCGATACCCACCCCGACGGTGCAATTTACCACCCAATACTAGCGGTGGCATTAGCATGGGGAGCAAGGTTCTCGGAGAGTAACATCCTAGTAGCTGATCGAGAGGAGATGTTGGCCCGAGACCAGAAAGGGGTTTCAAGGTGCCGGGTGGTCCAATTACTTGTGATTCGGGCGAGGGAGGTTGGGGAGGTTTGGAAAGCTTTTAGGAATGCTACGATGGATAATGTGATTCTTGGGATATTGATGGAGCCGTTACTTGCTCGTAAGTCAGAATTGGCTGTCCGAGAGGGGACATCGCTGATGAGTAGAAGCCCCATTTCTCAAAGATAGTGCGTTCATACTGATGATGTCCGAGATGCAGCTTATACCAGGATATCAACCGACATGCGTCACTTATGCCACGCGTCACCTATCTGTACTTGGTCTCGACTCCTCTTCCGGATTAATGAAAGTCACGGACGATAAGCAGAGACGTGAAGCAGTTTCAGCTTGGTGGCTGATCAGCCTATCGGACGGGTTTAGGTCAGCATTCCATCGTCTACGGCCAATATTGTACGTCCATCTATATTCGCATGCGGGTCCCAGTTGATCGAAGACATGACGCTGAGTTCGACATCGAACACCCTCCAACGATTCCTTCTAGCCAATACAGCGAAGCATGGTACGCCGCCTCTCTAGCCGGCTCAACCCTCTCCGCCAAGATATCAAGTCAGCTCTTTACTCGCAGAGTCAAACCACACGGCATCCCACTCCCTTGCTTAGTCGAATTAGCCCATGATCTCTCCAACTGGAGAGACGAATATCTCCCCAAACTAGGTGTTCCCTCAAAATGGCCTGAGGATTGGGATTTCCTAGCTGCCATCACAGCTTGTTCGACGGATGTCTACTATCATTGCCTATGGCTAGTGGTGATGAGGGCTATTGATGATTTCGGCATAATCGAATCTGGGAATATGGAAGAGGGAAAAGCGATAAAAGAGAGATACAAGACTGAATCAGATCATGGAGCTATGAGGATTGCTGCTCTCGTACGTCCCCTCATCTCCTTGGAGCTAATGAGTAGGCAGCAGTATTGACTGAAAATGGGTACCTCAGACTCGACCCTCTGATTATCTATCACCCAATCTACGAAGCTGGATTATACCTCGCCAAACAGGGGAAGGAGGAATGTTTAATCTGCGTGGCGGGATTGAAACAGTATTCTATCCCATTTCCTTCGGTGTGGGTCCTGGCAGAGGAGATCGAGACGATATTTGCCTCGACTATCGCTTTCCGAAACATGCCGAAAGCCCCGCCAGCTCCGGTTCATGTACATCCGCCTCCAGCCTCTGGGTCTGTAGAACCGGTCAATGATTCCGGTCATGTCGGCCTGGCAATGAACCCCGTCGATCAGCAGGTGGTGCAATCGCAGAACATGAACTCCGTCAATCAGCAGGATATAACATGGCCCGCTAAGCCTACAGAAGGTGTTGCCATGCCGATGTCTCTGGCCGCTAGTCCAGGCAACCCAGGGACGAACCGAGATTTCTGGCCTGATGGAACTCCTGTGCCATCGAGAGATGTAGCTTGGAACCTGTTCGACTGGATGCAATAGATGTAATGTTGGCCTGTCTATGTAGTCAATATTAATGTTGCACTATGCAACTCGTTCTTATGCAGATAGCATTGCTAGATGTCGAAATCCATGCTTGATATCAGCTGAACACCTCGAAGGTTGATCTCCGAAGTTACGCCGACAACGTAAATTTCAGAATGCAGTCGTCACTCACACTCATCCATACTTCAACAATGACACGAATCACATCCATCGGCATGGGCCGCAAGACATTCGTCGCTTCAGCTGCTGAAGAGGCTCAGAAACCTACCACAGAGACAGCTGCTGCTGGACCATCTACGGAGAAGAAGGATAAGAAGCGATCTAGGGATGACACCAAGGGCGGCAATGAGAAGAAAGGGTGGAAACGCGATCCAGAGATTGCCAGTGTGTACACTTTCATCTATATGAGGGAAGGGCTAATAGTCAGGGGGAATGAAGGATAATGCAATTAAATCAGCTGAAAGACGGATCAATCGCCAGAATCTAAATACTAGCAGTACCACCTGTTTTGCCTGTCGAGGAATTGGGCATGCTGCTAGGGATTGCCCGAATGTATTATTGGCTGCTCAGGGGATTGATAATGATGGGACTGCTGCTCTCCTTGGTGAGGGTGGTGAGGGAGGGAATAAGATGAAGAGGGGAAAAGGGAGGAATGGAGGTGATGTCACTGGTGGTGGGAAATGTTATCGGTAGGTCTATCCTGTGCTTGAAGATGCGAACATGCTAATAGTAGATGCAACTCCAACCAGCACTCGCTATCGCACTGCCCACAACGTGCCGATCCAAAGAACCCAACTCCCTACGCTACGTGTTTCATCTGCCTCGCTTCAGGCCATATTTCCGCAGTATGCCCAAACAACACGAAAGGAGTCTACGTAAAAGGCGGATCATGTAAAGTATGCGGTTCAGTCCAACATCGAGCAAACGATTGTCCGGATGATAAACGTGAAAAACGGCGTCGATTCGATAATGAAGATAATGGAGAAGTACCGATTGTAGGGGATGTAGGGGCGGATGAAGATGATTTCATGATTAAATCGAGGGAACAGATTAAAGCCGCTGCTATTGCTGCTAGTATCAAAGAGAGGGAGAAGGGGAAGAAGAAGAAACATCCTCCTAATAATAATGGACCTAGGGAGAAATATAATAAAGGTGGCAATGCAGAGGGAGAGGGATTGTTGGCGGAGATTGCACCTGCGAGTTTACCGGCAAGGGTGGAGAGGACTGAAGAGACGGCCGCGCCAACACCGGCAGTTGAAGTCTCCGCTGCACCTGCACCTGCACCGGTGGCAGCGCCAACGCCTGCTCCGCCTATCAAGAGAACCAAGCCAAAGGTCGTCAAGTTCTAGCTTTAGTCAGGGAGTCTGTTCAGTATTCAGTCGGTTCTGCTTATGTATATGTAGTACTCGTAATGCATTGATCTATGGACAAGGATTGTATGCTGTGTGCGGTATCATATCGAATCTCAGCTATCGATGGGATATCGAGTGTCCAGACGACAACCCATATTGCAGACTAGCGCAGATAGTGGGGAGCATACAGACTGCGCCAAGCGGGCGGTAGCGATAGCATGTGGTGAGGAAGTTCGATGCTTTTGTCGTTGGCCCCTTGGCTGAGCGACGTGACCGGTTTCGCGGTGATGTCTACTTGGGTTTCTCTTCGGCTCCAGATATGCACCATTTCGTCCCAGCATTCTTTCGCTACATCCTTCTTCCATCAAGTCTGGGTCTACACTTGCTGCGTAGGCGCCGTGATAGCCACTAAATCCGTATCAAACAGTTCAATGAACTACTATCAGCCATCTTCCCCACTCCATTATAACTTACCTGCTCATTCAGTACCCGGACTTTCGCCCCTGCGTATCGCCGGTATTCCTCTAGAATACTACTCAGAGCCCATCTCTGAAGTTTCCTATAACAGCCCACTACGGTGCCAGACCTGTGCCGGCCCATGTTACAACATACGAGCGTTGGGAAGGTTTGGGGTTGTAAGAGGTAGGTCAACGCTTGGATGATCAATGGTTCAGGAGGTGGAGGGAGGGGCGGGAGGTGGTCTATAATCAGATTCTCTCTGGAAGGAGGTGAGATTGGACGTACATTGTTCACTAATCGGTACAACGCCCCCGTCAGCATAAGGGGGTGGGAAGTGCGGATTTAACGATATCTGCGGAGATAGATTATGTAGTACAATCCCCTGAGAATCGAGGAAGGATTGTCTATCCCATCAGCTCATTCCGTAGTACTCAGGAGAGCTGACAGCATCTCAGAGGGTTCCTCCGCTCCGACCCAGATTAAACTCCTCAATTTCAGTTTCTCGAGGAAAGAGAAGTTGAGCTCTGTAGGTTGTGCTGAGCGATAGAATCCTGATTATCAGCTCAAAATTGCTCTGGATCGAATAGCTTACCATCCTCTACTAGACCGAAGTTGATGGGTGGGACTATCTTTGCCATTTCTGATGAGTATCGAGAGGTGTAGGAGCCAGGCGTTGTTGCTCTACAGGCTAGGCTGTGTAGATCACGCTTAAACCCCTTGCGGTATTTACCCGGGTTAACTGAATTTTGAATTGTCATGACGTCTCTGACCTCTCTCATCATATTCGACCTATTGGGCCCCTGGTCATCGCACTCACTGAGAGGGACAGAGAGAAGAGGCTAAAGATTGTAACGCGAATTTCATGCCAAGCGTATCGATATTGGCAAGGATACAAGCTCGACTCACTCTCCGACATTTCAGCCGAATCAATACACCGTCGACCGGAAGGCAGTCTTCTACAATGGCGCCCACGACTCCCATTCTCCCATGTCTCGAACATGACCAAATCATCCGGGGATCATCGTCTGCAACAAATCCTCTCCAGTCACCCACATTCACCGTCCCTCCATCATTACGACAACACCTCGATACTGCCGCTGCTCACTTGAAAGCATCGCGAACGGTAGCTTTCCCGACCGAGACAGTATACGGCCTTGGCGCATCCTCGCTCGACCCAACGGCGGTAGCGAGGGTGTATTCAATCAAAGGCCGCCCAGCTGATAATCCGTTGATCATGCATGTATCCTCGCTAGACATGCTCGACCGGCTACTACCGCCAAAAGAGACATATCAATTATCGCCTCTCTATCTGAGGTTGGTCTCGGAGTTCTGGCCTGGACCTTTGACTCTTCTTTTCCCCTCACCCAGCCCTCCTCCATTACCGGCACCTCAGACCAATGCTATCCGTATGCCTAATCACCCTTTGGCGCTCGCACTCATCAATCACGCAGATCTACCAATCTCAGCTCCCTCCGCCAATTCATCCGGTCGACCGAGTCCAACACGAGCGCAACATGTCTATAATGATTTAAACGGGGCAGATGGATTAGGATGTATTCTGGATGGAGGGGAATGTGGAGTTGGAGTCGAGTCCACCGTAGTTGATGGACTAGGGTGGAAAGAGGGTGGAGGGGGATATGTTGATATCCTAAGACCGGGCGGGTCGGGCGTAGAGGAAATAGCGAGGATCGTGGAGGAGGTCGATGGGGGTGAGGAGACTGAGATTAGGGTACACGGACGCAAATGGGTTAGGAACGCTACCGCTTCCAGCTCTGCTGTGAAGCTGCCCGCGAAGGAGGCCAAACCAAGCGGACTGGCACCATCAACACCAGGACTCAAATATCGTCACTATTCACCTCGTATACCGGTCTTCCTACTCTTACCGAGCAATACGTTCCCCACACCCCCAATCCATGCCAAAGACAGCACCCCGACTACCATCCTCGACCAACTAGCTAGCTCAATTACAAAAGGCAGAAGACCAAGACTAGGTTTCTTACATTACGACAACTCTCCCCTTTCTGCCCAAATGTCATCTTCAGACAAGGTGGAAATCATCCCACTGTCCTTGGGGAAGGATAGCACTTCCGCCGCTCGACGATTATTCTCTGGTATGCTCGAATTGGAGCGGGTAACAAATAAAGTGGATGGCATCCTTATTGAGGGGTGCGCGGATGACGGACTGGGTTTAGCGGTCATGGAAAGGGTTGGGAAAGCTGTTGGTGGCGGTGGACTTAGTGGTGGTCTGGACGTAGGGGAGACCGTGGAAGTGGGCTCATCAGGGAGGTTCTGGGTTCAAGTATAGTACTGCACTGCATGCTTATGCGTTGTTGTATCATAATTATAAGGCTGCTCATCACCTATGCATGCCTTCGTCATCCTATCTGACTGAAGATGGGATGAGGCCCCGGGCGGGATCAAAATTACGCAATCTCAGAAGTCTTCTTCGTCCATCAACCACCACCAATTCTCAACATTCAAACATAATGTCAAAGAACAAGTCAAAATCCAACGTAGCCCTCTTGACAGAGGGTCAATCATATATCGCAAGGGCAAAGAAAGAACGTAGAGAACAAGTCGAATCGATCAAATTTGATGATGATGCCAGAAGGTTAGCTCATTTCTATTCAATTGCGGATTTAGCTAATATCAGGGAATGGTTAACTGGGTTCTCTAAGCGTAAGAAGGCAAAGATTGAGGAGAAGAGGAGTAGAGCAAAAGAGAGGGATCATCAGGCTCATTTGGATGAACGTAGAAAGGTCAGTCATCTGTCCATGACAGATTTGCAAGGCTAACCAAACAGGCGAGGCAGGAATTGAAAGAGAGGGCTATTGAGAATGAGAAGTCTGTGAGGACTGCTATGGGTCTTGAAGAGTTGGAGGGAGCTTCGGATGATGATGATGATAGCGGTAGGTTATGCCCTCTCGATTGGAGCAAGACCTAATGAATAGAACCAGAAGCTGGACCTTCGAAAACCCAGACTACCGAGTACGATGACGAAGACGGACTAGTCACGGTAACGATAACGGACGACTGGGATCCCACAGCCGAACAAACAAAGCGATACCGATCAACATCAGCCGATAGTGATGCTGAAGGCGCAAACGAGGAGCCAGAGGCAAAGAAGAGGGTAGTACCCCTCATGCCAGCTTCATCAAAGAGGGCAAAGGATAAGGCAAAGGC
>Ga0308160_10004149_pt1 | contig 15678 bp, 19 predicted proteins | sample PhyFR1_FD_201036 | JGI IMG/M metagenome (GOLD analysis project Ga0308160, IMG submission 201036) | Phyllosphere microbial communities from UC Gill Tract Community Farm, Albany, California, United States - DLSLF.R1 | ecosystem: Host-associated > Plants > Phyllosphere > Unclassified | place: USA...
GTCGGACCGCCCACCAGATAACCGGTTCCTCCGCCGGGGAGTATGCGCAGGCCCATCCCCTCACGAAGTCCGGTGGACGGGCCGGTGGAGACGGCCGATATCTCCTTGTAGGCGATCGTGGTGGAAAACAGGGCCGCTACCCGCACGGAAAGGCCGGCCTCTTCGAAGCGGATGCGGGCGTTCATCCGCAGTGCCGGCACGAAGACCAATGCCATCGTCAGCCCCAGCCAGGGCTGGCCCGTCACCGACAGTACGATGGCAGCTGCGAAACCCACTCCTGAAAGCACCGCCTGGTAGCGCGGGGGCATTCCGGTCCGCAGTTCCGCGCGCGCGTTTTCTCCCCCGCTCATCCGGGCAGTCTCCGGGGCCTACGTTCTGCCGGCAACTTCAGGCGGGTCGAGTGACACCCTGCGCCAAAGGATGAACCCTGCGGAGTTGATTTTCTCCGCGGTGGTCGGGGAGGTGGCAGGGTGGAAGTTCTCAGCGGCAGGGTACGCTCAAAGCCACCACAGTCTGAGGGGGCAGAGGGATGAGGCAGCGTGCGACCACGCCGAAAACGGACGATGAACGCCGGTCCTTCAAGGCAGGGGCCCTGATGGGCGTCGGTGCGGCCGTTTTGGTGATGGTCCCTTCGTTGTACCGTCTCTTGAACGGACCGTTTCAGTGGGTTGATGCCACCCTCGTAGCCGGCGGTATCGGTCTGATTGTGTTTCATGTTGCCCGTCTGGTCCGGCTGCACAGGTCACCTTGAGCCTGGCGCCGTGGGGGTCACGGTAGGGCCGCCGGCGTTCGGGGCGGCTTCAGTCTCTGGTTTCCAGTACGGCCAGCACTTGTCTGGCGTCGTCCAGGTGGCGGGCCACTAGGTCGGCGGCGTTGCGCGCCGTGCCGTGCACCTGTTCGGCGTCCCGGGCCAGGGTCAGCCGATCTTCTCTGACCAGCTCACCGAGCCGGTCCTGTACGGCCAGCAGCATCCGGTACAGCTCGTCCGCTGTAGCTGTTTCGATTTTCACTGGGAGTCCTCTGTTGGACGGGGCGGTGTCATTTTCCGGTGAGGGGGGTGCGTTTGCGGAACGTCCCGGCGATGGAGAGCTTGCCGGAGTACTGGATGGAACCGTACCGGAAGAGGTGAACGGCGAGGCGGAGGATGAGGAAGCCGACGATGAAGAGTTCGGCGATGACGATGCCCGCCTCTACGGCGGTGAGGGTGCCGAAACCGTTGCGGAGCAGGGCGGTCACGGGTGCTGAGAGCGGGAAGTACGTAAAGATCTGCACGATGGGTGCCCGCGGGTCGGAGATGATGAGGCTGATTGCGTAGAACGGGACGAAGATCAGGGCCATGAGGGGCCCGAAGATCGTGCCGGCGTCCTTGGCGGTGGGCATGACCGCGCCGATCGCGACCAGGACACCGGTGAAGACGGTAAACCCGCCCAGGAGCAGCAGCCCCCCGACGATCATGGTGCCGGGTTCAAAGGTGATCGTTGACAGGTCCAGGTCGGGGAGGGCCAGTTTGTCGCGGAAGAAGAGGTATCCGACGAGGATCGGTGTGAGGAAGACCAGGATCTGGACCAGGCCGACCATAAACAGGGCGATGACTTTGCCGACGATCAGGGTGGTCGGGTTCAGGGTGGTGAGGATCATCTCGGTGACCCGGTTTTCTTTCTCTTCCAGGGTGCTGTTGAGCATCTGGTTGGAGAGCAGAATGATCGAGATGTAGAAGATCAGCAGGAACATCAGGGGCGGGACGGCTGCGCCGAAACCGCCGGATTCCTTGCCGTCTTTGAAGGTCGTGGCTTCGGTTTTGACGTCGCCTCCTGCCGCGGCCATCAGCTGCGGGGAGCCGACTTTGATCTGGGCTGAGGCGGTGAGGAGCTGTTTGGCGACGGCGTCGTACTTACCGTTCTCAAAGATCCCCTTGTCCGCCCCGTAGACCTTGACCGGCTGGGTCGCGGGTTCGGCCGGGTAGGCGAAGTACGCGTCGGTGAGGCCCTTTTTCACCTCCTGCAGCGCCTGCCCTGGGTCAGTTACCTTCTTACCGCCCATCGCCGTGGCAACGCCCGGGGCGATGAGTCCGGAGTCGTCGGTGTAGGTGAAGGACATGGAGGCTGTTTTTTGGGCGTCGGAACTGGCCGCGGTGGAGGAGTTGCTGAGGTAGACCAGGGCGAAGACGATGGCCATGACGACGGGGATGGCAAGGGTCGCGATCCAGAAGCCGCGTTTCTTCATGGTGCGGGTGAACTCGAACTCCACCACGGTGCGCAGGTTGTGCCGGGCGAAGGGGCGCTTGGGCGACGGCGGCGGGGTGGCGGGGGAGGGGTGCTGGGTGGTGGTGTGCTGTGTCATGGGGGTTATGCCTCTGCCAGTTCGTGCTGTTCGCCGTAGACCTTGATGAAGACCTCGTCCAGGGAGGTCCTCGCGGTGGTGAAGGACCGCACGGCGACGCCGTGCTCAACGAGTTGACGCAGGACGGTTGTTTCGTCCCCGCCCGGGAGGGGTGAGAGCTCAGCTTCTCCGCCGGCATCAGTGACGATGTCATACAGGGCGGAGGCGGGCAGGTGCCCGGTGTATTTGATCCGGTAGAGGGTTCCGCCGAATTGTTCCTGGACGTCGGCGACGGTGCCGTAGGCGCGGGCGGTGCCGTCCTTGAGCAGGATGACGCGGTCGCAGAGGCGTTCGACTTCTTCCATCTGGTGGGTGACCATGATGACGGTTGCGCCGGCGAGTTTTTGTTCTTCGATGATGTCCATGAGCAGGCGCCGGTTGACCGGGTCGAAGCCCTTGGTGGGTTCGTCCAGGATGAGCAGCTCGGGGTCGTTCATGATGGTGACGCCGAGCTGGACTTTTTGTTGTTGTCCGCCGGAGAGCTTGTCCAGCCGGGTGGTTGCTTTGTCGGCGAGGTCGACGCGTTCCAGGTACTCCCGGGACCAGGCTTTGGCGCGGGTTTTGTCGAGGCCTTTGAGCCTGCCGAAGTAGACCATGACGTCGAGGACGTTTTCCTTTTTGTAGAGGCCGCGTTCTTCGGGCAGGTAGCCGAGCCGGGCGCCGTCGCGCGGGGCGAAGGGTTTCCCGCCGATGTGCAGGGTCACGGCGGTGGGCTGGTAGATCCCCAGCAGCGCACGCAGCGTGGTCGTTTTTCCGGACCCGTTGCTGCCGAGGAACCCGAAGGTTTCCCCTGCCCGGACATCGAAGGACAGGTCCTTGATGACCGTTTTGTCTCCGAAGTCCATTCGGAAGTCTTTGATGTGTACAAGCGGCTCCGCGGCCGCGCCCCCCAGCGTCATGAGCACCAGCCTAGCTGCAGGTGGGTTCCGCCGTTCTCAAGGACATGCAGGGGGAGCGTGGGCGACGGGCAGCCGGGCTGACGGGGGAGTCAGGGGCGGTTTTGCTGGTTGCCCGGTTCCGGAGGCTGGGTTGTCTTGAGCTCCTGAATGCGGAGGCGAAGAAAGATGATGACGAGTACCAGCGCGTAGATCACCATGACGGCGATCGCTGCCATCACTACGAAGTACAGAATGCCCAGAATTCCAAACATGATTCCCCTGATCTCGTGTGCCGCAGGTCGCGGCGCAAGGGTCCGAGACTAGCACCGCGGGAGGGCGTTCTATATTCACGTCCGACCCGGCAGTGTCCTGGTTCTGCGGGTCAGGCTTCGCAGTCGATGCAGTAGTGGTGTCCGTCTTTGGTTCGTGCGATTTGGGAGTTGTGGCGGACGAGGAAGCAGGAGTAGCAGGTGAACTCGTCCTGGGCCTGGGGGATGACCTGGATGATGAGTTCTTCGTTGGAGAGGTCGGCGCCGGGGAGTTCGACGCCGTCGACGGTGTCTGTTTCGTCGAGTTCGAGGACGACGCTGCGGGCATCGGGGGAGTTGGCCTCTTTGAGGGCTTCGATGGAGGCGTTGCGGGATTCGGCGACGTCGGGTTTCACTTCGTCGTAGTCGGCGGCCATTGGGCTGGTACTCGCTTCCTTTGGTTGGGGTTCGGGTCTGGACCCTACCCGACATCGGGCTCACTGGGTCCGGGACGTGCCGGCGCACACGGGGGTTGGAACCAAGAGGGCGTTATGCCCGGGTGGAGCCGTCCCGGTTTTGCGGGCCCGGGCCGGGTCTTATTCTGTGCCACGGCGGTGCGAGGCTGTGCACGATCGCCGGTCCGCGGTGGCGACGTGCCTGCCTGGGGTGACCTGGCGGTGGTGTGCAGCCGGTTAGATGGGTCCCGTCGTCCAGGTGTGTGCGGGAAAAGCCCGAAGGATTTAGCTTTTGCCGTGCCCATCTGGTCGAGGGGAAACCCTACTCAGCCGCGGACGCCCCATTGGTGGAAGACCGGGAACCCTCGGTTGTAGATGAGGAGGTTGCCGGTTTGCGGCGGCGAGCGGCGGCGCCGGACTCGAGCCCGAGTTTCTTCAGCTCGTCGGGGCTCCATCCGTCCTTGGTGGCGCGGACATAAGCGCGCTTGTCCTCGCGTTCGGCCTCGGCCAGTTGCTCGCGCAGGTCGGTGATCCGTTGCCGGGTCCTGACCAGAGCGGTGACGGACTCGATGCGGGTGTCGAGGAGGGCGCGGGCCTGGTTTCGTGTCTGTTCAATATCGATCGTCGGCATGCATCCACCCTAGCCATGAGGCGCCACGGTTTTCGTGCATCGACGCGCAGCGTCGGGACGGGCACTTCACAAACACCCGCCAAAGCCGGGGAAAGCCGCGACCGCCGAATGAGACGGAGCAAGCTATACACTTACACGGGTGTAAGCGGCTTGTCGCGCTCGACACTGGCGGTCGGGTGCGGCCGCACTTGTCAGTGCGGTCCCCGTTGCTGGGGTCGCTGCGCTGGGCCAAGGAAAGGGATGGATTGAATGTCGGATGAGCAAGCTCCCCGCCGTTTCAATCTGTCGCGCCGCCGTCGCGAGAATTCGCCGGCCGGGACGAAGAAGCGCCGTGACCTGTGGGTCACTGCAGAAGAGGAAGCGGCTCTGGTTGCCCGCGCGGCCCGGGACAAGGTGACTGTCCCGAACCTGCTGATCAGTTCCGCGCTTTCCGATGCTCAGGAAACGACGGTGGAGCGACGTGCCGCTATTGCTGAACTGATGTCTCTGCACAATCTCCTGGCTCGTTCGTCGAACAACATCAACCAGCTCGCGCGGCAGGCCAATGCGACCAGCGAGTTCCCTGCCGAAGCGCGGGAAGCGCTGAAGCACATCAGGTCCGTCGCGATGCGTATTGACCGGACCATTGAAGGGCTGATGCAGGGATGATCCCGAACATCACCCGTGGCTCCCGGATGAGTGGCCTCATGGTTTACCTCGCGTCGACCGATGAGAACAAGACAAAGAACGCACACACCGACCCGCACCTGGTCGCCGGCGACGCCGCGATCATGGCGTGGTACGACGACGGTGTCCTGGACCACGACGACGCCCTTGCCATTGCCAAGCACCTGGACCAGCCGCGCAAGGCCTACGGGGTGTCCGTTCAGATCAAAGACATGCAGTGGGATGCGGCCAAGAAGGAACGCGTTCACGTCGGGTACAAGGACGCCAGCGTGTGGCACTGCTCCCTAAGCCTGCGCGCCGAAGAGGGCGCACTGACGGACCAGCAATGGGGCGATATTGCCAACGACTTCGTGGACGCCATGGGCTTCACCGAAGCCAGTGGAAAGGCCCGGTGCCGGTGGGCAGCTATCAACCACGGCACGAGTGAAAACGGCAACCACCACATCCACCTGGCCGTGTCCCTGATCCGTGAAGACGGCACCAAGGCATCGACCCACGGCGACTACAAACGGGCGCAGCAAACCTGCCGTGAGCTGGAGGTCAAGTACGGGCTCGAACAGCTCTCCAGCGTCCACGCCACCCGCGGCTACGACCGCGCCGAGAAGGCCACCGCTGTCCGCGACGAACGAGAGATGCACCGGTCCTCCCTGGCACGAAAAGTCCGCGCCAGCGCCAGCGCCTCCGCGACCGAAGATGAGTTTGTCCGCCGCGCCCGCGACACCGGCCTGCTGGTACGTCCGCGCTACGCCAAGAACACCACCGACGTCATCGTCGGCTACTCCGTGGCCGAACGACCCAAGCCCGGGCAGCGGCCCGTCTGGTTCGGAGGCGGGACCCTCGCCTCGGACCTCAAGCTCGGTGCCCTGCGCGAGAACTGGATGGACTCACCGCAACTTGCCACCGCCGCCGCAGCCGAATGGAACGCCGCGGCCCGCAACCGCCGCACCGTCTCCAAGACCGGTCCCGAGAACGGAACCCCGCCGGAACAGATGTGGGTCGAGTACACCCGGAACGCAACCGCCCTGGCCGATCAACTGAGGACCATTCCCCGCGACGACCACGCCACCTGGGCGAAAGCGGCAAGAGGCGTTTCCGGTGCGTTCGCAGCATGGTCCCACCGTCTCGAAACAACGCCGGGACCGCTCGCCGCCACCGCCGCGGAACTGTCCCGCACCGCCCAGCTCCGGGCGCCCCGGCAGCACGGTAAGCCGGTCGCCCTGCCCTCCATTGCCGGCACCGCCATGTTGTTCATGGCCGCTTCCAGCAAGAACAAGACGGCGGCACAGACCGCCCTCATGGTTCAGCTCATCAACACCGCCTTCGCGGTTTACGAAATGCACCAGCAGTCCGGACGCACCCGGGAGGCCCAGCGCATCCGGGCGGTAGTCGAACAGCAGCTGGCTCCGTTCACCGCGACCATGCCCAAACCGGTCTTGGTCGGCGCGGAACAGGGCTCGGCGACGGAAGCGACAGTGCCGCCCAGGTCCGTCGACATTGCCCGGCGCGGCATGGCGCCGATCCGTCCCGGATCGGTACTGCCCGAGACTCCGACACCGGCGGCGCCGGCCAAAACTTTCCACCCCAGCAGACGCGATTCCGCGCCGGGCCTGGACCGATAGACACGGACACCACCTAGTGCAAAGGGGAACACGATGAGTGACGCTGATGGAATGGATGACGTCGTCGACGGCGGCCTGCGGCAGTCGCTGCTGATCGGCTCACGCATTGCCGAAACGCTGGCCCGCCGCAGGCAGGAGTCCCAGCGCCAGGAAGAGCACGCAGCTACCCAGGCAGCCTACGAGGCGAACGCCCGCCTGACAGCCGAACGCAGTGCAGCACGGGCGGCCCTCGCCCCGGTCGACAAAGAGCAGTGGTGGGACAAGGCGCAGCCCCGGGACATCGCCACGGCGTACACCGCCGCAGAATCCTGGAAGAGCCGCGACCCGGCGGCCCTGGCCGCGTCGGAGAGGATCCGGCAGGAGGTCTTCAACCGCTACGGCATCGACACCCGAGACGTTGGAGCTGATGCCGCCTACCTAGAGTCGGGCGTCCAAACCATCACCACCGAACGGGCACGCCAGGACGCACTGCAGCGCAGCCAGGAAGAAGCCCGTGCGGCGGCCGCCGAGCACGAGAAGGCCATGGCCCTGCTCGCTGCAGCCCGCATCGAAGAACTCCGCGCCCAGGCCACCGTCCTGGCACCTGAGATGGAACGCCACCAGGTCCCCGTCGAATACCTCGCCAACCGGGAACTTGCCGCGGCTCTCCAGACAGCTCACGCAGCCAAGACTCCCGCGGCCATCGAGGCCGCCGACGCCACGGTTAGGGAACGCCTCTTCCTGATCGGCAAAGACGGCGTCAATGGCCCCGACATCGACCAGCTCCGCAAAGAGACCGCCGAAAACGTCAACGGCGCCGGCAACGAGCACTTCGAAGACCCCGGGTTCGTCCGGGCCGCCAAAGAAATGCACGAAACAAAGCTCCTGGCAGAGGCAGGCTTCACGGGCTCAGAACGGACCCCGATGGAACAGCGGTACGAACAGGCCGAAAAAGAACTCTTCACCCGACTGGAAAGCGCCGGCCGCGAGATCGAGAACCGCGTCACCGGCAACGACAGCAGCCGGCTTAAAGACCAGGGCCTCAAGAGCGAGAGCGCGTCGGCCGCCGATTACGGCTCGGCCGAACGCCACGCTAAATTCGCCGAGTCCCTGACGAACACGGTAGCGAATGCGACCCAGATACGCGGACGCCTCGCCGCAGCCCGCAGCGAGGGCACACACCCCAGCGCAGCTGTGTCGATAGGCAAGGGCGCCGCCAAGGCCAGGAAATCGCGCACAGGCACAGCAGTCGGTTCTGCGAGGAGCAAGAACGGGCTGACCCGCTAGCACTTATCCACAATCGGGGATGCCGCCGTCGGCCGTCTCCCGTTGTGTGTGGTGGCTTCTCTGGGTTCCCTGCATTCGCAGGCGTTCCGTCCGGGAGATTGATTCGGGGTGAAGTAGGCCGTTGAAAAGACGCTTAGTCGTTATCCCACTGCAGCCCGAGGAGGCGGAAGGCGAGGCTGATTTCCGGGCTGTCGTGCTGCAGTGGTTCTTCGACCATCACATCGTGGATGTTCGGCGTGATCGGTGGATCGCCGGGACGCTCGAAGATGGCCCAGAGCTGGAGATCGTCACCGTGTCGGGAGGCAAAAGTGACGCCATCGAAGTCTGTCATCTCGTAAAGCCAGGCGGCGACAGCCTGGGTCAGGCGCCGGGGCCGGGCGTCTTTCAACGCAGCGGTGTCAAAATCGGCCAAGCCCAGGCTTAGGGCGAGACCGATGAACTGCGGGTACAGGGCCGCGACGCTGTCGGAGGCGGTCACTGCGCAGTATCGGCCGGACAGCTCTGCGGACGCGGCAGTCCGCACTTCGAGCCATTCCCTGGGGACCTGCGCCGGGGCGATGGTGGGGTAAAGGACCCTATCCTCGTCGTCCTCAACAATCTCGTCCAGCTCCATGCTGAGCCGTGCATCTTTGCGGAAGTGCGCCAGAACCTCCAGCAGGCACGCCAGCAGGGAAGAGCCGGCGTAGATGGTGCGGAAGTTGCCGTGCAGGTCATCCCACCGGCCCGGGAACCGGCCGTCGGTGGACCATTCCCAGCCGCTCCAGGCCCACGGTTCCGGGCGGAAGCCGACACGCCAGACCTTACCGGCGGCTTCGGCTGCGGTCAGTTGTGCAGAAACCACGGATCAGCCTGCGGCCGCGAACGCGCGGGCAGCGGCCAGCACCTGCGGTCCGGCGTCGTCCAGCTGGCCTTCGCGGAGCAGGCGGGCCGGCGGGACATCGTCCAGCTGCGGGTTCATGCCCTGGAACCAGGCCTGCACCACGGCACGGGAATCCCGCTCCGCAAGCAGGGCGGCCACATGGTAGGCAGTCCTTAACCGGTGCATCACCTCGGCGGAGGGTTTCCGTTCCCCGTCCGCCCATAGCCGGACGGCCCGGGTTTCCTTCACGGAACCGATGTAGGCGACAAGTTTCGCTCCCAGTAGGTCCCGCAGGTCCCGGACCAGCACGTCGTCGGCCAGCCGGATGGAATCCTGGTGCGCCTTCAGCCCGCCGCGGGCTCCTGTCACTGCAGTCATGGTTCATGGTCCCACGAAAAGGCTCTACAAATCAAGGTTTAAAACACATCTTGGATCACATCCAAGATCACCGATAACCGTGATTCCGTCGGGCTTGGAGAGCACTCTGACGAGTGCAAGCAAGGCCGGTGCATCTGCCGGTAACATCGGGGCATGACCGGGGAAGAGAACTATGTCGAGCACCTGCTGCAAGTAGGGGAGGGGCTTGCCGGACTGAGCCTAGAGCAGTTGGGGTTCGAGCCGCGTCTGGAGGATCTGACGGCGGATCAGCGCAGCGTTCTTGGTCCGGACGATGTTGAGTGGATGGAATCGATCACCCGGGAGCGCCGGGACAGAAGCCTGTTCCAGGCGAAGCTTCTGGCGGGTGCGCTTTGGGAAGCCTCGGTCATCCTGATTGACCAGCTATTTGAAGACCTGGCCAGCCTGCGGAAGCTTCATTCCATTGATCGCGAAGACATCGCCAATACCTTCGTTCTGTCCTGGCTGCCTCGAAGGCTAGCGCAGAAATACGACATTGGCTTCGTTCAAGGGTTTCTCGTGATTGCTGCGGACCTGACTGGTGCGCTGGCCCGCGGCTGGAGCCGTCCTTCCTGCGTCGCTCAGGAGCTGGCGCTGCGTTGCCTTCTTGACCAGGTCGAAGTTATTCAGGATTCGTATGACCTGGACCTGGCGGACGACTGGAGGGGGAGTCTTGAAGAGCAAATGTTTGAGGACATGGACAGCGATCTGCTCTACCAGAGCGCCATGGATGGTTTTGAGAACGACGTCGAGCTGAACAGGCAACTCGGCTTTGCACCAATGAACGTTTGGGACTGGTTCGAGCCGTTCAATGATGCCTCCGTGCCGCCGTTCGTGCGCTGACGCCCGCGGACACTGCGGATCAGGCGAGGCTGCCGGCGTTAGTGGCCCGGCGGCGTGCTGGCTGGGCAGGAATTGGCGAAACTTCGGCCAAATAGCGGTTGGCCGAAGTTCCGCGTCCAACTCTGTCTGGTAAACCTTGAGCCTGGCTGGGAATCGCAGCAGGATGAATGCTCCGTTTCGGCCATCTCCGCCAGAAGACCTGGAATGGGGGAGCGGGTGGTTCAGCCCAGCTCGGTGTGGCGGAGGTAGTGGTAGACGGTTTCCCTGCTGATTCCGTAGTCGCGGGCGAGGAGGACTTTAGGTGTTCCGCTCCCGGCACGTTGCACCAGTTCGGCGACCCGTTCCGGTGTCAGTGTCTTCTGTCGGCCTTTGTAGGCGCCGCGCTGTTGGGCGAGGGTGATGCCTTCGCGCTGGCGTTCACGGATCAGGGATGGTTCCAATTCTTCGAAGGCGCCCATGACGGAGAGCATGAGGTTCGCCATGGGGAATTCTTCACCGGTGAAGACGAGGTGCTCTTTGAGAAACTCAACGCGCACCCCTCGCCGGGTGAGGCCCTGCACCAAGGCGCGCAGGTCGTCAAGGTTCCGGGCCGGCCGGTCTATGCTGTGCGCAACCACGGTGTCGCCGTCACGGACGAACCGCAGCAACTCGGTCAGCGCCGGCCGGGCGGTGTCCCTGCCGGAGGCTTTGTCGGTGAAAATCCGGTCCAGAATCTGGCCCTCGAGCTGGCGCAATTCGTTTTGGTCAAGCGTGCTTACCCGCGCGTAAGCCGATTCGCTGTCCATTCACAGCGGCCTCTAACCCTTGATGTGTGGGATCGAGTGTCGGGGCCCATAGGGAAGGACGTCAAGAAACTCCGCTGAGTGTACTAATCCGGCTGGCTGGTGGCGCGGCTGGCGTGTGGGAACGACCGCAGTATGGTGTACGTTGCTCTCTGGTCAGGAAAGAACCGGCAGAGAACAGACCAGAAAGGAGAACCGCTCACGTGGCTACCGACTACGACGAAGTCCGCTCCGACGTCAAGGAATCTCAGGACCGCTCCCTGGAGGCCTTGAAGTCCGCCAGCGCACCGGATGCCCGCAGTGTCGTCACCGAGCTGGACGAAGCCGACGCCCTCGACGAAGGATTGACTCCCGGCGGGGAAATTGTCGCCGAGGAACTCATCGTGCAGGTCATCCCGCAGGGGAACGACGAGTTCACCTGCTCATCCTGTTTCCTCGTCCGGCACCGTTCCCAGCTGGCACGCGAAAGCGACGGCCGCTCGTACTGCATCGAGTGCGAGGGCTGATACCGGGCTGCCGCAGCCAGGATGGGGGCTGAAAATGATGCATCTGATGAGATACGCGGACTTCAGGCTTACATAATCTTCACTATCGGCCCGGTCGTTGGGGGTTGGGTCCGCGTTGTTCGGCGGCGGGGGAGAGGTATCTGGCCTGGAGGGCGGAAACCCCGGGGGCACGGGCAAGTGTCCAGGCGGTGTCTGGACACTTCGGGTGAATGCCCCCGGGCTAGGGTGGATTCATGAGCCAGCTTGAGCCTGATCTCCCCGGAGACTACGCCGTTGTCCTGTTGGGGCTGAAGCACCTTGTCCGTGACGCGCAGTACCGGGCGCAGCAGACCGTTAACACCGCAATGATCGAGCTCTACTGGAACATCGGTAAACGAATTCTGGACAGGCAATCTTCTGAACCCTGGGGGAGCCGGGTACTCGATCGCCTAGCGCGAGACCTCAAGGCGGAGTTCCCTAACATGAAGGGCTTCTCCCGGAGCAACCTATACAACATGCGAGCCTTCGCCGCGGCCTGGAAAGGTCCGGAATCAATTGTCCAGACGGCATCTGGACAATTGAGCTGGAGTCATAACGTTGCCCTGTTGACCAAGCTTGACGATCACGAGATTCGCCGCTGGTACGCCTCGAAAGCCGTCCAAAACGGCTGGTCCGTAGCGGTACTGGAGCACCAGATCCTCACTCGTCTTCACACCCGCACAGGTGCCGCCCCGAACAACCTCGAAGCGAGGTTGCCTGGAGAGGGTAGTGACCTCGCCCGGGAGGTGGCGAAGGATCCGTTAGTCCTTGACTTCCTCGGGCTGACCGAAGATGCCCAGGAACACGCGATGGAAGAAGCCATGACGCTTCGCCTCAGCCAGACTTTGGCCGAGTTCGGAGCCGGATTCGCTTTCGTCGGGCGCCAGTACCACCTGGATGTCGACGGCGATGACTTCTTCATCGATCTGCTGCTCTATCACGTACCCTCTGACCGGTACGTCGTCGTTGAGTTGAAGGCCGGAAAATTCAAACCCGAGCACCTGGGGCAACTGAACTTCTACGTCGCCGCGGTCAACGACATCATCAAACTGCCCCGGCAAGCGGAGACCGTGGGGATCCTCGTTTGCGGGTCCCGGAACGAGCGCACAGTGCGGTACGCCCTTGACGGATCAACCCAGCCACTGGCCGTGGCCTCCTATACCTATGAAGCGCTCCCTGCCAACGAAAGGGCTGCTCTGCCCTCACCCGAGGCCATCACTGCAGCTCTCGAGCACGACCCCAGGGCCGGGCAGGATGACTGACGTCAGTCAGACCGGAGCTGGACGCGACACCTACTCCTGCCCGAAGCGCTTTATGTGTTCATTGAGTGCCTGTGCGTTAGCCACTTCCTGAGCACTCATGGGCTGAAACGAGACTTCGATGTCCCGCCACAATACCGATGTGGCGGCCTGTTGCAGCGCATGTCCTGCATCCGCAGATATAGGTTTTTCCACGCTGACCAGGACGCGGCGATCGTCCGGATAAGAAGTGACTATTTCTCCTAATTCGTTGAGCCTGCCGGCATCGCCGATGGCTTTGGCGACGAGTCGTTTTTCTTCGCTGTCAAGCCTCTCTTCGGCCGTCCCCGTAGACCAATTTCGCGTGCTACCCGCCCTGGACAGCCCGCGGACGACGTCGAGGACTTCATCGATTTTCTCTGAATCAGTTCGCTCAACTACTTGGGTCGATGACTGACTCTCTCTAACTTTGCGGACCTCTTTTTCGATATCCAGCCAAGCAAGCTCGACGCGCGAACGGAGGATCCTTTCACTGATGTTCGGTCCGAGCTCACAACTGTTAAGGTCCTTCATGATGGCAAAGAACCCATCGACGGTGGCCATCTGCATCTGGAAGCCCGTCACGGGCCCTTCGACCTCGTTCATAGAGTCGAAGTCGATCAGAAGTACTGGCATCAGCTCTCGCTTGGCATCGACCCGACGCGAAAGCGCGCCAGCCTCGAAGTTCAACCAGGGAGCGTGCTGGTTGGCCTTACTGACACAGATGATGCCGAAGTCCGTGTCGGTGAGTTGCGCGTCAATAGCTGGCAGCCAAATGGATCCTGACCGGTTATCCGTGCTTATCCACGGGCTTGCCTTATCGAACAACGAGGGAAGCGCTTTATTGATAGCCTGCGCTACGCCTCGACTGTTGCCTGACCAACTAATGAAGACCTTCAAGATTTCCCCTAATCACTGCCCAAATATGAGTAAGGCTAGCAATCGAACCGGGCGCGCCGATCCGAACCGTGGAGTCTGGTCGAGTTGGATAGCTCGAGCCGCCAGATTGGCCATCCCAAGCCGCGCCGGATTCGCGACTCGGCTTCTGCGATAAGCCAATGAGGCTGGCCGGTTTACGCTGATCCAGTGAAAATTATCGCTGCTATGGATCCCGATGAGATCGCTAAGCGTTCGGCTGAGATAGCCCAATCAACTGCAGATGCTGCTTGGCTGTCGGCATACGCAACACTAGGTACGGCGCTCCTGTCCGCCGGGCTTTTGGCAGGCGCCCTCCTCGCCTGGCGTGTTGCCAAACAAACCCTCGACCAGAGCAAGCGAACCCATGAGCAGATGGAAATGGACAGTGTGGAACAGACGAGGCCCTACGTGTACGCGAGGATTGTTCCCAGTATCGGAGGTTCCAGCGCGTGGGACCTCATCGTCCGCAACTCCGGGCGCTCGTCCGCCAACAACCTGACCATTAGAGTCTCCGCATGGCCGGAGACCGATGCGGTAACAACGGCGCTGCGAACTATGTTCGAGCACCCGCAGGTGCTTCCGCCAGATACCAGCATTAGGACGTACTGGTTCCTGGGCGTCAGGGACAAGGACGGATCCAGCGGGGCTACGGGCTTCGACATTCCGGTAGACCTCACTGTTAGCTACTCGGGTAGCGGCAACCCGACTCACGGGTATGAAGAAACCTTCTATCTAGATCCGGCAGTTCTGGGTCTGACTCCCCAGCCGGCTTCCGGAATAAACCTCAGGAAGCCAACGGAGGAGTTGCACAAGATGCGAGAGATCGTGGAAGCTCTCAACGAACTGCGGCGCGGCCAGTAGGCCTCGCGGAACCTTCAGTTGTTTTTTCGCGCACTGCCGAGACCGTGGACGGGCCATTGGGTAATCCACTGCACGTCAGTCCGCGCTAGATGCCGGCCGACCTTCGCTTAAACGTCAAGATGACATAACGTCGATTATCGGCTCTTTATAAGCCCGGGGAAGAAGCCCCGAAAAAGGGTCACCCATGGCACCAAAACAATGCCCTTTCACCTAGCGCCTTAGCCTCAGAATTGTTCTGCAAGAACCCGGTTCACAGCCGGGATGTCCAGGAAGGCAGGGTCAAAGCGTTCATCTGAACCGGTTGTCTCTGCCACCCATAGGGAGTGTTCGAGGTGGTCTGGGTGCGAGGCGTCCGCCAAGGCATCCAGGATCTCCTCGTACCCGGGGAATCCTCCCGAATCTTCCAGCGGGCCGCGACGGGCACCGTCGATCAGACGCGCCGGCGGAGTGCAGTTGTTCGCTGGACGTTGCGAAACCAGCTTGAGCCGGTGCAGCCAGCTTTCACCAAAGTCGTACTCATAGAACGCTGCGCCGGCGGCCAGCGCGAGCAGTTGGTCTAGGGAGAAATCTTCCTCTGGCCTGTCCGCGGACTCTTCGCATTCCTGCCTGGGAAGCCACTGCAGGGCTTCCGGAATTTCGCCGTCGACCGGCCGCAGCGGCGCGAAGGGGTCATCGGCCGTGAACCTGTGCAGGTGCATGTCCTCCCAGCTAAAGGCGGTTTGCAAGATTTGGTGTACCTGGTCGAGTGTCAGGGAGCTGCGGACCTCCAGCTGGCGCCAGATTTCCGGCTCACTGTCGACCAGTTCGACCCGAACCGCCAGGACCGATTCCGGTCGACTGTCGCGCGCGGCATTAACAGGTATATCCATGCTGGCCATTCTTCCAAACTCCACTGCCGGGTGTCGGAAGATCATGACCTCTCCTCCGACGTGGAAAATTAGCTTGACGAAAGGTCCATTATCGGCGCGTCTGGACGCCCCGGGAGAAGCTTCGAAAGTGGCTGCCCCTATCCTTCGACCCTGTCGGAGTCGGTCCCATTCAAGGGCTGCGACCAGAGTGTTAACGGTCCATTGAGC
>Ga0308160_10004150_pt1 | contig 15676 bp, 26 predicted proteins | sample PhyFR1_FD_201036 | JGI IMG/M metagenome (GOLD analysis project Ga0308160, IMG submission 201036) | Phyllosphere microbial communities from UC Gill Tract Community Farm, Albany, California, United States - DLSLF.R1 | ecosystem: Host-associated > Plants > Phyllosphere > Unclassified | place: USA...
CGGCCGAACCATGTCACCCCGCCCTCGCCTACCCTGGCAATCCATCCGTTCGTCCTTTCATCCAATTCCCTCGACTTCGACCTCGACCACCACCACGTCGACCGCCGCTAGGACAAACTCTACCTTCCTCGCTCGATCACCTCGGCCTTCAACACGAGGTTTATTATTGAATGCTTCGCGGGGTTTGAGGAGGTATAGTACGGGGAAGATCGGGTCAGAGGGGAGAGAGAGAGGGAGAGGAGGAGGGATGACCGGGATCGTGGCGCTGACCGTCGGGGGTCTAGTAGGGGTAAGTCCAAGTCAAACTCCCGACCGACTAAATCACACTTGGAAATCCTTCTTCCCCCTTTGTTTTCGATTTCACTTCCAAGCTTCCGCATCCTTTACCCCGTCGAGTCAGACGCTGATTCATAATATTCACTTTTGATCGTTGGGTTCATCAGGTAACATACCTCCTATCAAACCCGATCGCCCTAGAAGCCCCTGCGACCAACCCCAGCACCAAATCAACCAAATCCACATCCACTTCCAAGTCCTCGAAATCCAAATCCAAGTCAGACCAATCGACCCCGGAGAATATCTCCGACTTGACAAGTTCATCCTCAGGATCAACCGACCCTAAACCACACGCCGACGATTCCCACGCTCTGATCCACGGCAAAAATCCTAAACCTGGTCAGGATGGTTCGGACGTGGACGTGGAGACGACCACTCAACCTTCAGGACAAAAGATGATCTCGGCGTTGGAGGTGGCTAAACATGATCATGCGGGGGATTGTTGGGTTATTATCGGGGTGAGTTTTTTGGGGGCGATCTTGTTATTTCGAGCGTTTTGAGATGTGGTGTGGGGGGGTGTTTGAGGTGCGGAGGGGGTCGAGAGTTTTTCAAGATAGCGATATCGAGGGAGAAAGAGGGAGAGATGCTGAGGGATTTGGGAGAGGAGAAGACGTTTTGTGTTTCTTGCACAGACAAGCTGATTATCTTTGTTTCTTTTCCTTGTTTCCTTTTCTTTTTTCTTTTGTTCATCTCCCGGCGACTACTCCTTGCCGGAACGAACTCAACTCCTGGTCCGTCGCACACGTCCCCTGGCTCATCACTCCCTCCAACCGACGCACCGAACTCCCGGAACTCCTTTTCTTTTCTCTTTACTTTTCATCGAACCCCGCCTCCTTCGGAATACCGGGACCTTGCCCCCTGATCCTGCATTTGGCCGATTCGAGGGACTGTGTAGGGTAATGTCTATGATGTCACAGGTGAGCTTTTCTTCGTCGGGTCTCGTCGTGTCATAATCGATCAAACGCTGATGGGAGGACGGCGTTGTGTTGGGTGTTCCTGCGGTTCAGATTTTTTGGAGTATCATCCGGGTGGCGCGGGAGTCATCTTGAAAAAGGCTGGGCAGGATGCTACGTAAGTCGAGCCGACTCCGCCCCTCGTCCGACCTGTTATCCGACCATTCGTCTCCTCCCGCCCCTTCACAGCGCCATCTTCACCCCCCTACACCCTCCCAACACGCTCTCCGAACATCTCCCACCTACCGCTCACCTTGGACCCGTCGACCCGACCACTCTCCCCGATCCCGCTGATACCCCAGAAGACCCTGACGAAGCTCGTGTCCGCCAGGCTAGGGAGAATATGCCCCCGATCGAAAGTATCTTGAATTTACAGGATATGGAGGATTTGGCGGAAAAGGTGTTGAGTCGGACTGGGTGGGCTTATTATCGATCGGCTTCGGATTTGGAGGATTGTGAGTGGGCGAGAATGGCGCGGAAAGGGTGGGGCGGGACTGATCTGGGCGCTTTTCTCGATGATTAGCGTACAGGAACAACGAGGAATCTTGGAAACGATACTACTTCCGACCCAGAGTGTGAGTGGAAGACGACCGCCTCGGTCACCCTGCGCTCATCACTGATATTCGCCTCGCCTGATATTGCTCAACAGCCTACGTGACGCTCGACACAAGGACCCGTCTTCTACCATGCTCGGCCACCACGTCTCATTGCCCGTCTATATCGCCCCGGCTGCCATGGCTAAACTCGGACACCCTCTGGGAGAAGTCAACTTGACTCGTGGAGCTGGGGAATGTGGGATCGTTCAGGGTGTGAGTTCCGGATCGACTGTGTGTGATCTTGCTCATGACTGACTGATTGCTGCGTTTTGATAGATCTCGAGTAACGCTAGTTGCAGCTTGGAGGAGATGGTTGATGCTAGGGTTCAGGGACAGAGCTTGATCTTCCAAGTAAGCGCCGGTTCTGGTTCGTCCCTCGACGCGCCGCAGGCATACTGATTGTTATTCTCGGTCACGCCTCGAACCCCCAGCTCTACCTCAACAAAGACCGAGCCGCCTCCGAACGTCTTCTCGAAAAAGTAAACAAACTCGGATGTAACGGAATCATGTTCACCGTCGACGCTGCTTCTCGATCGAAACGGACTTTGGATCAACGAACCAAGGGAGTCTCGGACACCCCACCTCCTTCTGCGAAAGAACAAGGGTCGGGCGGGCAAAAGCCTTCCAAAGCGGCTGGAATCTCGCAAGCTATCTCGGGGTATCAGGACGACAACCTTGTTTGGGATGACATCAACTTCATCAAGAAGAACACCAAGTTGCCCATTCTCGTCAAGGGGATTCAGTGCATGGAGGATGCCGAGATTGCCGCCGAGTATGGAGTCGCCGGAGTCATCTTGGTACGTCGTGGTGGCGCAAACGTTGCCCACCGCCTCAAAGCTGATGTCTCACGCGTTTACTTGCGACTGTGGCCTCACACAGTCGAATCACGGAGGCAGACAACTGAACTTGTAAGTCGAGTCGGTTATTGCAAGAGATTTGTGTGGATTCGGGCCTGATCTGTTCTCCCCTGAATTCATCAGCTCGCCATCTTCCATCGACGTCCTATACGAAATCCGTCAAAAGCGACCCGATTTGTTCGACAAGATGGAAATCTACGTTGATGGCGGTGTCAAGTCGGGAACCGATGTGGTAAGTGGGTAGCGCGGCTTAGAGATAGAGCACTGCTTAGACCCCGTCCCTTTGCACTTTGCAGGTCAAAGCTCTCGCTCTTGGAGCCAAAGGAGTCGGTCTCGGTCGATCCTTCCTCTACGCCAACGCTTGTTACGGACAAGAGGGAGTAGAGAAGATTTACCAAAGTAAGTCGACTGTCGCTCAATGACTCTCTGCGAGACGGACAATTGATCATTGCCACCGGTAGTCCTGCACGACGAAGTCACTATGGCGATGGCCATGGTCGGTGCTCACAAAATCTCAGATCTCAAGCCAGAAATGGTCGAAAGAGCCTGGTGGTTGGGCGGTCACGGACCGAAATAGATAAACGAGCGACTTGGGGTTCGATGTACGGGTTTGTAACGATAGTTGTATCATGCTCTACTACTTTCGGTCGAAGGAGATAGGATATATAGCATTGGTCGGCTACATACGATCCGTTTACCACAATATCGTGCGGAACGGTTAAAGTAGCAATGACTCGACTTGAGATCAACCGAGATCCTTGCCGGAATGAATATCTTGGCGAAAAGCGCGGAAGCCGTGAGCGTCATACAAACGAATAGGTACTACGGTACAATCAAGCGGCTCTGGGGAAGTCACCGTAGTGTCCATACTTGTCGTACCCCCAAAAGTCGTTGATCCCAGTGTAGTTGGCCCAGATCGAATTACCTAAAAATGACAACACGTTCAGCGCATCGTGCTGGTCATGCACGAAAGAGACACACGCACCGACTCCAAAGCGATAAGGATTCGGGATATTGCCCCCATGCTCCTTGTCCAACCAGGTTTTGATCCAGTCAAGGATTTTGAGATGATCGAATACTTCTTTACCGTTGCGATTCACGCGAGGGTAGTCGCTGAATGAATAACGTCCGCCGTCAACGCTTTGAGCTTTCGAAGAGACCATCGTCGAATACAGGTACCTACAATGCGTCCCAAACCTTTTGTTTCTCTTCGTCCTCGCCGGCCCATACTACAGATGGCCTGACAAAGTCGTCTACCTTGACGTATTCCAAGTCGCTTTTTGCTATTGACTCCTGACCGCTGTGGTTCCCGAAACCGATCATGAGCTCTCGCTGACTTCATCCCGACTCACAAAAGACCGGCTAGATTTACCTTAGTACAAAGACGCAATCGTCTGCCTGATCGTTGACATGAAGATTATGGAAGACGACCGAGCGTTTCCCATCATTCTCCTCGTCATCGCCTTTACGTCCCGGAAAATCCTGGTCGCTGAACACGCTAGGGATTTTCTTCTCGCTGCAATAGGGCGCCATGGCAAGAGGTCGAGCATAAGTTGACGCTATTTCTTCTCCTCTTTTCCGCTGAGCCGCACGTTCTAGCATATCCGGATAGTAGAAATGGACCGCGCATCCACCGTCCTTCAGATCATCATTCCTGAACATTTTCTCCGGTCGGCCTGACATTTTCTGCATATTCCAGAACGAACCCATACCTCGCTCGTGGATGGCAGAATCTTCATTCCAATTGTCATCGCCGGTTTGTTGTCGACCAATTACCCACTCTATGTAATCATCGAAGAACACCCAGTCTTCCCCAACTCTGGCTACTTCGGCTTTCGCTACCGGCGTCACGCAAAGAGCCAGAGCTATAAGAGATCTTATCGAAACCATGTCTGAGTGAGTAATCTTCGGGCGCTAAGACACAATGGAATGGCATTTTGATAAGGCAACCAAGCTCTTTCGTTCGCTGTTGATGAACAATGCTTTATAGCTTTTTTCCTGACTTGGATTAGCCCATGTTACAGTCGGAAGCCAAGCCCCTTTCATCGCAACACATCGTGTGTCGGACAGGGGCTGCCCCTGAAATGCCCCGTGCCGAGCGGCTCCGAGCTTCTCGCGCGTGTTTCACGCCTGTTCTCACTGGGCCATCGCCGCGTGACGCCTACAAAAAGGGAACAACGTATATGATGATGTTTCTATATGTACAGAGGTGATGTAGGATTAGCAGCAGGACTTTAGCATTGTTGTCCCTCCAGCTGCCGGTTCGTGCCATCTGGTCTTCCTACTCTTCATATTCACCACGGATTTCGAAAGTATCCGGGCGCAGTAACAACAGTGTGATTCCTGGTCAATCATTCTGAGGAGCGTCAACTCAATCAGCACATTCGGCATTCCCGCATTCCATCACAGGGGATGATCAGATCAATCAACGGATATTTTCAAGGCAGATATATCGGCGATCAGCTGGGTCTTCTGGAAGTACGAAAAGAGAATGCCTCGATCGGCTAGGGCTGCGCTGAGCCCAATGCACGTCGGATGTTAGAGTGGTACAACATGTTAGCTGACAAGCCACGATCAGAGCAGCGCGTAAAACAATTCGGCCGCGGGTCCATTTCTAAGACTTCTTTGGAAAGGGCGCATATCTACCTTCTCCATCGTACCCCCAGAAATCGTTGATTCCCGTATATTCCGCCCAAACCGGAGCCCCTACAAAACGGACTTGCTCAGACTCACGCTGTAACGAGAACTTCAAACACACGGCACTTACCAACACCGAATCTATAAGGATTAGGTATCAACCCCTTGTGGTTCTTGTCCAACCAGGCTTGTACCCAGGCCTGGATCATGCTGCCGTCGAAAATCCTGAACTCTTGACTATATTGAGTAGCAGGGTATCCACTACAAGTGTGCTTTCGATGAGCGGCGATATATGATTAGTTCGATCGAGGCGGCTTACAGGGCTTGCCAAGCCTCGTCGCCCTCTGCTATGCTACCGGGAAATTTCACGCTGGGGTTCTGAAAATCCTTCATTTCAAGATATTCCGTATCTGCGCTAGCGCCGGTGGCGCTACGATCCGGTTGTACTGGTATTTAGCCCAGAGTCACATAAGCAATTCAGCCCTCTGACTTACCTGAGCACAAAATACATGTCGTCTTCCACATCTTCTGGATGCAGGGCATGGAACACCACGCTTCTGGAACCCTTGTTCTGCTCATCATCTGCCTTACGTCCGGGGAAGTCGCCATCACCCAAGACCGTTGGTATGGTTCCGTCCTCACAGAAAGGAGACATAGCTAGGGGCCGACCATAGTCCGCCATGTCCCAATTTTTGTTCTTCTGTTCGGCCCGCTTGAGATTATCGGGATAATAGAATACTACCCCGCAGCGGGCTATTTTTTCCTCTTCCGTGACCTCCAAGCAATCTAGAGGGAAGTTGTGAGCCTTTCGGACATTCCAGTATGTTCCCATGCCTCGCTCATTCTTCGCCGCGGCTTCATTCCAGCTCGGATCTTCCAAGACTTTCCTAGCGTTGTGTGTGGTGTAGTCTTCAAGATATTTCCAATCCTCGCCAACTCTTTCGTAGTAGTAAGCTGCCGCAAAAGGCAGAGCGAAGATGCCCAGGGCTGCCAATCGAACCATGATTGCAAAAAGCTTCTGATTTATCTGACCGTTGATTTACACTAAAAAAAGGTTGTGCTGATACTGAGGAGCTTACAGACCGGGATGACATTATCAATACTTCGATTTCGGTCTATATAGTCGCTGTTGCGGACTGTATCAACAGCTCGATGCTTCATACGCATGTCCCTTTCATCAGGTGATGTGAAACATACGAACATTCCGCATGACACCCCTGCCAAGGCTTAAGAACGTTCAAAGGATCGTGTCAGACTGAAACACAAGCTCGCCCCTGTCCAGGTCAAGGATCGTTCAAAAGATGTCGCGAACATGAAACACAAGCGCGTCTAACTGGCTTTACTGGCCTTCTTGATTTTATAAAGCCTGGATTGATTTGCTAAGTCCATCATCCAATCATGAGGTGTCTTTACCGTTGGTCCAATGCATTCAGCAAGGCAGAGCCTAAGCAATCGTCAAACGTTTCATACATTTCTAGCACCATGGTTTCCAAAACTTTCTCCTTGGTCACCGGTTTGGCCATCTTGAGCATGCTGGCATCTCAAGTTCAAGCGGGTACCGTTCATGTAACGAACAATTGTCCCTTCGACATCAAGTGAGTTCACGATGCGATGAGCTCGACCATGGAGAGCGGATAGCTTACCATCAGGTCCTCGCAAACTTGCGAAACACAGCGTTGCGCGAGGTAATAATCGTGAGTTTGCTTCCAATAATAAAGTTACAGCTCAAACTTCTAGCTGATACTTTGCCTTACCACGTTGCAGAGGGATGGGACAAGTGTCAAAGACTGGCGCCTAACAGCAAAGGTAAATGGAATGATGCATTTTCCGGTCCTTCTTGGATCGGAGGCAAGTTTCTCGGCGGTGTAGAACAATGGTAAGTGAAAAGCAGAATCATCCTGTACTCGCGTATCTAAAGCTTCGATATGTGATACACAGTGACACTCTGACTGGAAGAGGTGATGGCGGGGGATATACTGTGCGGCCACTTCTCGACGTCTAGGGAATGACCTACCACTAAGCATTTCGTTACAGCTCGCCGAGTTCGGGTTTGAAAAGGGATGGGATTCCTGGGATGGTGAGTGTTGCATGCTCGTGCATAAGGATGGAAGAACTTACTGATGCATGTGCGCTCCCTCCCGTGCTAGTTTCTCTCGTTGCTGGTCAGTCTTTGGTGTGCATTTCTGGCAACCAAAAAAAAAACCTGACGATTGATATTCCCGCTGCAGGTTTCAACTTACCGTATGCAAGAGACACAATCGCTACCAGACAGAGCAGCACCCAGTTTCTTACTTAATGTAAAACAGTATGACCGTCAAGACCGACAAACCGGTGCCAGGAATGCCTCAATTTGAAGGCATGTCCACGTTAATCAGCGTCATCGGCGCATCAAGCTGAATATGGCACTTCTCACAGCGGGATGTGGTCACGATTTCTTGGAGGATTGTCCGGCTGATCTTTTATCGGCCGACAAGAGTAAATACAGTTGCGCACGCTCTTCTTCGAGAAATGCGAGCTGAATGGTTCTCTCCTGGTCGAATTCGCTTGCAGAAACGTGCCAGTCCGCCGGATTCGCGAGGGTCACCTTGCCGGGTGCGTCTCGTCCTGTCCTACGTTGAAACGGCAATATTAATGATTCGAGACTCTCAGGACATCCGTTGGACTCGGTGGTCTGTCAGGGTAGCTACGCCGGTAAATGCCCCTCTAGTAATATCCCCGTAGGTCGGCTATTCAAACGGAGACCAGGATGATCGATCTCTGATATCCCTAAGAATATGATCAGCACTACAACGAGATGAAGCCCAAATGTCCGACCGCGTTCATTTACCCGGAAGATAACAAGCCCGCCGACATGTAAGTTTCCTGCTGCTTTCTGTCAAGCTGTCGCTAACGAGCGAGTCAAATACCAGGTCCGTCAAGACTGGCGATGTCGGAGAGTAAGTCATTTTTAGAATTCTGCTCGTTCCTGATAATTTACCAAGTGAAGGTCTTGTGCTTCAGATTCAACGTCATCTTCTGTCCCAGTGGAGATAGCAAATTAGGACAAGTTACCCATGCTTTGAAGCGAAGTGAACAAGAAGAAAGCTTCATGAAGCGCAGCAGGCTGACCGCGCGTGTAAGTCGGCCATGCACTTCTGCCGCGCCCTCCTTTGTACTGATCGACTTGCACTGGACCGACAGCACGTCGATGAAGCGACATAAGGGACTGGTAGATATACTGCCCTGTTTCATGAGCTATCTACCTCCTAAACAGCCTGCTATGCCCGTATTGTATTTGTACATGCTTTGTGCGCTCGATCAATTCGTGGTTCGAGTCTGTTCGGGACATTGTGCCGAATGATGTTAACCGCATGCCCGACCATCACTATCACTGCCTGCAACTGTTCGAAGGTAAAGACTTTGGTATCTCATACCAGACCCCGATTGGGATGACTACGTCTCGCCTACTTGACAACAGAAAACGCATCTACAAGTTCCCCTCTATCGTCTTATAAGCCTTACCAGACGTAACTCTCCTCCTATGCTTGCCCCCTCGCTTTCCGCTCCACCACTTTCTTACGTTCCCGACCAAACGAGCAAGCGGTCGCTCAGCATAGCGTTCGAATGCGAAACAACAAACGATGTTGACCATGACGATTGCCAGTAGTTCGAAACGGAATCGATAGGTCAGGTCGATGATGTCGAGCACAAGAGCCACGCTCTTGCTGGGCGCGAGCAACACCCATGTGCTGAAGACCGACAACACGACGAAACATCCAACAAGCGAGACTATCGGGAGATGATTGATTCAGTATGAGCCACCAAGTCCTGATGCAAGTGCGGCATTAATACTCACGGTTTGAGTGAATGGGCTTTCGGTAAGGCGGTCCCACGCTGAAGACGACAGCAACCAAGATATATTGGAAGGAGGAGACCAAGAACAATGCCGTGTTCTCGTAATTGAACGTCTCCAACTTCTCATCATCGACGTCTGGCTTGGAGTACCAAGGTTGACGACGGATCCAGAAAAAGACAAACACCTGGACAGAGAAGTTGATTATGGTTTGGCCGATGATGCTGGTCAAGACCTTCTTGGAAACGAGGCTCGCTGTCGGCCGCTTAGGGTGAATCTTCGGGTATGGCAATGTCCGGCCCACTGCGAGACGCGCGGTGTGAGTATTCAGCGATTTCGGGCAGTCTTCAGAAGGCTACGCACTGGCTACCGCAATAGGGATGATGATAAACAGATCGATGTATAGGAATCTGTTGGTAAGGGTTTAAGCCCATAAGCATTGGCAACAACGATCACGACAATGAAAGCGGCGGCTTACTGGAAGTCTCCCAGACTCGAAGCGAATGAATAGAGCTATAAACGGTAGTGACGATGAGCTTCGATCAATTGCAAGAGGGGCAATCCGGGTCATCCAGCTTACAAGGGTGACGGTGGTGAATTGGATGAGCGAGTATAGAGCCCTATGCACGTAGAAAATGCTTAACTTTGAGATTGAAGGAGTCGTCCGACACCTCGCACTTACATGTATTTGAAACAACTGAAGCTGGTGACCAAAGCGGCTCGACCCTCCCTTCAAGATGTAGATGGATGAGCACAACGCGGCTGTATGCTGCAGTCATAAATTGCGACTCACTTGATAACTTCAATGACACATGAGATGTCCGTAATATGACTAGTGAAAGGAGCAGCCACGGATGCCTCCGCTTCCGACAGCGAGATACCGATGTCGGCCGTCTTGAGAGCGCCGCAATCGTTGGCTCCGTCTCCGCAGAATCCGACAGTGTAACCCAAGGCCTGCAGACGTTCGACCAATTCCGCCTTTTCGTCTGGAGACATCCGAGCAAAAATGACACCCTTGACCAACATCTGCGGAATGGTGGCGAAATTTTAGATCCGCTCGTGAGCCTTCCCGCTTTTTGAAACCCGGCTCACCCTCTGCATAGTCTCGATGGGGGCAAATTCGAGCATCCAACGGAACACGTCTCCGGTAAGAGCCAATTGATAGTCAGGCTGGTCCATCTCGCCGGGCTCAAAGCCCATCGCGTATTCGTGCACGATCGGTTTCAGGGTGTACGGATCAAGTTTGTGCTTCTCATCATCGACGCTTGTCCAATCGATTTCTGAGTCTGGGTTGTGATTACCTCCTGCGCATTGAGAAAAACCTCCGTTCAGTATCGTTTGACATACACTCTACTTTGCAGAGCAACTTACCGCTAGCGAAAGTCGGAATATAGACACTTGCGGAATGCGAGACCAGACCACACTCTCGCGCGACGCTGATAGCAGTTCGAACATTGTCACCAGTGACCATTCGACAGGCGATGTGAGCGGATCGCAAGGCATGGATTGCAGGAGTGGTAGCTTCCTTCAACTTGTTCTCAAAGACGATGAACCCAAGGAAATGCAGACCACTCTCGGCCTGCTCCCTCTTCATTCGCTGAGCCTTAAGCCAGGTGAGACCTTCGACGCTTTTGCCGGCAATGGCGATAACACGGAAACCGTTTCGCGTGTAGTAGGATAGCATGTCGTCGTAATCCTTCGGGACTGTTAAAGGTTGGAGTTTAGTCAAAGCAGTTCAAGAAGAAAACCAGACCGGCTCACATGTCTCGGGATCGCAGATTTCCGGCATGATCTCAGGGGCTCCCTTGACGTATACCTCCATGCTGGTAGCCTTGAGTCGCTTAACAATGACACTCATACGCCTGAGAGCCGAGACAAAGTCAAATGTCCTTATGACCCCGAGTTCCAAGAAATGGGCATGCTGAAGCGGAAAAAGTTCATTAGCTGCAGACGCGTCATCAAGGTGACATTTGGTCTCACCTTTCCTCCAGACTTGAGCGCATCTTCAAGCTTCCATCGTTCAGTACCAGGTGGTCTGACAACCGTCTGCACGAGAGTCTGAGGCCTATCCACGACCCGAGCCTCCTTAGACAAAGCATCGCCGTTGGCGGCGGCCGCCGGCTTGCTCCTGCCTTCATCCAAAGTCCAACCAGTCCATTCGAACATTTTAATGTCCAGAGGGTCTCCTAGAATTTCGTCGTCGATAAGCTTGAGCGAATGGCAAGTGGCCAAGGCGTAAAGCAGCGGGGTTTTGCCGTTCATTCCTCCTCGATCCGGCACCTCCTCGACCTCACTATGCAATTCGCTAAATCGTTCGCTGTACTTGTCGACGGTTCGCACACCCAGGACGTCCAAGCCGTCTTCTGTCAGGGTACCGGTTTTGTCGAAACAGAACACGTTGACTTTGCCTCCGATATTGACTCGGTTGGGTGAGATGCAGAAGACTCCCAATTTGCGCAATCGATCAATAGCAAAGGTTGTTCCGATTGTCAAGGTAGCGGGCAAGGCAGGGGGAACAACAATAGTGATGAGATCAAGGGCACGAATGAGAATAGTGTGCCAGGCAATCTGACGGCCGGAGTGATCAGTACAAATCGACGATGCGCAATACTTGATCAAACGACTCACTCCCATCCGAACAAATTGCACGGCACTGATTGCAAAGCCGAACCCGGCAATCATTCCGAGAACGCCAATGAAACGCATAGAATCACGGTAGAATTTGAATCCCATCGGCTGTGGGTTCCACGGAACATGAGCCACAGTCATAAAGAGTCCCTCACAGCAGACAGCTTACCTTGGGGAATAGCATCGAACGGACAAGAGCACCTTTGGTGGTGTTGAAACCTGAGTTGCGTACGCGTCAGCCAGAATCGCATTTTAGGGCAGGACCGCCCGAGACTTACCGGTTCGCGTGACCATCGCCAAAGCTCGCTGACCGTCAGTCTTCCCTCCAAGGCCCATGATGGAACCCCCAGGTCGAACCCGAATGATCTTGGTTCCACTGAATAAGTAATGCTTGGCAATCTCCGCATCAACCTCGGTACTACCCTTCTTCTCTTCTCGTGCCAGCGAGCGGATAGCATCGTCCTTAACCGGGACTTTGCTGACGGGGACAGATTCTCCAGTAAGCATAGATTCGTTGACAATGGCGTCTCCCGACAGAAGGAGCGCGTCGCAAGGGAAGACAGCAAGACTGGGATCTGAGGCTTCGAAGATGTCGCCGGGAACAAGAGAAGCAGAGTCCATCGTCGTCCCTGAGAGCGGTTCCGAAAGGGTATTCCGTGAGCGGAGCGAGTTCGCACACCTGGTTTCTACCTCGACTCACATTCTCCATCTGCCATGACCCGCACGTTACAGCTAAACCTAGACATTTCCCTCATCCGCTCGATCGTCTGCAGATATAAATCCTGGTCAGCGAAGCCTCATGGAAACCATCACCCGGTACCGACTCACCCTCTTGGTCTCGATCAAAGTCGACAAGATGCTGGAGACACTGATCAGCGCAATCGCGAAAGCGTAGTAGTAGTAGTCGTCGATGGACCAAAGGGCGATCGAAGCGATTTGGAAGACATAGAATGGGTGGAGGACCTATCGATGGCGGGAGTTAAGTATTCGTGCGCCGCTTCCTCGTGTATGGGTTTCGACTCACTTCGTCCAAAAGCAACCCAACGACACCTTTACCCTCGATATCGATCACATTATCACCAAACAAGATCCTCCTCTGTTCCCTGACGTCCTTGTTCAGCCCGCTAGCGACCGCCTTGACGCTGGTCCACTTAGGATCCCTCCAATCCCTGACCAAACACCATCTCCCCGTGCCTGGCTGCAATGCAAATTTCGTATACCTGTACTCGGCAGTCTTGAGGAATCCCATCGTCTCCTCAAAGGCTGTCTGACCTTGTTCCAAATCGATGGTCATGAGATCTTTCGCCCCTCCAGTGGAAGTGGGGGTTCCGTTGGGCTCATCAGTCCCGTTCGGGGCGTGAGATCGAGCGACCGCGGCAGCCATGATCGAAGGCGCTCTCGATCCGACAGTCGATGCGACCGTAGGAGGTCGAGAGTGAATAGCCTTGCCCGTAGTCGCTTGAGGAAAGACAGTAGATAGAGGGTAAGGGTAAGGTACAACATCTTGTTGGATGATATGCAGATCCCCATAAGGCGTCTCGACGACCAACCAGCCGTCTTTCCCGGAACGTTCAAAGTCTTTTTCTTTACCACACCATTTGACCCAGATTGAAGGGACCCAACGGCCGATTAATCCGAGTCCTCCTAGCGTGACGATACACCCGATCATCCATAACAAGCTCTTGAATTTGGCAGTCACGTATCCGGTGAACCGGATCGACAGGTCCTCATCCGGCAGCGAGATGGTTTGTTTAGACCCTGAAGCGATGTCCGTGAAAAGCTGGATTGAGGGAAGGTCGTTGGGAGCTGAGGGATCCCCGAAAATCCCGTCTGTTGGCAACAGAGGGATAGGGGAAGACGGTCTAGATTGAGGTGGAAGCGACGTATCGTCGGCCAAGGAAGAACGGAAGGATTGATCGTCATCGTCCCTATCACCTCGCTGAGAGATCTCCGAGTACGTATCCCTCTCATTGGACGAGTAACCCCAGCTTTCCTCTGATGTCTCAGAGTCCCGGGAACGAGCGGAAGACGTCGATCGTCGGTGGGACGAAGCCGAGGTTCTCCTAGATCCTGGACGATGACTACCCCTAGACGACCGCCTCCTGATACCCGTCTCCTCGTCCATCTCGTCGTCCTTGTGCTGGTGGAATCCCAACGCGGAAGCGATCCGGGGCAACAACCCAGGACTGGGAGGAACGACATCATCCATCTCCACCGGACTCTCGTCCCACTCCGCATCCCCATCGCTCACAGCGACCGACCTCCGACTCTTCCGACTATCATTCCTCATGATCCTCGGTCGATCTTCATACTGATCTCTCTCATCGGCATATTCAGAGTAATTCCCCGAGTTCCTCCTCGATCGGGAAATGTCCCGGCTGTAGCGACGGTCGGTGCTGTAACGTCGCTCTTCGTCGTAGCTCATTCGAACACGGGACGATGATCGTCGGAGAGCGATACTGGGTCGTCGAGCTTGGTGCATGAAATGCATCGACGTGATCGAGGAAGGAACCGAATATCCTGCTTCGCCCGACCAAATGGCATCCGAGCCTAGAGATATATCATTTGGCATCAGCTCGGGTTGTCCTGCTACACCCGATCTCAACTCCGTATGAAGACTCACCAGAATCACCAGGTCCGGCACCTTCCATATTCTGGCCGATCAAAGCCTTTTCTTCTTCCCTCTGCTGCTCAATCGCCTGAGCGATATCCGCCGCCGAAGCGTTCTCGGTATAATCGTGATCCTCCTGGTTCGCATTTCGCGGTGGTTCATTCGACGACGAAGAAGGCCCGCCGTTCCCCCAGCCATCTTGGTTGTCGTCTTCAAGACCGACCATGATTATCAAGGGCTGTGTCTAAATGAGCCTGGATGAAATCTAGAAGCTACTTTAGCCTCAGCCAGATTGCTGTCTCTTGATGATGATCATCCCTATCAACTTCGCTCGTGTCTTTCGTTGAGGGTCATGGTTCCGAAATTCCTGCTTGGCGGTTCACGCAGAGTCTCGGGTCAAATACGATGCCGATTCATATCGCGTAAGTGGCTTTTCGCGCTTGACAACGGTGAGGCGAGACTTTCGCCTTTGACCTCAAGCCCACGACCTACGCATAGAAGTGATCAAGCGCAAAGTAAAAGGATTATACCAGATGACGCCAAACTGTTGACTGCGTAGTCCGAATAAGCAATATCTCGTCCATAACCGGTATCATCAATCGTGACTTGTGCCGGAATCGTACTTCGAGGGAGTACCTTCCCGAATTTGGTCTTCAGAGCCAGAGTCACCGACCAACAAATGAAATCCTCCAGCTTCATGCGACCTTGCAAGGGGAGTCGCATGTCCATTCTGGGGTGGACATCCTTTGACGGCAACATCTTGCTCATTGACATCATCGTGCAGTCCGTTTTCCCCGATGCGATCCTCAGTCAGACTGGAAGAAACTTTCTTTGCTTTCATGGGGGAAGAAAATTAGAATTGTACCACAAGAGAAGTCGAAGGAATGCGACCTCCGAAACAGCGCGTTGTTTGGCCAAGGATCAATGTGAAGCGCGTTTCCCAAGCCCCCCTTTCATCAAGGAAGAGACACTTGAGTTTCAGATTGTACCTGGATTGAGGGTATGACTAGCAGAACAACTCAAGTTCTTGTTAGGTGAGGGACAGAACTACATCGTCCAAGTAGTTTAGCACAAGCTCAACTCAGGAGCATCTTCACAACATCCGCAACGAAACAACCAATATGCCTCGGAGGTCCACATCGAGACGTAGACGAACTGTATCTGACCTCACGGGCGAAACGGTCATGGCGAACAGGAGCAATCCAGCCTCAGATCTTTCCTCCTCA
>Ga0308160_10004151_pt1 | contig 15676 bp, 16 predicted proteins | sample PhyFR1_FD_201036 | JGI IMG/M metagenome (GOLD analysis project Ga0308160, IMG submission 201036) | Phyllosphere microbial communities from UC Gill Tract Community Farm, Albany, California, United States - DLSLF.R1 | ecosystem: Host-associated > Plants > Phyllosphere > Unclassified | place: USA...
AAGAAAGTGAGGGAGACTGATAAGTGATTCTCGTGTACATGAAACCAAAGCACTCTAGTAGCGTAATGCGCCTTGATCAGCAAAAAGAATATCCTGTATACACTCTCGCGTCAATTGTGATCGGGCAGCAATGACATGCAATGTTATGCTTCAACTAAGCCGTATGATGATGCTCCTTTCATTTCGTTTTGATCTTAATGGAACGTTTTCAGAGTAGAAGCTGCTAATACGGCCATCCAAGAAGCTGGGGAAAGAACCCAACGGGGATTGCTATGATTTCTTTTCAACTAATGATGACAACAGTCTGTTCTTCTTGTTTCTTGGCTCTCTTGAACTTCGCCAAGGTCAAATTCAATAATCTTCGGAGTGCCAATCGCGCTTATCTAACGTGAAACGTCCGGAGTAATTATCGCAAACCAATCGGAGTCGGTCCTTTACCAACCTGTCGCCACACTCTGACAGCGAATTTCAGTTCATACGTCGGTCATATTTTGTACATACCAGATCATATGCCCTGATTAATGATGTCACTGATGATCGCTCAAAAAAAACCTTACCCGATGACATGCGAGTATCAGGAAATTTGGATAGCAATCGGGTTATATGCGACATGAAACGCAGGGGCACAAGTAATTATTGGTTTCGTTTTGCGACCCTTCGATGCGATGATCCCGTTGTCTCGGCCGGAGTACAGGGGACCGAGATTATATGTTCATGCGTTGCAAGATCAATGAGCGTGGTGGCGTGAACAGAAATTATCATCAGGATTGTCTAACGCTGATTGCTTTTTCCGGACGGCACTTGCGATCCTCATTAACCCGCGAGATGACCCATTTTCAAATCCAGATGCATCGCTTATCCCAGGCTCATAAGAAATTTTCCTGTTATCCTTGATATGTACTTATACATACTCAGCAGGATAGAAGGACTTCGTTTTGATAGGTCACTCCATGAATAGACCAAGCTAGTACTCTACAACTTCAACCGCTATCGCAACTCAGTCCAACAACCCCAAAGAGATCATGTCCTCCGCCGAACACTCTATCCACGTAGAAACTGATGCAGGTTCTTTCATGTTCAGATCGCAATCAACCGCGGTATCTTTGAGCAGGAGAAGTCTAACAGGAAGCGAGACAGCTTCCCAGGTCACTGGGGCCACGGTCGCTGACATCGAAGTGCGCACCTATTGGGTTCGGTACGGACTTCAACTACCGCCTCAAATGGGACTGCCCCCAATGTGCGGCTCTTGCGTTCAACAGCGCTCCGAGATCCCGGGGATCAAAGAAGGTCGAAACCCGGTTACGTGCGATCATATGGAATTTTTCCAAGCTGGGACGCGATGGACTCAAGGCGGTCAAGGCAACGATTACTCCGCAGATGTGTTCGCCATCTGCTGGGGTCCCAGATTAATTGGCTTCGCTCCGGACCAAGCAGGAGTCGCTAGATTTCAACGGCTGCGTCCAGATTTGACATGGACGGCCCAATCCCTGGTTCCGATCGATGTGAGGAACACAACTTGGCTGCCGTGGACTGAGACCGACATCAAAGAGGAACCCACTGACTAGGGCAACAACTAGACGGCCAACTATTATGTAATCTTCACCGCTGAGTTATATACTGTGATCCAAGGAGAGGTGGCAGTATGCAATATGGAAAACAGATGAGAAACGTAGTCCAGAACTGAACATGCGAATAGTCTTGTCGTCCAGCGAGAAATCCGGTGAAAAGAAAAGAAATCGATACAGGGGGTTGATGTGACATGATACTCAAAGTTTGATTCGTTTTGGGTGACTACAAGGTTGATATCTGAAATATTACGGTGTCAAGCGCGAGGATGATGAACGGCAAGCTTTCCAAGCAAGGAGACGGCTAAAGGGGACAGGGAACCAAGCAGGAGACCAGCTGACATTCACAAACACAGTCTTAATGCCAAAGAACGGTCTCGAGTCTGTCTCTCATTCTGACCCTTGATGTAGGCTTTAGTCTGACACACTACAGCGCGAGAATAGGTGATGTTGCCAATATGCACTCGTGCTTCTCCATCCAGGTAGCTCCATCGGCTGCCCGCAGGCACTACCATCGAACACTTGCCAATGATGATGGACTTCCTAATAAGGAGATAGCATGTCATGTAATGGCTGCATTGTCGTCATGAAATGCTTAGTTTCGATGACACTAATCCTAATCCTGGTCTTTGAGCGACTTGACATGCTCGCCCTTCTTTCCCTGCTCGCTGTCTTTTTGAATCCGTCGTCTGCAAAGAAAGTCGTTCGAATGAGTACAACCTCGTGCAAAACACCTCGACTGCGCGAGACATACCGCTTGACATCCCACTAAAAGTAAAACGCAAACGAACAGAACGCGAGGAGTCAGCAAGTCTGACTATCACTCTGAAATTATCGTCCATCCCGGTCCACTCACGTTATGAACCCTCGCAAAGTTGACCTCCATGACAGTGACCTGCTCCCTCAAGAACTCTAGATCGTCCTTGATATTGTTCAAATTCTTCTTCGCCGTCGAGAGTTTTTCCGAGAGCAACAAGACGGCCTCCTCCAGCGGGTACATCAACATCGTGTTGGCCTAATGTCGACGAGGCCAGATCAGTCCCAGAATCCGTTAGTAAATGGGTCGAACGAGTCCGACTCACACCCAACCACAACCCGACCTGCCCATTCTCCTCCACCTCGGCCTCGGCAAACAACGTGTCGTTCAACTCGTAAAGCGTTTTCAAAGCCTTTTGTCCTGGGATCTTGCCACTGGCTAGTTCCTCTTCCGAAGCCTCGAGCTCATTGGCTTCCGCTAAGAGTGCGTCTTCATCATCTTCGTCCTCGTCGTCGGCTTCATCATCAAGGTCGTCAGTCTCGTCGTCGACGTCATCCTCGTCATCTTCGTCTTTTGATACGACGGTCGGTTTGGTTCCGAGTCGCTTGCACTGAGGAAGAACGACGGTCTTGTGTTCAATTTGCGGCTATCCGAAGGTATAGCACCCAGAACCACTCACTCGTCGGGCTTCCATGAAACTGACGACCTTGAGAGTCTCTGCGATATCGGGGATCTTGCTCTCGATTCCTTTACGTCGGGTTTGCAAGCTGACTTCCATGTATTGGTATTTTCTATGAGGACAAACGAACGCACCAGGAATATCAGTTCGAAGTCCGAGCGGTAAAGACAGTGGAAGGACCTCACGAAGTCATCTCCTTGAACGAAGCCATGATCCCCTCCACACCAGCATCCTGTCCTCCAACGAAATCATCCACGTTGGTCTGTAACGCAGACGTGGATCCATCAGTGACATCCTCTCCAGCCACCTCACCACCCAAGCTCAGTACTCACCACAAACGGAGCATAAGGGATTCCACGAGGATTACTCTTGTCAATCGTATCGCTATGAATTCCAATGGTCGCCATACCGCCAAAGGCGGATTTGGGCTTGCTTGGCCCGGCTACAGCGTTAGGTCCCGACATGATGTGGTAAGGTAGATTAGCTGGAAGGTCGGCGTCCTGGCCGCATCGCCGTCCAATAGAGATCACGCTGTCTCAATAATAGATGATGGCCAGACGCTCGGTCGCTGGATATGAGGGGGGTGATTGACGCGCGAAGAAGCGTTTTCACGTGATCGAGCTCGTCATAAAGCGGCTGCCTTTACCGCCTGGAAGGTCTTCGAGCCGAGGTATAGCTTCACGTCGAAATGAAACAAAGTTGAAGACCACAACCGATGGAACCGCTTGAGGTATTTTCAGGAAGGGTACGTACAGGCCGAGAGATCCGTACAATCCCAAATCAAAAGGTGGAGGACCACCTCGTGATCGAGACTTTCTCTATCGAACGCGCGACCAATAAAACCCATTCGATCGAAAAGTATGGGTAGTCCTCCATCCGACCTCTATAAGGAACCCGTATTACAAACACGAACCTCCCTACATGTCGAATGACGTCTGAAGATCAACCAGTGATCTCCTTGTCCATAATATCCCAATGACCCTTTAAGGTCTGCTTATCAAAAAGCCCCGTGGAATCCCAAAAAGCGACCCGCGGTCGTAAAAATCCAATTTCCACATTCCAATCCGAAAGAATGTCGTGCGTATGTATTGACGCCATGTGTTTTGCATTTGTGTGTGTGTGTGTTCGGTATTTGTCGTGTGTCTCGTCATAATTGTCATTGTTGTCGTCACCTCGTCACCATCGTACCCGCAAGCTCATCAAGAGCGGACCCCTAAAACCCCAAAAATCCAGCGCTCAAGCCAAGATGGCGAGACTCCAATCCTTGAACCAAGCCGTCTGATCCTTTGGCGAAGCCCATTCCGTCTTGTGCCCACTGTACCCCGGCAACAACCAACCAACCAACAAACGAACGAACAACCCCATCAGCCCCTCCCAATCTCAATCACCTCGAACGTCCCTCCCGTCTGACTCACCCAAAGAAAGTCTGAGCTTGGATTCCTCGGAAAACAGAGTCCCATTTGGTCCTCAAGATCAAACCCGACAAGTTTAATTTAGATTCCCCATCCACAAAGATCTGGACTTGGCCTGTCAACCATCAACGACGAGTCAGTTGAAGATTCTTTCGAGAGGTACGCAGCAAGAGTCGGCCGGGGGGACTAACCATTAGACTGCCCAACGTCGTTCAATTTGATCCGTTGAGCGACGGTCACCCATCTACCCGTATCGAACCCAAACGATCCTCGTCCAACTGAAGACACCAAGGACAAACCCAACGACCCATCAGTATCCGCCTTCCTCCCCACCCAAACAACCGGATGATGAAACCATCGCGACAACGACTCACTCGAATCCCCATACTGAGGGTTACATTCGCTCATCGGTCCCGTGGAGCAATACCCGGAAGATTGTTGGACCGAGGTTGGGAAGTAGTTGTACGATTCTCCTGCCGAGTCGGTTCCTGTACGAACAAACCCGGTTTGCAAAATGAGCCCGGGTCGATTATGAAGGAGAAACCGAGGGGAACCCCCTGCGACCCTGAACTCACGCCACATCAACCTCGAACTAAAACAATCATCCCTCCCCTCCTGTCTCCCTCCCGAACACCCCATCGCCAACTCCTCCGTCGTCCCCCCATAAACACCCGGCATCTTGCCCCCCTTATTGAACTCGAACCCATCCTCAAACCAAACAGAATAAGCAAACGAAACCTCCTTGGCCGAATTCAAATCCCCTTCCCACGCCCCTTGGCCCTTGGTGACCACTCTCCCTCTATCAGGTCCATTAGAGTAAAACGAGAGTCCTCCATTCGGAGCGTCCTTGTTACCCGGGTTAATACTCCCCTTGGGGAAAAAGGCGACGATGCTACCCTTCCCATCCGGTGAATGACCATTGGACGGTTTCTTCCCTTTTCGCAGGGGGATCCCTTCGTGCAAGTTGAACCGAGCGGGGAGGGAGGTCGAGGTGGTCCATGCCGAGTTGGAAGGGTATCCGCCGGAAGGGAAGAGTCGGGGGAGGAGGAGGGAGGATGAGCGGGGGTCGAGGGGTGAAGAGTCGGGGACGGGGTGGGAGGTGGTTGTCGGGGTGAGGGTGGTGAGGAGGAGGAGAGTGAGGGTGGTGAGCATGTTACTGGGGGATGATGAGAACATGGTCGGCGTGTTGGGCGGTGAGGTGGTTGGTTGGTTGGTTGGAAGAAGAGATTGTGGGTCGACGTCGAGTCGTGTGTGTGTGTGTGGAGTGATGGTGGTTGGATGTGATGATCCAGTGTTATATATACCGTCGAGGTAAAGACTGAATCAAATGTCGTCGGCACGTTCGAATCAATCGAATGTCGAGGTGAGTGCTCGTTTGTGTGAGACAAGTTGGTAGAAGGAAACGATTGTCGGTGTGTATTTGTTCGATCGACCAGCGAAGGAAAGAGAGAGAGAGAGAGAGACGAGGTGATGACAGCGCGAGAGCACAATAAGCGAGACAAAGACAACCTTCCGGAGGAAATCGATGAAAGAGAAAGAGGAGAAATAAAGTTTATTGATGGATGTGAGAAGAATAGAAGAAAGAGGGAGAGACAATGGGTTTGATGGATGGTCGAATCAATTTGATGGATGAATATATCCATCAATCCCCTGCCTACCCGGTGACAAAGAAACGAACACCCTTCGCGTCCTGCCCTCTTCCCCGGTGATCGAGGTGATCGCACGGGGGGTGCGTGTTCCAGATGAGTCGACGCTCGGTGATCGCCCTCTTCTTTCCTTTCTCCCCGAACGCGTCCCAAATCGCGTCGGATGAATCCCCCCTCCCTCGGGGTATATTTTCCCGCGCTTGTGTCACATAACCGTTGCCCTTTGGTTCCGCCCCTCGACGCGCCTGGAACACACAAAGAAATAGCTTCGCGTGTCCCTCACCCTCACACTTGATAGCCTCCGTCAACGCGTCCGCCCGGCCCGGGAAGGTGGATATGCTCGGGAGGTCCGTGCTTCCCCTGCTCCCGAACTGTTTCATACCTCGCGAGTCCTTTTTGTCTTTGGTCCCTTCGAGGTCGTCTTGGCCTTTGTACTCTTGCGACCTCGACCCGCAACCTCAGCGCACAGCACCAATTTATTCCCCCTGAATCGCCGTCCAACAGTCGTCATATCCAGACAAACCGACCTTACATATTCGTTCACTCTCGATAATGCCAGCCAGACATCGAATCATCGCCAGACATAAAGATCTACCCGCCAGAATCAATACATCAAGACCAAGGGGGATCAAAATCCCTCCCGATCGTACCTCAAGACGAACGCACGGACCCATGTGTGAATCGCAACGCGATCAAGACGGGCGAGTAGGAGGAGGAAGAGGAAGAAGAGGAAAAGGCGGCGAAGATCGATCAAAGAAAACGGTCAAACACCAAGATCATGACTAAAGCCGACCCAGGAAGACCCAACATAACCTAAAGAAGAAGAACCCACAGACATCTCGATTCATCTAAATAGATTAAATTTGTGGTATTTTCGATATGATGAGTCCAGCTTCTCACGTACGGATTACAATACTTACCGAGTCTAGAGTATACTCTCCGACCGGAATTTGTCCCGCATGGGCGTTGATATCATCTTCTTCCCTGTATACTGCTGCCTACCGCTGGCCCGCAGAGAGAAAGATTCCCGCAAGTCATGATGATCGAGGCCCGATAGTATCTTTGTGGGCCATATAAGCGCCCATGGATCTTGTAAGATCTTGCTTTTAACAACCTCGCCCGATGGAGGTTTACAGGCATCTTGGTTCGGGTACAATTGCTGGAGCCTCGAAGTCCAATCTTTCGTTCGTTTAATAGACCGAACGGGGTCAAACGCGATATCCCAAGAAAGACGACGAGCGTCCAGTCTTTTCTGAGGTTATGTAAAATACCACTACCTCCTTCAAGCCCACACCCGAGTTGTACTCGTGTACGGTCTCGCTTATGCGGAACTTCACTTGACGAGCTTGATGTCATCCCGGACTTCGCTGTTCACCTCAGTCCTCATGAATCCTCCCACGATCGAGTTCCTTCATCTCCCGCTTTCGTACCACAACTTTGTATCCTAGCCACCTCAACCGACATACCTTTTGGTCATCTCTGACAAGCCACTATTTGGATGCCAGACCTGTCCCCTCCATCCAAGTTGAGTTGGAATCTACCTTGCCGGTCTTTTCCCGCCTCGAACTCTTGTCTCTACGTTTCAGGTCATGTGAGACGGCTGATCTCGCTGATGAATATACCCCAATACCACCAATCCTTATCTTGAGGACAATTAACAGGGTCAGGGATGAGCGTAGGTGGAAAGAAGATCAGGCATATTACTTGCTGAATCCTAATCAGGACAGCGTAGATGCTGATGCTTGCTCGATCCAGGGACGCTTGTCTGTGCAGCGCGCTGTCATACAGGCTCAAGTGGGTTGCAGATCTTAAAGAAGGCGGTTTGCACGAGGAGTGATTGCCTTGTGCCATGGCATTTGCGGAAACGAGATTTACGTACCATATTACGATCAGACTACGACGAGTGAGCACAAAACATTCTAATTGCCGAGTCAGAGGCGATGCAGACGGTGGACTAAGAGTACTTGGCGATTGTCAACTTGCCCGTCATCACCCCGCGCTCAGATCGGCGGATTTTTGTAAATGAACGTCCCGGGAGGACCCGGTCAAATCGAAGCTTTAAAGTATTCAGAACTGAAACACACGTATATAACTGGAGCAGGCCTAATGACAGCCCGCATCAAGCAACGCCGATATGCTGGATCGACGCATCGCGGAAAATTGATCGCGCGAACGTGTTTCCCAAAGGCTGAGTTCTTGATGCGGCTCATAGCAATCATGTTTGCAGACACATCCTTTGGGCTTCCTCCCTCGAAACCTCTGTACGACCGGACCTGGATGAGATCAGTGAGTATTGTCGAGGTCGCGATTCTTTTTAGTGTTCCCTCTCGCGCGGGTCGAGTCATGTATGAGTAGGCTCGCGATGAAAGGAGGTAAAAGTCACGTGATCGACCGAGTTTTGGCGACGAGAGAGATAAGTCTAGAGCGTGAGCGAGCATATTCAAAAGTTCCGGCCGTTTGACGGTATTTACAAAGGGACACCCGATTATACGAGCCCAACAACCACTCCTTAAAACCCCACCTCACCTCACTCTCCACTTCCGGGAAAACACTTTCACCACGTCCTTCCTCGCCGTACAAACGTTCCGAGGCTTTCCACCTAGATACATAGCTCGTACCGCAGCTCGTCTCATTAGACCCTCATCGCTCGCACTTCGACCTATCAATCCGTACCTCCTGACACACTTCAAAATGGCTTCCACCTCCACTTCCACCGATGTCTTTCAACTCCCCACACTCCCTCACGTCGCCGCAGCCGACCCCGATGTAGCCATCCTCGACGCCTACCGAGTAGCAGCTGCCAAGGTCGTCAGCGAAGCCGTCGAGATCGACCTTCAAAAGGCTTACGAAGGGGTAGATATCGGGAACCGAAAGGCCGACTTGTACGTCGCTATGCCTAGGTTCCGACTGGGTGGCAAGCCCGATCAGTGGGCGGAGAAGGTGGTCAACCATGTGAGTCCAGGCGAGATGGGGACGGCGGACGTCGGTACGTAGATCCTGAACCCAGCTGATCTGATTCTCGTTTCTCGGTTGCTCTAGTTCAAAGCCAACGAGTACCTCTCGAAATGTACCTCTGAGAAAGGTTTCGTCTCATTCACTGTCAAGTAAGTTTCACCTCATCTCACCTTTCCCATCTCCCCTTGTCATTCGGATGGGAATACTCACCAAGTACCACCCTCACCCCCTCACCAATCGCAGCTGGGAGACTTTCACCCCTCAAGTCCTTCGTCAGATTAGGAATGCCAGCCCCAAGTCGTCTACGGGAACGAGTGCCAAGCCTCTGGACAAGGTCTCCAGCAAAGGAGGGTACGGAAGTAACAAGACCGGAGAGGGAAAGAAGATCATTGGTGAGTACCCCTCAAGCCTCGCTCTCAGAGGATCCCACAGCTAACCCTTCGGTACCTCTCAACTATGTGCTCGCAGTCGAATTCTCCTCGCCCAACATCGCCAAACCCTTCCACGCCGGTCACCTTCGATCGACCATCATCGGTGCTTTCCTTGCCAACCTCTACGAAGCTCACGGATGGGAAGTCACCCGAATCAACTACCTCGGAGATTGGGGCAAACAGTTTGGACTGCTTGCTGTTGGATTCGAGAGGTTTGGAAGTGAGGAAGAGTTGGAGGCGAATGCGATTACGCATTTGTACCACGTGAGTTGGTGCCGGGAGATGATCTTACGGGGAAACGGACGCTGATCGTTGTGATTCTGAGGCAGGTCTACGTCAAGGTCAACCAGGAAGCCGAGGCTGATCCTTCGATCCACGACGAAGCTCGATCTTTCTTCAAGCGAATGGAGGATGGTTAGTCTAGGCCAGAAACTGTTCCAGCGCATCGTCAGTTTACTGATCTTCTTACTCTCCCTCTCCCGCCCCGCCCTGACAGGCGACGAAAAAGCTCTCGGCCTCTGGTCCCGATTCCGAGACTTCTCCATCAAACGTCTCGAAGAGACTTACCAACGACTCAACATCCATTTCGACTCGTACAACGGTGAAGCTGCCGTCAAGACCGAGCGAATCGAAGAGGCTTACAAGATTATGGAGGAGAAGGGGTTGTTGGTCGAGGACAAGGGTGCCAAGTTGTGTGATCTGCAAGAGTACAAGATGGGACGGGTCGTCATCAAGAAGGCTGGTGAGTCGGCGTCGGCCAAGTCGGACCGGGGTGCTGGATAGTCTGGAGGGCTGATGTCGTCCTTCCTTACAGACGGAACCAGTATCTACATCGCCCGAGACGTTGCCGGTGCTGCTCAACGATACGACCAGTACAAGTTCGACAAGATGATCTACGTCGTGGCCGCCCAGCAAGATTTGCACAACAGACAGTTGTTCAAGATGCTTGATTTGATGGGTTACGAATGGGCCGATCGATTGGAGCACGTCAACTTTGGTGAGCGCATACGGCCTCTCCACATGACCGAAAAGAAACTTACCTCATTCGCCGCGTGTCGTGACCAGGTCTCGTTCTCGGAATGTCGACCCGAAAGGGAACGGTCAAATTCTTGGATGAGATTCTTGCCGAAGCTAAGGACAGCATGCACGAACAAATGGCCAGGAACGCCGAAAAGTACGCTCAGATCGAGGACCCTGAATACACGAGTGACGTCGTCGGTCAGACTGCCGTCAAGATCCAGGACATGTCCGCCAGGCGGTGAGTCGTGTAGAGAAGCGGAGTAGGCATCGAACTCTGCTGATCTTTCGGACTACGGGTGCTATAGAATCAACGACTACACCTTTGACATCAAGCGAATGACTTCTTTCGAGGGTGACACTGGGTAAGCATGATCAAGTCGACCATGCAGCCTACGGCTCGCACGCTAACGAAGTCTGTATACTACCAGTCCCTACATCCAGTACTCGCACGTCCGATTGTGCTCAATCGAGCGAAAGAACCCCAACGTTGTCCTCCCCGAAGACCTCACCAAGATCAATACCAGCTTGATCACCGAGCCCAAGGCCAGGGAGATCATCTACCTCCTCGCTTGTTACCCTCAGCTCGTCAAGGACGCCATGAAGGACTACCAGCCTTCCGGAATCGTCACCTACATGTTCAAGCTCACTCACGCCGTCTCTTCGGCATGGGAGTTCCTCAAAGTTCAGAATCAGGAGGAGGATCTCGCTCAGGCTCGAATGTATTTGTTCTTGTGTACACGTGACGTCTTGTCTAGCGCCATGAGGTTGCTCAGCTTGACGCCCCTTGACCGAATGTAGGAGGAAAGATTAGGGTAATATACGTAACGAATCATGGCGACATGGATGCACATAACGATTGAGACTGGATACCGCCTTGCGGGATATCCGTTAAAATTTTGGGAACCGTGTGGACGCTCAGCCGATTAACTGTCCGATCTTTATCCATTTTCAATTTATACTGCCAGGGTCTCTGGTAAGCTTGGGGATGCGTTGACTTTAGACATTGAGCGTTACAGTTCTGCCACGACAGATCTCGCCTTTCGATATCAGGGAGGAGGGGTCACGCAGGCCAGACCCGGTGAATTCCTGTGCAGTCCTTCTGCGTTGCCAGTGCTGAAGAAGGCGCACCGGATCCCTCGTCTGAGGCGAGCCGATCTAAACGATATCAATTCGTGGACTCCTCACAAGTCCAGATCTCATCATCAAGAAGCTCATGAGGTAGACAATCAGAATGCGATCTATAGGAGTCTCATGGTATTCGCTTCGAAAAGCTTAGCGGTTGCTCAATTCTATTACGATGAGACTCCATGCTTTTCCATTAATTCCTGCGCCTGCTGCTTCTCTTCTACCGTTGGCGGGTGATCGAAAACTGCGGGACCAGAAGGAGGTCCCGGAGCGGTCTTCAGAGCTTCTACCGAGTCGATCGATGTTCTCCCGGACCGCTCCTCATCCTTGATCGCCGAGGTGTGCAAATTACGCATCTTCTCCTCCAGACCTTGTCCTTCGTTCTCACTAGAAGGTGCGTCGAGCTTACCCGCGCCCGTGCTGGCCTTTCCTGGAGCCGCTGCCCCACCGGGGACGCTGTGCTGATCGCGACTTTGCTCAGATGATGCGACCGGGACAGTCTCGCCGTGCGAAGCCTTCTCGGCTCCGCCATTGACATGACCGGAATTCCTTGCGGCTGCCTGCGCCCCGTTTCCAAGTGGCGGAATCGTTGGGTTACCTTGTTCATCGAGCCGGCCTCCATCAGGAGCCTATTGAGTTACACCGTAAGCAACATGCTGGCTGAAGTCGGATTTGGGATAGACGTACCAGGTAACACTCTTTCACAAGCGTGTTCCAGTATGTAGTATGGTCAAATTTGTAGTTGTTGTCTCCACCAAACTGTATAGTTCAATCGGAGTTAGTTGAGGTGATACGAACGTCCGATATAGTCCAACTCACCTCAAGGTCAAGCTGCTCTCTAGGGACAATCTCCGGCATGTTGGGGTTGAACCGAATCTATGAGTGTGTTGTGATTAGCGTTCTGCGAGGAATATAGCTCCTGACCTTGACTCGCCTTCTCCTTGGTGACCGGGTCCATAAAGGGCTGAATGCCTTGGAAGAACGCGTTCACCCACCATCTGTAATGTCACGGCAAAGGTCAGTGGCCGCGGCTAGGGTGTGATGTTGGTATCAGAGCGAGTCATACTCACGGCATGTTCACAACGATTGCTTTACCCATCCTTTCTACCTAGATTACCCAAAGTCGTCAGATATGGATCTACCTGAAATAAAGTTTCTCCCCCGAGGCTCACATAATGGTTCTGCAGAATGTTCAACACCTGACGAGCGGTGGATATCGATGGATTACTCTGCGAAGTAGCAGATGCGTAATCCACGACGATGGTGACGGTGTCGACTCCAGGCGTCGCCATGTCAATTGCCCGTTCTCTGTGTAAATGAGACAGTTTAGCAAACAATATCGGATCTGGCAGGCGAAGTGTGGCTCACAGATGAAAGATCAGGTGCTGAATTTGACGAGGACTCTTTGGAGTATTTTCTCGTCCGGGTCTCATATAGATAATAGGTCGAGCGTCGATGTCGAATCCGTTGATGATACTACAGCCGACCATCTGGATGAGCACGAAAGAAAAGGCTTGTCTTCAAGACCGCACAGAACTCACATCTTTCCCGTCTCCGCTTCCTGTCGCAGTGGAACGGCATCAAAAAGAGGCTCTCATTCGCTGCAAGAACCGTCATCATGCTCACTATCTTGACATCGTCAGGTTTGATCAGATCAGGCTTATATTCCCGCCTCCAATCGATGGTTCCCTTGATCCTTTCCTTTGCATTGTCCATCTTCCACTTGGCCGCTCGACAGTATCTTGGCATACATCCAGGATCGCTCAAAAACCTCTTCTCCCATGGATGATAAGGATCAGATTCGGGAAGGAGCAGTCCGAAAGCATACTGTAGATGGCAGATGACTGTTAGCGGATAGGGCGGTGGTATCCGAGCAAAAGTGACTGCACACCTCTTTCAACTCTTCAATCTATGAGAAACGGCTGGTTCAGCGTTTCGAGTCATGGCACGATTACACGAACAGTCTCACGTGTTGCTGCTGCTCCGCAGTATAATCTGGACGCTTCTTGGGCACACATTGAGGGGCAGGAGACGTTTTAATCTCGCTTGTGGTAGGCCTGTTTGGGTCGTCCGATACTGATGATCTTCGAGAAGAGCTTCCTCCGAGGCGGCTAAGGAATCCGGACATGTTTTTCAGACGTGTGTGAGAGTGTTCTGACCTTCAGTTCTGTGGTTAGGGTTTACAGACAATAGCTTATGGCTATCCGATTCCATCACCTCCAAATTTCAAGAGCCTACTTCTCTATTGCGCTATTGCTCTACCATCGTACCATCGCCATATCTTACGTCTCTCGATTGCTGACTGACGCTCGCCGGCCGAAATCGGCAGCCTCTCGGCACGATCAGAAGCGTGACGTCACGTCACCTCGGTCATCGAGCGATTCTTTTGCAGAACGAGGTATGCACATAAAAGGAGGTCATACATAGCTACATAGGCTCTAACAAAGCAGCCAAGCAGGTGGAAGGGTCATTATGTGGTCATCAGAGTAGCATCCAAATTGTTTCATCTTTTTATCTGTTTCTTGTCCTTCGTCGGGTACCTCCATTTGCTGTATCGTTGCTACGGGTGGCTTTGGCAGGACCAAACGGTGTCGCGCTCGCGGCAGCCTTCTTTTTGTAGTTCACTTCTTTTGACCTGCTCGAGCTGTCGTTGATATGCGTCTGCGAGTCAAGCACATTGGAGCTGATCTTTCGTTTCGGAACGTCATCATCGAATTCCTGATGGCCTTCGGGCCCAAGCAGCAACTCGTCTTCGGATTCCGCCGTCGGGTGGTCGTCGACATCGATGCCTGAGACTAACTGAGAGCCTGGAGGCGGATCAGGACCGGAAACCGAATTCCTGCTAGACGATGTGGCGGAGGAAAAAAGCGCCTTGTTCCTGTTCGCCTTTTTGCTGGTTGCATCCTGCCCTCGATAGACTTCATTGACAGTGGATAGCTTTCGCTTTTGTTTCGGCTGAGGTCGAGCTGACACGATTGCAGGTGCCGGAGATTTCAGTCGCGGCGGCACTGTAGGCGTAGATTGACTAGAAAGCTTGACTGATGATCCTTCCCTCGTCCGCGAACTTCCAGTCGAACGGCCTCGTCCTCTTTTCGATTGCGCTGTGGCCATCCGAGACGGTCGATCGGGCGATGAGTTGGAGTTAGAACGACTACTCGACGGCATCAGATCCGGCTTAGTGAAGTCGACCGGGCTTTCGATGACCTTCTTCCTCGCGTTGCCTTTCTTAGGTCGAGGAGGTGTGGCGGGGGTCTCCACCTCCGTATCAGCTTCGGTGATGTCCTCCTGGGCAACATCAAGGAACGGTGATGCCATCTGAATTGGCATTGGTTGATTTATAATCGAGCCCCTCACGATATCTGGAGGGATCTCGACAGGTCCGGTCGACATCCGAGGCGGTGTAGGCGACCGCGATGCAGGTCGAGGCGGATGATCTGGTAATCTACGAGGAGGGTACTGCACTGGCGGCCCAGCATATGCAAAATGACCAGGATGGGTATATTGGGGATGATTACCCATGATCGGGACCAAATGAAACCCTTGATGCGCGATATTTCGCCCTTGCAGGTTCACACTGGCTTGAGGTGATAGCTGAGGTCGCCCATAAGGGCTCATCGTCATAGGATATGGCGAGCTGGGAGACCCTCGAAACGCTGGAATTTCCATATTGCCTAAGGCGGTTCGAGAGAAAGGTGCAGGCAGACCTGGTGTTCGATTGGACCTCGAAGAAGCGCTTGGAGAATTAAGCATGAACGCCATGGAAGATGGAGGTGGGGGCGACCGAACAAGAGAGGAAACGCCGACGACGGGAGATGTCGAGAGTCGTGGCGATTTGGCGCTCTCGTCATTGAGAAGATCGGCAAGCTGAGGTCGACCAGAGCTTACTCTTCTAGAAATTTCACCGTTTCGAGAAGGTACCGTGACTCGATGACTCGAAGTCGATGGCAAAGGCCTGGTAGTAAGAAGCTCGGTTGTCTCCGACGCCGGTTCGTCGCCGAAGTTCGGCTCAATCTCACTTTCATCAAAACGGCGTTCGTCGTATTCTCGCCCAGTACCGTCAATCTGCCGATTCACGCGCCCTACTTG
>Ga0308160_10004153_pt1 | contig 15671 bp, 21 predicted proteins | sample PhyFR1_FD_201036 | JGI IMG/M metagenome (GOLD analysis project Ga0308160, IMG submission 201036) | Phyllosphere microbial communities from UC Gill Tract Community Farm, Albany, California, United States - DLSLF.R1 | ecosystem: Host-associated > Plants > Phyllosphere > Unclassified | place: USA...
CGGTACATGAGATTGGTATTTTGTGCTAGAGCATCAGCAAATCTTCTCGAGCTTTTAGAGTAAGGAGTGGACTGACCCGCCTACATGTCTCTATCGTCCTAGAATCGGCATCGTCACCAGCATGGTAAGCTCCAGTTCCAGCTGAATCTACCCGGATATCCATTCTTTCAAGGAGTGCGGTTCGCTGAGTGATCTGGTGCTTCAAGACTGCTTCAGCCATAGGTGATCGGCTGAGGTCAGTTGTGCTGCATTGACCTGCTAGGAACGACATACCAAATACTGGAGGAGGAAAGATGCGATTAGCTTGACACCTGAAATTAGGAGAATTGCTCACTTGCTGATGATCAGCTCCGGTCGAGCAATCGTGATGTATGTGAGCTTACCCGAGGCATACCATCAAGACATTCACTACCTCTTTATCACCTGCCATTGTCGTTATAAGTATGGTTGTCGACGACGGTCAATACCTCGTCGTCACCGAAAGTCAATCTCGGTGCCCCACATTCCGAAATTTTGGTACAACATACACCTACACCTATACCGTACCTCTTGTGTACGATATACAACAACGATGATACCTACATTAGACTTTTTGCTGCCCTCGCTACATCCATCGACACTCTTGGATGTCTCGTTTCCCATTACTGGACCTGGGACTGCGAATGAGCCAATTGTCAAGTCACTACCGATAAAATACGGGGAGTATGCGCCGGTTGGAATTGTTAAGCGTATGCTCGCTTTGGAGGGGGATCAGGTATGCTGGATCGAGCGCACGTTCGTATTTGAGCTGACCAGTAGGTGCTAGCTGCAGATGATGGATTCCGAATGTCGACTCTCCACTTGAAGGCAAAGGGTGAATCTGGCCCACCAGAAGTGACGAGGCAGGAGGATGTACCTCACCGAAACGGGTCCACTTGGACTGGTCTGGCGGCTGTACAGGGGTAAGCTATTGTCTGTGTATGAAGACGACCAAGCTAACTGTATAGTGGAGCCATATCAGCCCTATCATCCGGTCTCTTGACATATCATCCCTCCTCATCCTCATCCTCGAAATCCCGTACATTGACAGCACCCGTTACTTGCCTCGCTACCGCCTCTTCATCATCCACTTCATTCGCAGTAGCTGGAAATGGTCTTGAAGTCAGTATATGGGACGTCGAACGTACTTTCGCAGCTAGCGGGGAGAAGGACGAGAGCATGAGCACGAATAGTAAACGTAAAAAGGAGCTTGAAGAGGGAGAGACATGGAGAGCCAAGAATGTAAGCTACCACTTCCCTTGATTAGCGAATACTAATAACAGCTACCCCCAAATCACTTGCGATTACCTCAACCTGTCCATCACCTTGCCTTGACGTATTTACCGGGATCGGAAGATGTGCTGGCTACCGGAACCAGGCTGGGTACGGTTAGAAGATACGATACTCGTGCTCAGAGGAAACCTACGGATGATTGGAAAGTAGCAAGGGAAGGTGGAATTAGCACAGTAGCTCCAGGTGGTTCTGAGCAGTACGTCCACCTCTCATCCTGTGTATGCCGCATTGCTGACGATTAGTGAGCTATTCTTCTCGGACCGATCAGGATTGCTCGCATCGCTAGATCTTCGAACTGGAAAAGTAGCATATACTCTCCCAGTATCTTCCACTCCCCAGTACCTCCTCCCCATTTCCGCCGATGGAAGGGATACAAAGGTCGGCTTAGGTTCAATTTCATCTGACGCAACATTCAGATTACACGCCACAAGCGGAGTAGAGAGAACAGGAAACAGGGGAGATAAGGAGAAATGGACAAGAGGAATCGTCAGTGTCGCTGGTGGAGTTGGCGGTCAGGGGGTATGGAGAGGATGGGGCGAGATGGAAGAGGAGAAACCTGAAAAGGTCAGGAAGGAGGGCGAGGAGGGTGACGATGAGAGTGAAGATGAGGAAGTCGATGAAGAGGAGGTTTGGGGAGAGATGAGTGAGGTCGAAGACAACGGGGAGGAGGAAAGTGATAGTGAGGAGGAAGAGGAAGAAGAGCCAATCAAGACCAAGAAGAGACGTCAGGCATGAGCTGCTCCTATAGCTGGGGCGAGTGAATGTCAATATATGCTTAATGACCAGGACCACATCGAGAAATCAAGATCTGGTAGGTAAGCATCATGTATGTGCATTGCATGGAGCCCAAGCATGCACAGACCCCCCGGCCTACTTACAGCTACTGTACTGACCGACCTGAATAACGCTGTCAGACAAACCTGACGGACCTCAATCACTCCCTTTCTACCACCCTCCCGGACCTTCGTGCTCAGCTAGGAAAGCCAACAAATCCTCTATTTCAGTCCCAGACGCTTTTATCCCCGGATCGACCTTGGACTCTTGCTGAGCGGACGCTTTGATTTTCGGGACGTGACGTTCGAACATTCGGACATGGGCCTCTACAGATGTCAGCTCGCATTTTTTGCGAGTAAGGATCGCACTCACGTTCCGCGAATCTGACAACTTTGACTTTCGGCTACACCTTATCTTCATCTTTCACTTCAGGCCCGTCGTCACTGACCTCGACTTTGGCGCTGACAGCTGCGATGAGCTCGATGCTCTTGCCTTCAGGCGTTATCATCGCAGCGACCCCTCCTCCCACATCCCTACATTCTTCTTTCGATCCATGAGTCATGTATCCCACCCTCACTTGAGTCGGGTCTGATGTGTCATCGAGTGGATAAAGGCGATTATGAGGAATGACGATGTCCGTTCGATTCTTCCTGAACTCGTCTTTGGTGCCGATCGTATTGACAGGTTCAACGGTCTCACATGCAGGAGTAAGCGGAGCGACGACCTCTCCTTCATCCTCCCCACATTCTTCTTGCGATCCATATCTCATATATTCCATCCACACTTGAGTAGGATCCACTGTATAGTCAAGCGGATAAAGGCGGTTCAGAGGGATGAGGATGTTCTTTCGATCCCAACAAAGACCTCGCTCTCGATACTGTCGAATCCCGGATTGAAGCCCTCTTTCGATTCTGGTTCGTACAGACCACAATCTCATGACGATGACCGGATCAAGAATCTGCTCGACGTGCTCTATCTCCATATCGGATTCGCCAGGGGAAGCTGTCGGATCGCGGGCTTTTCGACGTTCAAGCTCTTGAATCATCGCCGCATTTCGGACCTTTCGAAGCTCAAGTTCTTGAATCTTGGCCTCATCTCGAGCCCTTCGGAGGTCATACTTCCGATCCGTGGCCTCCTGAAGCAGAGTGGACTGCTTGGGAGTAGGTCTCTCGACTTCGAGTTTGACGGCGGGTATGGCTTCGGCAGAGTTTGTGTTGGGTTCGAGGTGGGAGGCGGGGTGATTGCCGGTCGAGCAGACTCAGCGACTTCGGCCATAGGCGGATCCAGAGAGATTCAAGATCGTGCTCGACTTTCAGAGTGAAGGGAAGAGGAATCGCTTCATCTCCCGTCTGTCCAATGACTTCCAATTCCCCATCATCAATCGCCGCCTCCAACTGAATTCTCCTGGGGACAGGTCGGTAATCGACTTTGACCTTGGATCTAGACTTGGACTTAGATTTGGACTTGGTAGGGAATTGAGCTTTGACAATTTCGGATTTTCGGGCGGTGAATCCGATATCCTTCTTTGGGGATTTGAGTACCTTGGTATTGTTGGGATTGAAAGGAGAGGATGGACTGGTGGTGGTCTCGACAAGCGTTTCGGAGGTGAGGGTGATGAGTGGATTGGGGTTGATGGGATCCAGGATCTTTTTGGTTTGTGGAGTGGACATGATGGTGTCTATGATGTTAGCGATATCTATTGATCATCGTGTGAAGGTGGCTCACTGATAGATGTACTTGAAGATCCAAGATGACAGCGAGAGGAGAAATGATTATCGTCGAGCAAGTGCAGAGGATAGATCGCAGGGTAGGAAATGACAGCCAGGAGCTACAAGTACGTACTGGTAGATCTCTTGTTTCGTAGAGCAGGGGGCGGTGAAGATAGAGGAGTGGTGATATAAGTAAACAAGATGTACAGGTTATATATGTGAATGTAGATTGGCGATTGCAACAGATAAGACCGAGACCACCTGGAAGCTAGGTTCACCTGAAGTCTAGGTACACCTGAGAGCTCAGGTGCACCTGAGCGTCTGGGCTACCCAAAAAGATGTGTGTCAAGTCGGCAAGTCAGGGGTTATATGTGTGTAAGGTTGAATCATTTCTACTAGTAAGCAATTCGGGGTCCTTCCATCGCCGATACCCTCACGCCTGCCCTCTTTCGCATCTATGAGCGACCGGGACGGTTCTGTTGAAAGAGTGAACAACATGTGGGGAGTAGTAGACTCGAGGCAGCTGGAGATGGAAGGATGGGTCTAGAAACAATGATCTATGGCGAACAATCCTTCATACTTACTACCTACCCCTGACGATCTCAGCCTAATTTGATTCCGTTAAAATCAAAAGAAGTCAGTCGCGTCGAGAGAGTAAACAACCATTCACTACTATACATAATGTCTACAGCAATTCTACAGAACGTAGAGCAGTACGTTCCCTAGTGTCTCAGAAATAAGTTTGAGCTGACGATAGACTACTTGCTCGACATAATGAACCTCTAAACTTCGTTAGGCATCATGAAGACCTCCAACGAAATGCCCTGGAGGAAGTTGAGGTTAATCAAGACCCGCTCTTAGCTCGGGATCCTACCAATCCAATGCTCATAAAGGAGGTCACGGCCACCCAAAAAGTCTCTATCCCCTTATTCATGTGAGGAAGGAGCTGATAGTAGGAATATTTCCGAAACCTAAAGAAAGCCCAACTTGAACAAGATGCTAAACGAGGTTTCATCTTCGCTATCACTGGCGAAGACCCACCTGAAGTCAATGAAGCTGAGATACAGAAAGAGGAGGAATTTAATGCTGCTGAGAAGGCGAACTTGAAGGCTTTGAAGAGGGATATTGAGAATATGCAGGTTAAGGCTGTTGAGATTGCAAAGTCTAATTCAAAGAGTGAGTCTATATTCCAGCTTCTCGTGATAAGACAGCCACAGTCCCTTGTACGACCTATTTGACTGCTGTCCGTCAAGCCGTGGCTTCAGGGGACACACCAGCTCGCTTCGCTCGCGAAATGTCTGCTGACGAGTAGAACAAGCAGCCCTAACACCCCGAATGACAGAAGCCCAAACCCTCCATAAACAAATCAAAGAAATGGAACTCGAACTCCAACGTTCCCGAGCCGCCCACCCACTCGAAAACAGAATGACAACAACCCAAGCAATGGATCTAGTAGAGAAATACGAGGAAGAAATGATCCAGTCGACAACGGATGGTGATGAGGCTAAGAAGGAATTGGAGGTTGTTAGAGGGAAACTTGGGAGGAGTGCTAAGGAAGTTCAGAGGTTGGCTAAGGATCGGGAGAGGGAGGAAGCTAGAGCTAAGGAAGTTAGGGAGGGGAGGGAGGAGGGTGAGGGGAGGGTTGATGAGTTGTGCCATTGGTGAGTGCTATATGAAGTTGCTGGAGATACGTCGATCGAGGAATGAGGCTTGTCCGCGGTCAACCGGGGCGGAGACAAAGCTGTAGTGACGGGAGATGTGAAGTTCCCGCATGTGGGTCTGGAGCGAAACGTTGCGGAGCGGGACGAGGACTGAAGCAGAGGTGCAGGACGCGGTGCTAACAACAGGCTATCATCATCCATATCATTCTATAAAACCCTCCTAGGTATTCGAACGGTAATCCCCATATCCGAAACAACAGTTCAGCTAGAATACGATATCCCATCAAGTAATCCGATTACTCTACTACTAGAATACGATCCGTTATCCCGCAGATTGGTTGATGCTAGTGTGAGTCTCTCCTTCTCCTGCTCCTCGGAGATAATGAGAGAAAAGGAGGATGGAGAGAAAGGAAGAAAGCTGATAAGTAGTTACTCGGGGCAGATATCGATATCAAGGAAGCAGTCGATTGGGCTGTTGTTTCGAATGATGTTCCGGGGTTGATTGCGGATATCTTGAATCGATTACGGCGTTGAGGGAATTTGAGAATGGGAAAGGACTTGTATCTGTATAATTGTATAGTAACGCTATCGGATTTGGACACTGGATGTATGTCGCAACGACTATAGTGATGTACAAAGCTCAAGATGAACATGCGTACGATGCAATGAAGTACATGCGACATTAGGACCAGCCCACACCAAAGAGAACGCTGCAATGAGGTACATGCGATACTAGGACTAGCCTAGGTTTTGAAGAGAGAAAAGTCATAGCCATGACGCCCAAAAATCTAATTTACAAAATTATAATCTAATGTCCTTTAAGCCAATCACTCCTGAGCGCCAATAACGACAATAGCTCCCAAATTGGTGACCACCTGATTTAAGAGTACCAAATTACCCATTGGAAGTGCGTACGTGGGTAAGGGGACTGAAACGACTGTTCCGGAAACAGTAGCGTTTACAGGTACGACGAATGGGTCCATTGAGCTTGAAGCCGAAGGCGAGTCGGATCCGGAAGACGACTCGGTAGTAGACGCTGAAGCGGCGGTAGGAGTGGTGGAAGTAGGAGTCGGAGTAGATGAAGATTCAACAGGTGGGGTCCAGGTTGAAGTTGGGGGAGTGTATGTGGAAGTGGGAGCTACCCAAGTAGATGTAGGGGGAGGTGTCCAAGCGGGTTTAGTTGAAGTCTTGGGTTTTTGGGTAGTAGGTGCCGGTGCTGGAGCTTGTCCACCTCCACCACCTCCATTGAAAGACCAGGACATTTGGAAAACACCTGCTCCGGGGTCCTGTTTGTCAGCTTTTGTCGTATCATTACTTTCCCATTTCCCCCAGAGAGGAGGCATAGGAAGAGGAAGAAGGGGACATACGGAGAAGTAATTGAACAATGACCTTGATAAGTCCAAATCACCATAACCGCAGGAAGGACATTGATCCATGATTTTAGCTTGGGCTGTTTTTCCACCGTAGGAGATTGTGATGGATTTGAAGCAGTTAGGACCTGGGTAACCGCCGCCGTACTGGGCAGTGTTCAAAGCAACTATGTAGTCACTCTCAACGCTGGAGGTCAGCACAGGACACGACGTGAAGCGTAGGATCGAAGAGGAGCAGGAAAAAGTGGAAAAAGTGGAATTTAGGAGGATATGACTCACTTGTATTCCCCACATGCTCCCAATCCAACATCATAGAAAGTAGCTCGTCCAGAGAATGATTGTCTCTTCTCGAGGGTATTTGATTCGGTTTCGGGGATGGGAGAAGCGAGAACGAGGGTTGCGAAGGAGCAAAAGGCGAGCAGTGATGAGAATAGCATTTTGGTATGTCGTTTTTGTATTGAAGTGAAAGTAATTGAAAGAATGGATTATTGAGAGCGCGTCTTAACTACTTGTCAGCTTGAATAACCAAACAAGACGGGACGGGACCTACGTGTCGAAAGCTTGGGGATGGTCGCGTGGTTGTGTAGTGAATTGTTAATGCCGGCGAGGCGAAACAAAATTGGTACCGGGTGATGTGCGTGAGGTGGAGGTGGATAAGGAAGGTTAGACCACTATCAAAGCGAATCTAAGGTTTGTAAGGTGTAAGGTGTAAATGTGATGTAGATGGAACAGACGATGGGATGGTTAGTAGAGGTTGTAGAGAAGAATCATCATTCCCCCATCGATACTTATACATACACCAGATATCCATTCAATTTTCGGGGGTCCAACACCCATTATCCAGAAGTGGACAAGTGGTACCAACCCTACCCGGACATGAGAAGATGAGTATGTACAAGAAAAAAGAGGTTGTAACCCCAAAATTGAATATTCATACAAGCCACCCGAGGAGTTTGTGTTATTCAGGGTATTGATCGGAGGGTAAGGTACGGCACAGGCACGCTTTTTGGGGTCTAGTGGGATTGGCACGTGGTTATCGCATGGCTAGCGTTAATGCGGGGTTGAATGGGGTAGATCACTTGCCAGTCATGCTTCTTATCGATACGAGCACACTGGACTAGAAGATGAGTGAGATCGTAGCTGAGAGCAGCTCGGAAGGTAGCAAGCAGAATGGGCAGAGATACGATTGTCAGTCTTTTTCGAATCTCTCCTCATTTGCACAGGGTCAGTACTAAAAGGCAGTCTTTGTCTACGGAACCCTATGCGTCCCAGCGGTCCTCAAACGAGTCCTGGGACGGGAATGTAGTGACCTCACGTTTCAGGATGCGATCCTACCCGTACGTTCGCCTCACCGGTTCAATCAAAATGACATGGACATAGGTCTGATGAGTAGGGATACACTCGACATTGCGTCAAAGGAGAGGATTATCCTGCAATAGTCGACCGTCGAGCGACCAATACGATTCTGGATCGTCAATTAGAGGAGGAAGAATATACTACAAGAGGAACGTTCGTATCTGGACTTAATGTCATGGATGTGAGAGCATTAGATATCTTCGAAGGAGATGTAAGTCCCATAGACTCGAGTGTGTCTGACGAGTAGGAGTACCAGAGACAAAGAGTCGTTGTGAAAACTTTATCATCGCCGTCATCTGTACATGAAATACCTCCTTTCCTGGCTCATCCTGAAAATCGACAACCGATCGATACTCCCAAGAGTCCAGTGCCACCTGACATGCCTGGGGAAGAAGAGAGGGAGTGTTGGATATACGCCTGGTCAGCTCCCCTTGATCGGCTAGAGCCTAAGATATGGAAGTACGTCCCTTGCCTTTCACTCCTGCTCTCTGGTCGTTGAATCTTTGCTCGTTCCTCAGTTCATCGCTGCCAGAGAGATTCCGGGCTGATAAATCAGATTCAACGATTTCATGAGGGATAAAGCTAGATATTGGGTATCAGCCGATACTACCGAGTACGATGAAGTCGATCAGCACCGGACATCAAGTAGTAGGGCCGTATAGTGCCCTGAATTACACAATGGTGGACTCCAGGGACACCGCTAGAGTACGATAAGGTCCACCGCGGACGATATGGTCGGGAAGTGCAGCCTAGGGAGAAGAGAAATACGGCCACCGACCATCTCTAAAGATGAAACCCCTCGCCATTTTTTTCGGTATATTACTGGTAAAATCAAGAGACAGTACATGACGAGCCTGGTCATGCATACCTCGTCTCTGTATCGCATCCTTGAAGCTAGAAACGTGAATGTATTCCATAGATTATGCAAACCCGTAATTTCCGGCCCGGAGCATGAGTGCCTGGATTATCGACTCGACCTGTCAACTGACAGATAAGATATCACAGCTTGACTCGTAATGTATATATCCAACTATCTCTAGGGGCACTAGTATCCTCGCATCTATCGAACAAATATGTCTACTAATTCGAATCAGGACGGAGGAGGTGGGGTGAGAGGTGGGAAAGTCGCTGGGTATCCTGATTTTGGACGTCCCATGCTCAAGGACTTTCAATTCGAAGATGGATGTAAGTCCCCCACTTAGCTGTACTGATGAGTAGATCTGAACATGAACAATGGTACATACCCAACGAATCAAAGAAGGGGTACTGATAACAGGATCATACGGAACCATCCCCCGGCCCGTTTCCGTTGCCAAAGAGAAATTGAGAGTCCAGATTGAAGGGAACCCCGACCGATTCATGAAGAGAGATTGGTTACCTCTTTTGAATGATGGGAGGGAGAAGAGCGCTGCTATCATCGGAGCGAAGGTTGAGGAATGTGTCATTGTACCGAATACTACTCATGGAGTTAATACCATTTTACACAATATCAAATGGGCTGCTGGGGATCGGATCGTCATCTGTAAGTCTACCTCTCATCTCCTTGACCTCCAGCTCGTGTGGGAACCAAAGAGAGGGCTAAGAGATACTGGGTCTGACAATAGTCTCTACAACATACGGGGCGGTCCAGCAAATGATGAAATTCTACTGTGACATGAACCCAGAGATCAACCTCGATATTATAAACCTAACATTCCCATGTTCCCACCAAACGATCATTACTCAAACAGAAGAAGTCCTTGGGCAATGGAACGAAGTGAATCCAACGGAGGGAGATGGGCAACATGTTCCCAAGGGAAAGAAGGAGGAGGGAAGGGTTCGATTGGTAGTTGTTGATTCTATTGCATCGAATCCTGGGTACGTTCTTTCCTTCCTTCCTTCTTTTCGAACAGAAACAAGTGGGGAACGGGGACTGATGAGTAGCATGATACTTCCCTGGGAGAAGGTTGTGGAGATCTGTAGGAAATATGGGGTATTGAGTCTTGTTGATGGGGCTCACTCGATTGGACAGCACAAGGTCGATGTTGGGGCTTCGAAATGTGATTTCTTCGTTACAGTAAGTCCATCACCTATCATACAGGACGGTACTAACGAAGTAGAACGCACATAAATGGTTATACGCGTAAGTATCCTCTTGACTAGCGTCCTCCCACCGAGCTGACCACCAGTCCTCGATCGGCGGCGATCATGTATGTACCCCTCAGGTACGTCTCTCATCCCGTTCCTGCTTTCTGAGATAAAGCGTCTGAGAAGAAGGAATCAAACCATAATCAAATCATCATTCCCAGTCTCGGCAGCCTACAATTCAACCCGGTACCCATATCCCCAATCAACCCGAGAATGGGGTTTCGGCCTACAATACGAATGGAATGGGACTTGTGATTGGACTAATTACTTGAGTATTGGAGCTGCTATTCAATGGAGGCAGGATATAGGGGGTGAAGAGAGGATTATGGACTATTGTCATTCTCTTGCTGTTGAGTGTGTCTTTCCTCGATCATTTCATTTACAATTGAAGAGCAGGGGGAACCATGGCTGATGAGTAGGGGTGGAAAGAGGGTTGCTGAGAAATGGGGTACCAGAGTGATGGAGAATGAAGAGGGGACTCTTACTGCAGCTATGGTACGTCACCTATATTCATCATGGCTCACTGAATGGTTTGGAGGCTGAAGGGACAGGTGAATGTGGAATTACCTGATATCCCACCTCCGAAAGATTTCGACGATACCTTCCAACAGATGTTCTACATGGAGAAAAGGATGTTTGACCTCAATGCGAGGTTCATGCCTGTTCGTCCCATTTACCGTCCATTGAACATTGCTGATAAAGACAGTACGTACACGATGGGAAATGGTGGGGTCGATTCTCGGCTCAGATTTGGCTCGAGGTATGTATTTCATTTTTGTAATTGCTGATAGGTAGCTGGTAGACTTTGATCGGATCGCTGAGTTGACTCGATGTATCATGACTGAGATCAGGTGAGTGTCTGACATACCCTTGAGTGTTGCTGATAGATCAGGGACGGGAAGCATTTAGATGTTGAGCCGGCGGAGAATGATACCCTCCAGCGGACTGAGGATGTGTTGCTTGCCGAGAAGTAGAAGCAGTAGCTTGGAAGTCTTCGTGCTCGCATCTGTAGAGTATCTTCGAGTATATTGCCAATGCCGCCGTGTGGATAGAAAGTAGAAGTAGATCGAAGTAGATGATCGAGTCGTAGAATGTTCTTAGTAAATCAGTCCCCAGAGGCGTGCCTCCCACTTTCCTCCAGGCCAGTCAATCAATCGATACATGCAGTCTCCATCCTCGTCTACTTGGTATGGTGGATCCTCAACTTTCCGGGGACGTGAACATAGTTGCTCGCTATACCGTCAGCTCTGTACCATTCTATCAGGTAATATGATGGCGTACCATAGTTCTTAGATGGGATCTTGGGCTCGTGGGGAGTTTGGACGTAGTATGCCCATCCCTGCCTCTCTGCCTGTTATTGTCAGCGCCACTCCTGTACTTCACTCAAGAGGATGGTGAAAGTAGTTGAGAGTAATACGCACAAAAGCAACAGCATCCTCCTTGGACCTAAAAGCCATTGTTGTTCCCTGCATGTAATCGGCCGAACTAGCCCATCCCATCAATGGGTTCTCCCATCGTCCAGCTCCCTGTAGGACATCCCAATCTAGGACCCATTTCTTTGTTTTACCCTTTGCAGACTGCATGGTTGATTTGGTGGGTCGGTAAATTCGGACTTGACGGTGTTGGAGTTCCCCTACCTGTCAGCTCAATCATCACACCAGGCCGGTATCTGCATGAAAGGGAGTGAGAGCTTACTTGGCGCATCAGAGACTACCTCTGCTGCCAACACCCTAGGGTCCTCGGGCTGGGTAGCGGGGACACCAGCCACCTTTCCGGCAACGACATCTGCTGGATGAACAGTCTTGAGGGGCTGGTTGAATTTGATGGCGGATGAAGCGAAGCCTCGGGCAATGGAAGGCTGACCCGATCGTAGGGATGTACGTAGGAATGAGAGTGACATGATGTATAGGTGGGTATAGAGTGTAGTGTATTTGTCGATGATTGGATTGGCTTGTCGTAGTGGATGACGGAATCAAATATATCTTCTCCTCTTATACCCAGATGAAACAAGGTTAGCTCTAGTTGTATACTAGAGGTAACGAACGTGCTGAGCTATGTATATGACTACCTTTAGCACTCGACTCGCCATAGTCGAGTCAGAGGAACATGGGAATCTTCAATAAGATACAAGCTCATTTCAGTCGTCAATCCTCATTAGACGATATACCCGAAGAACCGCCTCGCGGTCTAGTCATCTCACCACCCGCACCACCGACAGCAAGTCAACGAGCAGGCAGGTCGAGTTACTTTCGTTTCGCCAATAATCATGAGGAAGATGAAGGAGTAGCCGAGGATGGATTACCGACCTACAATCACTTGTTTCCGGATGGACCGCATCAATGGTTTCGAGAACCTCGCCCGGAAAGTTCAAATACCCGAGCTCGACCTTGTAAAGATCCTCGACGATTGCTGGAGAAAGAGCCGCGTACGATACCTCGAGCAGTGATCGACATCATATGCAAGCGTGTCCTCGATGCTCCGTGTATGGCAATACTAGCCCGCCTCAATCACTCTATCTACGATACAGTCGTCCCGCACCTCTACCGCAACATTATCATCGACCGCTTCACACTCCCCAAGATTTTATACGGTATCCCACTCCCCATCTCTGGCTTCACATTCGATCCAAAAGCAAGATTCGACGCCAAGGGCAAACAGAAAGAAGTCTACCGCGAAGAAGATGTAATCTCGCGAAAGGTCGAGGAACGGAAGGGGAAATGTTTGGGGCATGTGAGGGAGATAGTACTGGAAGAACCATTGTTGGATTGGAGGATATGTCAATCACTCTTGATCCTTCGAGATCCGGGGTTTGGGAGGGATTATTCAGACTCGCAACCGTTGGGACGATATCATCCAATGCGAGAACCCGAGGATCCGAAAGAGTCATCATCTTCAAGAGCGATAATGGAGACAACGGTCCTCATGCCGAACGTCGAAACTGTCTACCTCACTGCCGGGGCCATCATGGCACTGGAACGATGGGAAACAAGGGCAAACTCACCACATATCCTACTCGACGCCATTAAAGCACTATGCGGACCAAAGATCAAGATCATCACGAGAACCACTCCCGCTCCGGAATGCCGAGGCGAAAATGAGTCGATGGCTAGCGATGTCATCGAAGAATTCAAGGAAATATTCGATTCGACAAGTTGGCGGCCGTTCAGATGGTCTTGAGGTGTGGCTGCTGGGTCAGAGATGTGGCAATGCCAACCTGGCGTCGTTCTACCCTTCATCCCGGCGTTATGGCCCTATCCTTTCATGGCGTTGGAGCTTTATCCTTTGAGAGGACAAATCAGGATCCCAAGAGTGGAGCCTACGGTAGAAAAGAAATGGCCCCGGTATCCATCGCATGTACTCTACACGACCTTCACTCCAGCCAAACATGTCGTCGCTTGAAGAACTCAAACCGATACCTTCTTGTCTCACCACCATTAATGTGGCCAAGCGATACACCGATATCTCCTGCTTCCCGATGAACCCCATCCATGGACCCTCGGCCGCCTTCGCGCTACAGCAAGTCTCCAAGGTCCCGTGTTCATTCATCGAGGTCGACAACTCGATCCGTATGAGGTGGCGACCTAACGTGAGCGCCTGGACTCGGAAAATCCCTTTCGGCGAACCCGGCAAACCCGGCAAACCCGGCGAACGTGGCCATACTGTTCAAGGGTCCTGATTCATATCATTCTGCAATCTTGAAGGCGACCAGAAGTCATGCGTCTCACTTGTCGAACTCGAAGACGAGATGGTCGAATACGGCGGATCGATTGCGGGATTTTGGAAAGAAGCTGACGGCAGCTATCGCATGGACTTATGGAATCCCAACGTCAAACACCCCAGGACGGAGCCGTACCGAGTGACTTTGAAACCCGCTGGGGGCGTAGCTGAAATCGGGGACGACGAGCAGGGTCAGTGGAGCATCTACAGCTTGCAATGTGCAACATTGGAGGACAGACGAGAGGAGGATTCCGTGATCCCAGAAGGAATATGTTTCGTCAGTCCGCTCACTATAACCAGACACCTGTAGATGTGTGGCAGATGATTTGTATAAAGCTTCCAACTTGATCTATGTACAGGCTGCTTGCGTGGTTATCATTAACAACCAACTTACTCTGTTAACTTTTAGAGGCCTCATCCATGCCATCGAGAGCTCGGGCGCAAGGGCTAATGATCATGACACCGTCGCTTAGACCTCATGTGAGGAGACAGCTCAATTGACCTCCTCGTGCCATCGACCTGGGCTTAGAACCTAGGGTGGCCGGGCTTGACGACGCTTAACAAGACAGCTCACAAGTTAGTTGACTTGGCTGGCGGTTCTCTACCCTTTCGTCGACCGGTGAGATGTTGAGCCACTGCCGAGCACTGCCCGGTTAATAGTACCTCTCCTTTGATGTGGGCATAATAAATAGCTCTCTGGCACTTGTGGAGCAGCCACATCCATTCAGAGTGATCGAGGAGTGTCCTCAGACGAGACCTGTGGAGTGACAGTTATTCATTGAAGTCTGTGGAGCATCGAGCATTGACAGATTCTCTCCATTGACCGCCGTGTTTCAGTAATGGGAGCTCATTGTGGAGCGAGAGTGGGTATAAAATAGGGTATCTTGCCGCTGATCTCTTTTCTTCACTTTCATCCTTCAGACGAAAGACCATCACACACCTCCAATTTCTCGCACCCTCATTGATCAAGACTTTCGTCTCTATACGTTTACCTCTAAACCCATACACAGATCTATCTCGCATACCTCCACACTCAATACTACACAGCAAGCTTCCATATCGACCCAAACCACTCACCATATCCTCGAACATGGCGTCTGACACTTACTCTGTCACCTTGCCCGTTCCCGAGTTGGGCGTGAGACGAGCACGAGCACTCTGTAATCATCTAAAGCCTACTCTTGACGCGGAATCTGTTCAATATCATCGAGAAGAAGGGGTCCTCGAAATCGTTTGGCCAGCTCCGTCTAACGCTTACAGCAACCGCGGAAAGCTCGGTGATCCCAGTCTCGCGGATGCTGCATCACGACATGATCATGTCGGCAGAATCAGTGGTGATGGCCAATCCCACCGATCAGAGAGTTTTGATCACAGCCAGCCCGACGGGAAGACGATGTCTTACGGCAAGAAGGCGTGTGGGCTCCGTGTACACAACAAAGGGACAGGAGGGCAGAGCTGCCATACTCTAAGGCAGGATCTGAAAGGGAAATGGAGCGCAGCCTCGGGGGCAATCTGTTTCCCACAAGAGGACAAGAGTATGCGCCTTGAGGATGGGGCTCGTACCATGAGATTCCTTCCTGGCAAAGTTCGAAAGGTCATTGGCAAGGACAATGGGTGGAGTACCGTTACTACCACTTCTCCCGACC
>Ga0308160_10004154_pt1 | contig 15670 bp, 16 predicted proteins | sample PhyFR1_FD_201036 | JGI IMG/M metagenome (GOLD analysis project Ga0308160, IMG submission 201036) | Phyllosphere microbial communities from UC Gill Tract Community Farm, Albany, California, United States - DLSLF.R1 | ecosystem: Host-associated > Plants > Phyllosphere > Unclassified | place: USA...
TCAGGCGCTGCACGTTCTGCAGGTAGAACGGGTTGCGGGTGTGGCTTTCCGGGATCAGGAGCAGGTTGCGCGCGTCCGGACAATACTTGTCGATCGCCGCCATCGCCGCCTGTACGGTCAGCGGCAGCATTTCCGTCGACAGGTTGTTGAAACCGCCCGGGAACAGATTGGTGTCCACCGGCGCCAGCTTGTAGCCGGCATTGCGCAAGTCGACCGAGCAATAGAACGGCGGCGTATGCTCCTGCCACTCGAGACGGAACCAGCGCTCGATGGCGGGCGTGGCTTCGAGGATTTTCTTTTCCAGGTCCATCAGGGGACCGGTCAGGGCGGTGGCGAGGTGCGGAACCATAGTTGTGACGTCCTTGGGGCTTCTTAGCGGTATGGGTTGGTTCAAATTGGGGCTGTGGCACACATTTTAAAGCCCGGATACCCGCAGGACATAAAAAAAGCGCCCGACAGGGCGCTTTCCCGTGATGAAGCAGGACCGGTCAGGAGTGATAGGCCTGTTCGCCGTGGCTGGTGATGTCCAGGCCTTCGCGCTCCGCATCCTCGGCCACGCGCAGGCCGATGACGACGTCGACGATTTTATAGGCGATAAAGGAGACGACCGCCGACCAGATGATGGTGGTGCCGATGGCTTCCGCCTGCACCAGCACCTGGCTGCCGATCGAGTACGCATCGGCCGACATCTTGTTGGTGGTGTAGTCGAAGATGCCCTGGCCGCCCAGCTGCGGCGCCGCGAACACGCCGGTCAGCAGCGCACCCAGGATGCCGCCCACGCCGTGCACGCCGAACACGTCGAGCGAGTCGTCGGCGCCGATCAGGCGCTTCAGGCCGTTCACGCCCCACAGGCAGACGATGCCGGCCACCAGGCCGATGATCAGTGCGCCCATCGGACCGACGAAACCGCAGGCCGGGGTGATGGCGACCAGGCCGGCCACGGCGCCCGAGGCGGCGCCCAGCATCGACGGCTTGCCCTTGGTGATCCACTCGCCGAACAGCCAGGACAGGGTGGCGCAGGCGGTGGCCAGCAGGGTGTTGACGAAGGCCAGCGCAGCGATGTCGCCCGCTTCCAGGGCCGAACCGGCGTTGAAACCGAACCAGCCCACCCACAGCAGCGAGGCGCCGATCATGGTCATGGTCAGCGAGTGCGGGGCCATCGATTCGCGGCCGTAGCCGACGCGCTTGCCGATCAGGATCGCACCGACCAGGCCGGCGACGGCGGCATTGATGTGCACCACGGTGCCACCGGCGGTGTCCAGTGCGCCCTTCTGCCACAGCCAGCCGGCCTTGGCGGATTCCGTGGCCAGGGTGGCGGCATCCTTGATCGCATCCGGACCGGTCCAGAACCAGACCATGTGGGCGACTGGCAGGTAGCCGAAGGTAAACCACAGCACCATGAACAGCAGCACCGCCGCAAAGCGCACACGCTCGGCGAAGGCGCCGACGATCAGGCCGCAGGTGATGGCGGCGAAGGTGCCCTGGAAGGCCACGAAGATGAACTCGGGAATCACCACGCCCTTGCTGAAGGTGGCCGCGGTCGTGAACGTCGCTGCGACCGGATCCCAGATGCCCTTCAGGAAGGCGCGGTCGAAGCCGCCGATGAAGGCATTGTTTTCCGTAAAGGCCAGCGAATAGCCGTACAGGCACCACAGCACGATGATCAGCGAGAAGATCGTGAACACCTGCAGCAGCACCGACAGCATGTTTTTCGCACGGACCAGGCCGCCGTAGAACAGGGCCAGGCCCGGGATCGTCATCATGATGACCAGCAGGGTGGCGACGAACATCCAGGCGGTGTCGCCCTTTTGCGCGGTCGGGGCGGCCGCCGGGGCTGCGGCCGGTGCGGCAGTGGCTGCTGCGGCCGGGGCTGCAGCAGGCGCGGCGGCGGCCGGCGCAGCGACTTCAGTTGCCGTCGGTGCGGCAGCGGTCGGGCCTGCGGTCCCTTGCGCTTCCGCGGCCGGCGCGCTTGCCGACGATGCGGCCGCCGGAACGCTGGCCGGCTTGGCATCCTGCGCCAGCACCGGCAGCGCGCTGCCGAGTGCCAGCGCCATGGTGACGCCTGCGATCAATTTTGTAATGGTATGAGTCATCGATTTCCCCTTACAGCGCATCATTGCCGGTCTCGCCGGTACGGATACGGATTACCTGCTCCAGATTGGAGACGAAAATTTTGCCGTCACCGATCTTGCCGGTGCGTGCCGCGCTCTGAATCGTGTCGATCACCTGGTCGACGATAGCGTCGTCGACCGCCGCCTCGATCTTGGTCTTCGGCAGGAAGTCGACCACGTATTCCGCGCCGCGGTACAGCTCGGTATGCCCCTTCTGGCGGCCGAAACCCTTCACTTCGGTCACCGTGATGCCCTGCACATTGATCTCGGACAGGGCTTCACGCACCTCGTCGAGCTTGAAGGGTTTGATGATGGCGGTGATCATTTTCATGCGATTGCCTCTTTCAGAAAGTTTTTGAAACAGTCAACAAAGCCGCTGACTTGCCGAGGTTTTCCCCGGACGGGCTGAGGTAGCCACGGGTGTTGGCCTTGACGTAGGCCACTGCCACCGAGGCAAAGCCCAGATCCTTGGTGACGCCGACCTTGTAGTCGCTGTAGGACACGGCGTCGTTATGGCGCACCTCCTGGTGGCCGGCATGCAGGTTCAGCGTGAAGCCGCTGCCGAGGTCGACGTTGGCGCCGATGTCGATGTAGCCGCTCTGCTTGCTGTTGGCGGTGCCGAACAGGTTGGTCAGGGAATGCGAATACTTGATGTAGGCCGGTCCGTAACCCAGTTGTCCGTAGAGTTCGAAGGTGTTGGCGTTTGGCGTCAGGCTATTGTTCGGATAGAAGTAATAGAGCCCGCCGACGTCGTAGCTGATGTCGTCGCTCAGGTTGCCGCGCTTGCCGGCATAGATATCCCATTCGAGATTGCCGTCACCACCCAGGTCTTTGGTCCACTTGATGGTGGACAGCCAGGTGCCTACGTACAGACCGGTCGGGTTGTGCACGTAGTCGGCGCCGCCCTGCAGCGCAGGGTCGAGGCGGGTCTGGGACAGGCCGCGGTAGCGGTAATCGCTGGTCACCGCGGCATTGAAACTCACTTGGTTTTCGGGTTGTTGTTCCTGGGCGCCGGCCACACCAATGGCGAGAGTCCACAGGCTTGCGCCCAGGACGGATGCTTGAAACCACTTGCTACTACGACGCTTCATTACATTCCCCTTTGCTGTTGAACGAATCTTGTGAAGGCGGTTTACAATTGAATCTGCACCTTTTATGTTTTATGTATGCTTTAGCAGGATGCGTGCCACCCCAGACCCGACAGGGGGGCCTCTTGTTTTCGAAGGCAAGGCCCCCACTTTTGGGTTTCAAAAAAACAAACGACGTCTTGCAGGTGTGCGCCAATCCGGTGCGCGCACCAATTCAGGCATGCGCGCACCGAGGCGGTGCGCACCACGTCGGCCACGAGGAATAGAGTCAAATGAACAACTTCTTTAACGATCTTCAGGGCAAGATCAACCAGGCCATCGACAATTCGCCGGCCAAGGACATCGAACGCAACGTCAAGGCGATGATGACCCAGGGCTTTTCGAAGCTGGACCTGGTCACCCGCGAAGAGTTCGACATCCAGGCCCAGGTGCTGGCCAAGACGCGCGCCAAGCTGGAAGCGCTGGAAGCGCGCGTGGCGCAGCTGGAAGCGAAGCTGGCCGCGTCCGAATCGAAGATTTAAGTGAAGTGAGCCGCGGCGGGCTCGTGGCCCGTCAGCGTGCGATCAAGCCCAGCAGCAGGCGCCAGGCTCCGAACGCTGCCGCGCCCGCCAAGCTCACGCCCACGATGATCGCAATGCTGTAGCCGGCCGGGTTGGTGAATCCGGCGGCATCGGCGGCAAAGATCAGCCCGCCCGCCAGCACCAGCTGGAGCGGGCACAGCACCTTCAGCGCACGCATCGCGCCCCAGTCTCCCTTGCGCCAGAAATGGCGCGCCACGAAGAATGCAGGTGTCCACAGCGTGCAGAACAGCACGCCCAGGATGACGCAGGTCAGGATCAGTCTCGGCATGGCCGCCATGATAGCCGCCGCGGCGGTTTCAGTGACAAAAACGCTTGATATCCCCGCCGGCGACGTTCCGGTCGTAGCTGTCGGTAGGCCGGCCGCCGCGGTGCACGGCCCGGCCGGACACGATGTCCTGCGCCAGCGTGCAGCGCGATGCATCGGTTTCCGGGTCGTTCGTGTAATAAAACTGTGACGGCCTGGCCGGATTGCCGACGGCCGCAGCCTGCCTGGTCTGCGCGATCTGCCTGCGCCTGATGTCGGCCTCGAACTGCTGGCGGCCGGGCACGCGTGCTGGTTTTTGCAGCGCGTTCGACGCAATCGTCACCTTCACTTCATCGACCCTGGCGGTGGCGGCCTCGTCCTTGCGGTCCGAGTAATGCGTCTGGCCGTTGGCGTCGACCCATTTGTACAGCTGGGCATGACCGGCCGGCAACAGCAACATCAGGGTCAGGGCCGCCATCAGGGAACGCGTTCTCATCATCATCGTGCCGGCATAAAGCGTCAACAAGCTAAGCTTTCTGAAATGCAACGAGGATAGCATCCGCGCATCCGCCCGCAAACACTTTTGGGCGTTCTCAACCGCCTCCCGTGTACAAGCGCGCAAGATGCGCCAGTCCCGCATCCACGAGAGGTCCCATGAGCCTTGCCGTCTTACGCAGCCGCGCCCTGGCGGGCATGCAGGCACCGGCCGTCAGCGTCGAGGTCCACCTGGCCAACGGCCTGCCCGGCATCCATCTGATCGGGCTGCCCGATACCGAGGTGCGCGAAGCCAAGGACCGGGTACGCGCCGCGCTCCAGAATTCCGGCTTCGACATGCCGAACCGGCGCATCACGATCAACCTGGCGCCGGCCGAGCTGCCCAAGGAATCCGGCCGCTTCGATCTGCCGATCGCGCTCGGCATCCTGGCCGCCTCCGAACAGATCCCGACCAGGGAGCTCGACCGCTACGAATTCGCCGGCGAGCTGTCGCTGTCCGGCGAGCTGCGCCCGGTGCGCGGCGCGCTGGCCATGAGTTTTGCCATGCACCGCAGCGGCGGCGAGCAGTCCCGCGCCTTCATCCTGCCGCAGGCGAACGCCGACGAAGCGGCGCTGGTCGCGGATGCCGCCATCTACCCGGCGCGCACGCTGATGGAGGTCTGCGCGCACTTCGCCGCCAAGTCCGGCGATGGCCGCCTGGCGCGCTACCGCCCTGCCCTGGCCGGCGCCATGCCGGTGTATCCCGACTTTGCCGAGGTCAAGGGCCAGCAGCTGGTCAAGCGCGCGCTCGAGGTGGCGGCGGCCGGTTTGCACTCGGCCCTGCTGATCGGTCCGCCGGGCGCGGGAAAAAGCATGCTGGCCTCGCGCTTTCCCGGCCTGCTGCCGCCGATGCGCGAGGAAGAGGCGCTGGAAACGGCGGCGATCCAGTCGCTGGCCGGCAGCTTTTCGATTGCACAGTGGCGGCGCCGGCCTTTCCGCAGCCCGCATCACACCAGCTCGGGGGTGGCCCTGGTCGGCGGCGGTTCCAATCCGCGTCCCGGAGAAATCTCGCTGGCCCATCACGGTGTCTTGTTCCTCGACGAACTGCCCGAATTCGACCGCAAGGTGCTGGAAGTGCTGCGCGAACCGCTGGAGTCCGGCGAGATCACGATTTCGCGCGCCGCCCGCCAGGCCGACTTTCCGGCCAGCTTCCAGCTGATCGCGGCGATGAATCCCTGTCCTTGCGGCTCGCTCGGCCACCCGTCTGGCAAATGCCGCTGCACGCCGGACGCGGTGCAGCGCTACCAGGACCGCATCTCGGGGCCGCTGCTCGACCGCATCGACATCCAGATCCCGGTGACGGCGATGGCACCCGAGAACATGACCGGCCTGGCCGACGGCGAAGCGAGCAGCGACGTGGCCGCGCGCGTCGGCCGCGCGCATGCGCTGCAACTGGCGCGCCAGGGCAAGGCCAACCGGCGGCTGGGCACGCGCGAGATCGACCAGCACTGCCGCCTCGACCCCGCAGCAGGCCGTCTGCTGGGCGAGGCGATGCAGCGCCTGCACTGGTCGGCACGTGCCTATCACCGGGTGCTGCGCGTGGCGCGCACCATCGCCGACCTGGCGCAAGCCGACCGGGTGCAGATGGAGCACGTGGCGGAAGCGATCCAGTACCGGCGCGGCCTGAACGAGCGCTGACACTGGGCGGAAATTCCGGTCATTTCCATGTCACATTTGTCGAAGAGTATTCCATTTGTTTCTGAAGGTGAATTTTTAATATCAATTTCATGTTTAGCTGTGCACAGTCAACACATTAAACTCTTTTATGTAAATACATGGAAATAAAACGTGTAATTCAGCAATAAACAATGCACGAAATGTGAAAAATCTTACTTGAATATTTACGCCAAGCATCTAAAAAACCCATATTTGTCAGAAATTCTTACAATTTCATGACAGATTTTTCCTACATTCAAATTTTCCTTTGGAAATCATATTGTTACTGCACTGGCACAGTTCATGCGATGGCGGTAAATACTGGCCGTACCGGACGTGAACCGTTCGGTCGTGCGCCATAACCGGGAGCACAAGATGGTCCCGTCATCCAAAAACTCAGGAGTGCATGACAACATGATGAAAAAAGCGTTTGCCGCAGCAGTGCTCGCAGCGATGACGATGTCGGCCCAGGCCGGCGTGTTGATCAACGAAGGGTTCGATAATGTCGCCAGCCTGGCCGCGAGTGGCTGGACCTTTACCAACAGCAGTGTTCCTGCCGGCGCGACCACCGGCTGGTATCAAGGTTCCAGCAATGTTTTCGGTGCGCAGTCGGGTGACGTCACCTCGTACGCAGCGGCCAACTACAATAATGCGGGCGCCGGCGGCACCATCAACAGCTGGCTGATCACGCCGGAATTCGATGCCAGCGGTGGCGTCGACATTTCGTTCTACCTGCGCGCTGCAGGCGGTGGCTATGCCGACCAGATTTCCTACGGTTTCTATGGCACCGGCGCTGCCATGACCACGATTAACCCGGTGCCGGACAGCGACTGGACCCTGTACAGCGTCCACCTCGACGCCAACAGCCTGGGCACCACCCGCTTTGCCTTCCAGTACGGCGGCACCTACGATTCCGCCAACTACGTCGGCCTGGACAGCCTCACCATCAGCGCCGCGGATGCCACTGGCGACGTCCCGGAACCGGCCAGCCTGGCCCTGATCGCCGGCGGCCTGCTCGGCCTGGGCGCCATGCGCCGCCGCGCACGCCGCTGATCCAACCGTTCCTATCCGGAGAATCTCATGTCGAACCTGAATACCCTCCAGCGCCTGCTGGGCGCCGCTGCCGCCCTGGCCCTGTGCGCATGCGCCCTGCCCGCCGCTGCACAGCAAGCGCAGCAGGAAGCCGTCCAATCCGTTGACGCCCAGACCGTCGCCCGCGACGCCGCCACCGGCCAGCTGCGTGCCGCCACGCCCGAAGAGCAGGCTGCCCTGGCTGCCCTCAAGGCGGCCAGGCAGTCGCGCATCGCGCCCAAGCCGACTCTGCAGAAATTCCACTCCAGCGGTGCCGTCGGCGCGCGCCTGACCGACGAGTTCCTGTCGTCGTCGACCGCCGTCCGCACCCCTGACGGCAAGATCCAGATGATCTGCAACGAAGCGCATGGCGACCAGCCCGCCACCGCCCACGTCCACGCAGCAGCCGCCAACACCCCAGTCACGGAGTAACCGATGCGCACCCTCGCCATTTCGCGTTCGCTGATCGCAGCCGCCTGCGCCCTCACCTGCCTGGCCAGCCAGGCCGCCACCATCAACATCACCAGCCGCGACCCGGCCGGTGTCGGCTTCAACGACCCGACCCCGGTCGCCCCGGTCGGCAACAACCCCGGCACCACGCTCGGCCAGCAGCGCATGAACGTCTACCGCTATGTTGCCGACATCTGGGAACGCAACCTGCAGAGCAACGTCACCATCAACGTCAGCGCCGGCTGGGAAGCCCTGACCTGCACCGCCACGTCGGCCACCCTCGGCAGCGCCGGCGCGTGGAACATCTGGCACGATTTCCCGAACGCCAAGCCCGGCACCTGGTATCCGCAGGCGCTGGCCAACAAGCTGGCCGGCACCGACTTGAGCGCCGGCCAGCCGGATGACGGAACCGGCTACGGCAACGTCGACATCAAGACCCAGTTCAACGTCAACCTGGGCAAACCTGGCTGCCTGGACAACTCGCCGTTCTACCTGGGCCTGGACGGCAATGCCGGCAGCCAGGTCAATTTCGTCGAAACCCTGCTGCACGAACTGGGCCACGGCCTCGGCTTCTCGGTGCTGACCGTGCGCACGTCGGACGGCTACCGCCTGAATGCCGCCGGCTCCGGCTACGTCGCCACCGGCGGTCTCCCGAGCATCTGGGAACAGTACATGTACGACAACACGGCCCGCAAGACCTGGCTGAACATGACGGCGGCGGAACGCAAGGCGTCGGCCATCAATCCGCTGCAACTGGGTTGGACCGGTCCGAACGTCAAGGCCGGCGCCGGCATCCTCAGGCATGTCCCGCTGGTCAAGACCAGCTCGCCGGCAGCCGGCGGTACCCGCAACATCGACTTCAGCCCGTCGGCCTTCGGCCCGGCGATGCCGACCAGCGGCACCCTCGGCGCCCTGGCCACGCTCACCCCGCAGGCCGGCGAAACCGGTCCGGGCTGCGAACCGTTCGACGCCACCAACACGGAAGCGGTGCGCGGCAAGGTCGTGGTCATCAGCCGCGGCGTGTGCGGTTTCGCAGTCAAGGTCAAGAATGCGCAGAACGCCGGCGCAGTCGCCGTCCTGCTGGCCAACAACGTCGCCGGCGCCATCGCACCGGGCGGCAGCGATCCCTCCGTCACCATTCCTTCGGCCGGCATCACCCAGGCCGACGGCGATGCGCTGAAGGCGTCGGTGGCCGCGGCGGTTCCGTACGGCAGCCGCGGCAAGCCGGGCACCGTCACCGTCTCGCTGGGCGTGGATCCGGTGCGCATCGCCGGCGCCGACGCCAACGGCAACCCGCTGCTGTACACCCCGAACCCGCTGGTGTCCGGTTCGTCGGTGTCGCACTGGGACGTGACCGCGGTGCCGAACCTGCTGATGGAGCCGAACATCAATGCCGACCTCACCACCACCCTGGTGCCGCCGTACGACCTGACCGTGCCGCTGCTGAAGGATATCGGCTGGTAATCGGCGGAAGCGTTTAAGCCGGTAACTGAGTCGGTAACATAAGTACGGGCCACCAGCCGCAAGGCTGGTGGCCCGTTACCTTTTTATGCCAGCTTGTTCATGCCGGCGCCGCCTGTTCGCGCGCGGCGCGCTTGATCGCCTGCGGCGGCTGGCCGAAGGCACGCAAAAAGGCCCGCCGCATGCGCTCGGGATCGGCAAACCCGGTTTCGCGCGCGATCGCGTCGATCGACTGGGTGCCACCCTCGATCATGGCGCGTGCCGCTTCCACCCGCAGCACCTGGATCGCGCGCGCCGGCGACTGCCCGGTCTCGATGCGGAAGGTGCGGCTGAACTGGCGCGTGCTTAAATGGGCGGCTTCGGCCAGTTCGTCGACCGACAGCGGTTTCCGCAGATGGCGCCTGGCGTAGTCCAGCGCGCGCTGGATGCGGTCGGATTTCGGTTCCAGCGCCAGCAGCGCCGAAAACTGCGCCTGGCCGCCGCTGCGGCGATAATGCACGACCATGCGGCGCGCGATGCCGCGTGCCAGTTCGGGGCCATGGTCGCTTTCCACCAGCGCCAGGCACAAATCGACGCAGGCGGTCATGCCGGCCGAGGTCCAGACCCGGCCCTCGTTGATGACGATGCGGTCTTCCTCCACCCGCAGCCGCGGATAGCTGCGCTGCAGCTCGCGCGCCAGCGCCCAGTGCGTCGTCGTGCGCTTGCCGTCGAGCAGGCCGGCCTCGGCCAGCAAAAAAGCGCCGGTGCACAGGCTGGCGACGTGGCGTGCGTCCAGCCCGGCGCGGCGCAGGAAGGCAAGCAGGCCGGGCGGCGACGGCGCGGTCGGCACCGTCTGGCCGGCCACCAGCAGAGTGTCGCAGCTGCTGCCGCTCCAGGCCTGGGTCAGCACGCCGATGCCTGAAGAACTGACGACCACGCCGCCATGTTCCGATAGCAGGCTCACGTCGTAGCACGCTTCGCCGGTGAGGCCGTTCGCCAGTTCGTAGACGGTGGCGGCCACCAGGTGCAGGACCTGGAAACCCGGGGGAAGCAGGAAGCCGACGCTGCGTTTCATGATGGTCTCGGATCATGCGTACACATATCAGGATGATACGGCAGGGAATCCGGGCCGCTCGATACAACTCCCAGTTCAGATAGGATCTTGCATATATGCATGTGCCACAGGCCCGCCAGCCCTGCTACCATGGCAGCATGACAAGCCGTCTCCTATGCGCCCTGGTCGCCTGCCTGGCGCTCGCCGCCTGCAGCCCGACCTACAACTGGCGCGATTACACGAGCCCGGACGCGCGCTACCGCGTCGCCTTCCCGGCCAAGCCGAGCAGCGCCACCCGCACCATCGACCTCGACGGCATGCAGGTCAGCATGACCATGACGGCGGCCGAGGTCGAGGGCGCCACCTTCGCCGTCGGTGCGGCCGAGGCGCCGGATGCCGAGCGTGCGCGCGCGGCCGTGGGCGCGATGAAGCTGGCGCTGCTGCGCAATATCGGCGCCCCCTTGCCCGGACCGGCAGGCAGCGCGGCACCGGCGACCGGCGCCGGCTCTACCGCTACGTCTGCCGACGTCGACGCCACCGGCGCCGGCCAGGGCGGACCGGTGCGCCTGGTCGGCCATTTCGAGGCGCGCGGCACCCGCTTCTACCAGGTCGTCGTGATCGGCAGGGGCAAGACCGTGCCACCCGGGCAGATCGAGCAATTCCTGACTTCCTTCACACTGCTGTAATCCCATGAGCGCAGACACCCCAGCCCTTCAATTGCGCGCCCTGCGCAAGCATTTCGGCCGCCCCGCCGTCGACGGCCTCGACCTCAGCGTGCGCTGCGGCGAACTGTATGCCCTGCTCGGCCCGAACGGCGCCGGCAAGACCACCACCCTGCGCATGGTCACCGGCCTGCTGGCGCCCGACAGCGGCGCGGTCGAGGTGCTGGGCATCGACCTGGCGCGCGATCCGGCCGCCGCCAAGCGCCGGATGGCTTACCTGCCGGACGACCCGATGTTGTACGGGAAGCTGAAACCGCCCGAGTACCTGGAATTCGTGGCCGGCTTGTGGGGGCTGCGTCCCGAAGAGGCCGAGCCGCGCGGACGGTACCTGCTCGACTGGCTCGACCTGTCGAAGCACGCGCACGAAGTGACCGAAGGATTTTCGCGCGGGATGAAGCAGAAGCTGGCGCTGGCCGGCGCCCTGATCCACGAGCCGCAGCTGCTGATCCTCGACGAGCCGCTGACCGGGCTGGATGCGGCGGCCGCGCGCCAGGTCAAGGACCTGCTGCTGTCGCACGTGGCCGGCGGCGGCACCGTGATCCTGACGACCCATATCCTGGAAGTTGCGGAACGGCTGGCCCAGCGCATCGGCATCATCCGCCAGGGCCGCCTGATCGCCGAGGGTACCTTGGCCGAACTGCGCGAACGCACGCTGGGCGGCAGCCTCGAGGACGTGTTCCTGCAGCTGACGGAGCAGACGTGAAGGCGGCGCCCGGAAGCGCCCTGTGGCTGCTCGGCCACGAGCTGCGCCTGGCCTGGTACAACTCGGCGGTCAGCGGCGGCAAGCGCCGCCCCGGCATCGTCAGCATCCTGGTCTGGATCGTCGCCTGGACTGCGATGCACGCCCTCGCGTTCGTGCTGCTGCAAGCACTCGGCAGGCATCCGGTCGACCGGGCGCTGCTGGGCGTGCTGGCCGGCCTGGTGCTGCTGGTGCTGTCGACCTTCATGCTGTCGGGCGCGCTCAAGGCCTGCACGCTGGCCCTGTTCGAGCGCGGCGACCTCGACCTGCTGCTGTCCTCGCCGCTGCCCTCGCGCAGCATCTTCGCGGTGCGCCTGCTGGGCGTGGCCGCCAGCAGCGCCGTGCTGTTCCTGTTCCTGTTCACGCCCTTTGCCCACGTCGCGCTGTTCATGGGCTGGCCGGGCTGGCTCGCCATCTATCCGACGATCGCGGCCCTCGCCATCGTGATCGCCTGCGCCGCCATGCTGCTGACGCTGGCGCTGGTGCGCGTGTTCGGGGCGCGCCGCACGCGCGTGCTGGCGCAGGTGCTGGCCGCGGTGGCCGGCGCGCTGCTGTTCCTGCTGTCGCAGTCCTTCCAATTCATTTTCCGCGGCGACGACCGCGCGCTGGCGCAGTCGGCCCAGGGCATGATCGAACACGGCCTGCTGGCCCCCGGCAGTCCGCTGTGGCTGCCCGGACGCGCCGCACTGGGCGAAGGCCTGCCGCTGCTGGTGCTGGCCGCGCTGGCGCTCGCGGCGTACGCGCTGACGGTGGCACGCACGCACCGCTTTTTTGTAAAAGGCCTGCAGCAGGCAGCCGGCATCGGGCACGTGGCGCCGCGGCCGGGCGGCGGCGTGCGCTTCCGCTTCCGCCGCAGCCTGTTCGACACCGTCGTGGTCAAGGAATGGCGCCTGATCGCGCGCGACCCACACCTGATCTCGCAGGTGCTGCTGCAGATCGTGTACCTGGTGCCGCTGCTGTTCGTAATCCTGCGTAACGGCACGGCGGCAGGGCCGGCGATCGGCGCCGGCCTGACCCTGCTGTGCAGCTCCCTGACCGCCAGCCTGGCCTGGATCGTCATCTCGGCCGAAGACGCGCCCGACCTGCTGCTGTCGTCGCCCGCCGCCATGCGCACGATCCGCCTGGCCAAGCTGGCGGCGGCCACCATGCCGCCGCTGCTGGTAGTGGCGCTCCCCCTGCTGTGGCTGATCGCACACGGACCGCTGGCCGGGCTGATGGTCGCCTTCACCGTCACCGGTGCGGTGCTGAGCGCGGGCCTGATCGTGCTGTGGGTCGGACGTCCGGCCCCGCGCAGCAATTTCAAGACACGCGGCAAGGAGAACTTCCTGAGTTCGATGCTGGAACTGGCCGCGACGCTGTCGTGGGGCGGCCTGGCATGGTCCCTGGTGTCCCTGGCGACGGCGCCGACCGACTGGATCCTGGTGGCTGCTGCCGCCGCACTGGCGCTCGCAGCCATCGTGCTGGCACTGGCCTGGCTGTTCCGGCGCGGACGTGCCTGACCGGTGCGGCGGCGCACCGACGCCGCTTCTGGAGACGTGTTATCGTTTGGTTACTGATCGTTTGACGAGAACACTATGCTGATTACTTTTAAATCCAAAGCCTACCCGAACGTGATGATGTACCAGGAGCACGCCAAGCGCATCCTCGACCTGCTGAACAAGGATGCGGAGGCGGAACGCGGCGTCATTACGGCCGAGGAAGCGGCGCGGGCTGTCACCGTGCTCGAGCGCGAAATCGAAGAAAGCCGCAAGCACCAGGCCACCGACGAGATGGAGCAGGACGTCAAGGCCCATCATGGCGACAACGAGGATGGCGAACACGAAGCGATCGAGGCCGTGAGCTTCTCGACGCGTGCCTATCCGCTGCTGGAAATGCTGCGTGCCACGCGCGACCAGGGTGGCGACATCCTGTGGGGCGTCTGAGCGCTCAGGATACCTCGGCGGTGCCGCGGTCCAGTGCCGACACCGCGACGCGGTTCTTGCCATTGCGCTTGGCCTCGTACATCGCCTGGTCGGCGCGGGTCAGCAGGCCGGTCGGATCCTGTACCTGGTGCGGCCACTGCAGGGCCAGGCCGATGCTGGCGCCGACCCGCACGCTGGCACAACGCAGCGCGAATGGCCGTTCCAGCTGGGCCAGCAGGAAGCGTGCCTTGTGCTCGGCCTCTTCCAGGTCGTTGACCATGTCCAGGATTACCACGAATTCGTCACCGGCCAGGCGCACCGCCAAGTCGGTCTCGCGGATGCTGGCCTGGATGCGCGCGCCGAACTGACGCAGCAATTCATCCCCTTCGTCATGGCCGCGCGTATCGTTGACGGCCTTGAAGCCATCCATGTCGAGGAACATCACGGCACACGGACGTGCCATGCGCATCGCGCGTGCCATCACCTGGGGCAGCGTCTGCATCAGCGCGCGCCGGTTCGGCAGGCCGGTCAGCGCATCGCGCATCAGCAGCTGCTGCAGCTCGGCGGTGCGCTCCGCCACGGTCTCTTCCAGCTGCGCATTCATCCGTTCCAGGGCTTCGTGGTGGTCGCGTTCGCTGCGCACCAGGTGGCGCAGGGCTTCCGACAGCACCCGGGCTTCGTGGAAGCTGTCGACCCGCGGAATCGCGGCCGGGGTCGCCGTCGCCGGCGCATGGGCCAGGTCTTCGATGGCGTGACTCAGCAGGTTCAGGGGTTCGACCAGACGGCGCACCAACAGCGCCTTGGCCCCCGCCAGCAGCACCGCCAGTACAAGGCTGAACAAGAGCACGCGCTGTTCGAAGGCATGCGCCGATGCCATCGCCGCGTCTTCGGTCTGGCGCACCAGGATCACCCAGCGCAGGCTGGACGGCGCGCCGCTGCGGCCGGTAAGACTGTAGCCGGTCATGTAGGCGCGGCCGTCGGGCCAGTGTTCGGAGATGGCGCCGGTCTTGCCTTGCAGGGCCAGGCGCAGGCTGTCGGTAGCGATGCGTTTTTCGAGCATGTCGTTTGGTCCGAGCAGGACCACGCCATCGCTGCGCACCACGATGATCTCGGCGCCGTAATCGCGCAGCGCGGGCGTCAGCAGGCTGCGCGCCAGGGTCCGCGCCCAGTCCCAGCTCAGGTGGATCGCCAGCACGCCCAGCAGCCTACCGTTCTCGTCGTGGATCGGACCGGCGACGTCGACGAAACGCCAAGGATCGGTGCCTTGCGGCAGGAGCTTGCCCAGCATGACAGCCGGGTGGTAATCCTCGGCAATCACGCCCCGCTGCCCTTTATGAAACCAGGGGCGTGCCGTCACGTCGCCGTTTTCGAGCAGGCCGCCGGTCGACGCCAGGATCTTGCCGTTGGGGGTGGCGACACCGATCCAGGCATAGTCCCGGTATTGGCTCTGCAGCTGTTCGATGACGCGGCGCGCGGTGACCGCTTTGTCGATATGGAGGATGGTCGGCAGGGCCGACAGCAGGCGCACGTCGCGTACGGCCTGCTCGAGCGTGTGGTCGAGCGAATCGCGCATCTGCCAGGACAGTTGTTCCAGGCGCAGCTGGGCTTCCTGGGTGGCGTGGCGGATCGCGAAGTGGTCGACCAGCAGCAGCAACAGGATCATCGTGACCGCGACCGTCAGGCCGGCATACGACACCATCAAGGTGGCGAGTCGATACGGTTTTGTGCGGCTTGCCGGCACGGATGTGTCGCTGTCGGCTGTCATGGCATGCCCAAAATAATAAAACCATGATGCTACCGGACAAAGATATTTTGCCCTACAGAAAAGTTCCTTTAAAGCGACATTTCTGGTGAATAATCATATAAACCATGTAAATAAATTGCATCTGCAATTTATTGGCGAATTGCCGAGCCTGAAAGCAAAAAACCCCGCTCGGATCACCGGGCGGGGTTTTTTAGCTTTTACTACGCTACTGCTGCTTTCACAGCTTTATTACTTAGCCTGACGATAACCTACTTTCACACTGGTTGCAGCACTATCATCGGCGCAAAGTCGTTTCACGGTCCTGTTCGGGATGG
>Ga0308160_10004155_pt1 | contig 15667 bp, 27 predicted proteins | sample PhyFR1_FD_201036 | JGI IMG/M metagenome (GOLD analysis project Ga0308160, IMG submission 201036) | Phyllosphere microbial communities from UC Gill Tract Community Farm, Albany, California, United States - DLSLF.R1 | ecosystem: Host-associated > Plants > Phyllosphere > Unclassified | place: USA...
ATCTCGTTCGACGACCTGGTCGAGACCGGCTCGATCGCCGAGGCCCGCGCTGCCGGCAAGGCCCGCATCGAGGGCAAGGACTACGTCATGCAGGACGGCGACGTGGTGGAGTTCCGCTTCAACAACTAGCGGGCCCGGAACGACGCCGATCTGGGGCTATTCGGCCGCTGTGGTCCGCAAAGAGTCCGCAGAATCGCCCGCCACCTCCCGCATGAGCCCTGCAGTCGCGGACCGGGTCCGGTCGTCCGCATTCGGCCACAGATGGCTGTAGGTGTTCAGCGTTACCGATGCGGACCTGTGACCGAGGGCGCGCTGCACCGTGACGACGTCGCAGCCGGCGGCGATCAGGCCTGACGCGAAGAAGTGCCGACAATCGTGCAGCTTGAACGGCTCGACGCCCGCTGCCTCGATCGTCTTCGTCCAGTGGTAGTAGATCGTGTTTCCGTGGGGTGGCTGTCCAGCCGACCCGACGAACAGCCATCGCTCGTCGCCGCGCACACCGACCTCGGAAACGTGCCAGGACAGGTCTCGAGCCAGCTCGTCCGGGATCGGCACCGTCCTCTCCGACCCGTACTTCGGCGCGGAGACGCGCACCGCCTGACCGCCGCTCCCGCGCTGTACCTGACGGCGCACCCGCAGCGTCCGCTCGAGCCACGCGACGTCGTCAACCTGCACCCCTGACGCTTCGCCGAGCCGCAGGCCAGCGAACGCAGCGAGACGCACGTACGTCTTGAACCACGGTTCGGCCGCGTCGATGACTGCCCGCATCTCGTCGGGCGTGGGTAAGCGCATGGCCTGGTCAGCACGTCGCCGCCGGGGGAGTACAACGCCCTCTGCAGGATCCTCGGCAAGGTATCGGTCCCGCACCGCGGCACGCAGGGTTGCACGAACGTTGTTCACACGCGTGTGCACGGTCGACGGCTGGAGGTCGTCCGACATCGATTTGACCCACGCCTCAACGTGAGATCGCCGCAGCTTCCCGAACGGCACCTCGAGGAACGAGCACTTCGTCACGGCGAGGTCCATCGCGACCTTCGTGGTCGGCTCCCAGATCTGCCGGGGTGACCAGTCGGCGTAGTAGCTCGCCAACGTCGTCGTGGAACGTGATGGGGCGACGTAAGTGCCAGTGTGCCGGCGCGCGGCAACTTCGGTGAGCCAGTCCTGCCCGTCCCGCTTGCGGTCGAAGTGGCGCGAGTGCTCCCGGCCCTCGTCGTCCCGGTAGCGCGCTCGCCACTTACCGTTCGGGCGCTGTCGGATACTTGCCATCAGGGGTGCCCCACATCTTCATCAGGTACTTGACGTACTCGCCTTCGAACAGCTTGTCGCGCTGCTCGGAAACGTACGCCGCGACCTCATCGGCGGCGTCGCCAGCCACGGCGACGTCGACCGCGGCGTTGGTTTCGAGCTCGGCGAGGAGTCGCAGTCGTATACCGGGAAGTTCCGATTCGACGGCTCGGTCCAGCCGCATCTCAACCCATTCGCGCTCGATCCCGTCGAACGAATCTGCGTGCACGCTGGCCAGTTCGGCGAGCGCGAACTGCCGCCGCGTGAGGTTCTCGAAGGCCTCTAGGACGCCCTTCTCAGCTCGAGCGACTTCACGGATGTACTCGATCAACAGCGATCGATCGGGATCGGAGGTGAACGAGTACACCTGCGTCTCCAGCACCCGCGCTAGGTCCTGCGCTTCAGCGAGGCGAAGTGGGCGCTCCCCTCGTTCTACGGACGCGACAGTCAGATGCGACCACTTCCACCCGAGCTCGCGCATCCTCGTCGCGAGTTCGCGCTGCGACAGGTCACCCCGGTAGCGGGCGACGTTCTGGCCGATCAGCTCATCTGTGTTTGGCACGTGTTGAGCGTAGCAGCGAGACGACACCAGTTGGTGGTTGTGTTTGCGCACCACGCTGTGGCATGCTTTTGACACCACCCAGTGGTGTCCAGAGACAACCAGTCCAATGGAGAGTCATATGCCCGCCGTAATCGCAGTCCTCCTCACCCTCGAGGAGACGGCCGAGAAGCTCCGTAAGACCCCGTCGGCACTTCGGTACATGGTGCACAAGGGGACCGCCCCGAACTCCGCCCTTGTCGGAGGCCGGCGGATGTTCCGCGAAGCCGACGTCGCTGCCTTCATCGACGCTCAGTTCGCTGCCACGTCATGACCCCCGACAACAAAAACGCCCCCGACCTGAGCTGCAACTCGGTCGAGGGCACCATCCACAACATCCCCGCAGGAGACACCGTGAACAAGACAGTTCTGAACGTAGCAGACGCCCGCGACATTCGCTGGCACGAGATCGAAGGCGACGCCATCGTCCTCGTCCCGTGCAACGAACCCGGGTGCTACATCTTCGGCACCCCACACCTCCTCACCTGGGGCGACCTGCTGCAGCACCGGGCGTCCGAGGTGACCGCGCAGGACACCCGCGTCGAGGTCATCAAGTACGCCGCCTCCCACGACGTCCCGGAAGCCGAGTCCTACTGGTACGTCGCCGGGTTCCTCTGCGACGACGACATCCGCCTCACCCCCGAACGTCTCGCGTTCTTCACCGCCCACTACAACAGCGCCGTAGCGCTCGCGGCCGAGCTGAACGGGGAGTCCCACTGATGGACGACGTCACCAAGCTCGTCCAGGCCCAGAGCACCCTCACCGGCCGATCGGAGATCTTCATCGACGCACAGCCCAGCCAGTTCAGCGACGGCTACTCCCTCGCGCTCACGCCGTCAGAAGCGCTCCGACTGGCGCACGCGATCATCGCCCGGGTGTCCGACATCCGGACCTCACCCCCCGCGGCCCCTCTGCTCGCTCCGACGCTGCAGGCGGCTGCCTGATGGCCGAGGTCACAGCGATCCGCCCATCAGTGCCGAACCCGCCCCCACTCAAGCAGGCATCCGCCGTAGAGGTGACGAACGGGTGGACGCAGGACGAGGGCAAGCCCCGGACCCGACGACTCGACGTCGTCCTCCTCACGCTCAGCGAGGACGGGACGCGTGAGCTCGCAAAGCACATGACGCCGGCAGAAGCCGACCGCCTCGCCGCGGAGCTCACCGCCATGGCGAACCGTGTCCGGCGGGTCAGCTGATGGACGCCAGCACCTACGAACGGTGCACACAGCGAGGCTGCGTCCGCTTCGGTCTCTGGCACACCGCACGAGACACCGGGCACCGCTTCCGCACCGTCCGCACAGCGCTCGCCGCAGTGTCGATCGAGAAGCGCGACGAGGACGGCCCCTGGACCGTCTGGCTCGCTCGAGGCGATGCCGATCCGGTCCAGGTGAACGCCCCGCCCGACCCGACGACCGACGTCGCCCACGAGGACCACATGGAGCTCCGTGCGGCCGTCCTGTACGCACTTCGCAGCGCCGAGAAGTTCAACGCCTGAACCGCGGCCATCAACAATCACGACAGGAGGTGCGTGTGACCAGACACACCACCGACGTTCCTGCGAGGTGCACCCGGTGAGCGTCGAGGCGATCGAGTGGGCGTTCCAGCAGGAGGGGATGTCAGTTACTCAGAAGGCAGTTCTTGTGTCTCTCGGAGATCACTACAACCGGAAGCTCCACTACGCCTTCCCCTCCCACTCCACCCTCGCGCGCCGCTGCTCGGCGGCCCGCTCGACCGTGCAGACCGCACTGCTTGATCTCGAGAACAAGCTCGGCCTCATCGTCTCCGAATCGCGCGTCGACAGGAACGGCCGGCAGACGTCCAGCCGGTACTACCTACCCGACTTTGACCCGCTGTCTCGTCCTGGAGCCATCGAGATCGACGAAGGGGGGACTGCCCGGCAGCCGGGCACACCCCTACCGAGAGCCGGGTAGGGACTGCCCGGCAGCCGGGCACCCCCTGCCCGACTCCCGGGCACAGGACTGCCCGGCTCCCGGGCACGAACCAGGAGATGAACCACTACATGAACCACTACATCAACCGGAAGTGAAGTCGAGGCGGTCACCTTCGATCCGATGTCTCGCCTCGTCCGCTCCACCGAACAGGAAGAACCCCATGGCACAGCAGCAGTCCGCATCGACGAAGTGGCGTGAACGCGCGCTCAAAGCTGAGGGAGAACGAGACGCCGCTCAGGAGAAGTACGAATGCCTCCTCGACCAGCTGACCGTCGACCTCGCCGACGTGCTCACCGAGCGCGGACGCATGGAGGGCCCCGTCATGCAGCAGTGGCTCTCCGACCACGGCCTGGTCCCCGAGGAGGACACCGATGAGTGACAACGAGAACGACGACCTGATCCGCGCCACCATCGATCTCGCTCGAATCGTCGGCGCAAGCAGGGGAGTGTTCATCGAACGTGACGGGGTCCCGATCGGCGTCACCGACATCGGCACTGTCGGCGTCCCAGCCTTCATCCTCGCCCTCCGCGCCGCCGCACACGCCACCAGCTCCGAAGCCCTCACCCGAGAGGTCTCCGAAGCCCTCGCGCAGCTCGACGCCGAACACGACACCGCAGAAGTCGTCCACATCCTCTTCGGCAGCATCGTGGTCCTCGCACGCAGCTACCTCGCGCCGGCCTACGAACGACTCGATGCCGCCGGCGACGACCTCGGCGACGCCACAAGTCGACAGTGGGCGATGCTGCGCCGCGCGCTCGCCGAAGACGACCCCACGCCGACCAGCTGAGCACCGCATGCCACGCCAGCCCGAGGACCTCGTCGTCGGCGCGCACGGGCCCGAGGTCACCGTCACCGGCAGAGTCGCCGCCTACCTGCTCCGGCACGCCGGCCTCGACGCCTACCGACGTCAGCACCGCGGCGAAGACCCCGAGGTCGACAACACGTTGGTCGCGCTCACCGTCGTCGCGCTCAAGTGGCGCAGTTCCGCTACCGGAACGCGAGAGGCCGCGACCCCGGAACTCGATCACACTGCGGACTGGATGAGCACCCGACAAGCAGCCGAAGCCCTCGGGCTCTCGGACCGCGGCATCCGGAAAGCAATCCAGGAACACCGGCTGCACGCCGTACGCGTGGGACACGCCTGGCGCGTCGACCGCGAACAACTCGCCCACTACACCGAACGAACGGACAAGAGATGATCACCCCAGAACTCGAAGCAGAAGTGCACGGCCTTCGCGCCCAGGCCGCCGAGATCCAGAAGGACTACGGCCGGCAGCAGAAGAACATCGAGAGCGACGGCAACCTCAGCGACGCCGGCAAGACCGCCGAGCTGGCTGAGGCCAAGGCGCAGGCCAAGGCCGAAGCAGGGCAACTCCGCGACAAGGAGGTCGCTCTGGTGAAGGGCCGGATCCGCAGCCTGCAGACCAAGCTCGACGCGAAGATCGGGTACGGGGCAACCGACATCATCGCCTTCCGCGACGCGCAGGACCGTGCAGAGCGAGTGGCGGACAAGGACGTGGCCGCTCGGCTGATGGGCCAGGCGCTCCGAAGCAACGACCGCACCATGGCGCACGCGCTCTTCCGCAAGGCATCCGAGAACGGATGGTCGGATGCGGTGAAGCAGTTCGCCGCCGAGAACCCCGACTCCGCTGCAGCGGCCGAGGAGATCGAGAGCCTCGAGAAGGTACTCACCTCCGGCGGCTTCCAGCGCACGCTGTCCTACATGATCGCCTAGGGCAGGACGAGCATGACGGACACGCAACCTCCGACCCCGGCCGAACTGCAGGCCCAGCTCACCGAGATGCAAGGGCGACTGGCGGAAGCCGAAGCACAGACGCGAGAAGCGGAGCTCGGCACACTCCGGGCCCGCATCGCCGGCGAGCACGGCATCAAGACGGAGTACCTCGACTTCCTCACCGCAACCGACGAAGCGACGCTCCAACACCAGGCCGAACGCCTCGTCGCACTCGGAGGCGGACAGACCTCGCAAGCTCTGCTCGGCAACGTGGCACCACGTGAGGGCGCTACGACAGTGACCCACTCGAAGCACTCACCCCGAGAGGTGAAGCGATTCGTCAACGAGCTCTTCGATCGCGACCCGGACCTCAACTACTCGTGACCCCACCCGGGGGTCCCCCCTCGCCCCACCTGGAAGTACCACAGGGGATAGGCGTCGTCTCTCCCCGCTCAGAAAAACGAAGGGCCGGAACACCGTGACAGCAGTCAAGTCCTCGCCGAAGACGTTCACTGAGGCCGACGTCGACCGGATCGTCGCCCGCTGGCTGGCGCGGCAGCCCGCACCCGCGGGCACAGCGGCCGATCGCAACGAACCAGAGATCGGCTCTGCTGAGGACAACACGCTCGTCACTGCGATCACCGGCACCCGCCGGCAGTTCCTGGAGGCCAGCCGTCGCCGCATCGCCGAAGAGATCGACTCGGGCAAGGTCCAGGCGTACGCCCTCGCCCGACTGATCGGTGAGATGGATCGCATCGATCTCGAGCTCCGGACAAAGACCGTCGACGACGAGCTGACTGAGGGCGATGAAGTCGAGGACGGCCCATTCGACTACGACAACCTCTGACCACCTCAAGGGAGCAGCAGGCACCAGTTTCGGTGCCTGCTGCTCCTTCGTTTTCCCCTGAACTCGGGTAGAATTGGGGGTGACGGAAACCACTGCCGAACACGTCGCGGGCGGGTCAGACAGCATCGCTGTCCGGCCGGAGGACAACCCCTAGCAACTCCCGGGGGAAGCGCTAGGAAGCGTGTCCTCCGTTGCCCAATCGCACTGTCAAGACGTCCCTAGTAGCCGAGGTTTCCGGCTACATCTCCGGTTTCGACCAGGCCGCGAAGAAGACCCGCGAGCTCGGGTCCGAGACCGAGAAGCTGGGCCAGAAGCGCGAGGCCATCGAGGGCCTGGGCCGTGCGTCTCTCGCGTTCGGCGCGGTCGCCGCGGCCGCGGTGGGGCTCGCCGTCGCGAAGTACGCCGAGTTCGACGCCGCGATGTCGTCGGTGCAGGCGGCAACGCATGCGTCCGTGACGGAGATGAACCAGCTTCGCGACGCGGCGATCGACGCCGGCGCGAACACGGTGTTCACCGCCACGCAGGCCGCGAACGGCATCGAGGAGCTCTCCAAGGCCGGTGTCAGCACCGCCGACATCCTCAACGGTGGCCTCTCCGGCGCGCTCGACCTGGCCTCCGCCGGTGAGCTCGAGGTCGCCGACGCTGCGCAGATCGCCGCGACGGCGATGACACAGTTCAACGAGAAGGGGTCCGAGGTTCCGCACATCGCGGACCTCCTCTCCGCCGGTGCTGGCAAGGCGCAGGGCAGCGTGAAGGACCTCGCGCAGGCGCTCAACCAGGGTGGTCTCGTCGCGTCGCAGGCGGGGTTCTCCATCGAGGAGACCACAGGCACCCTCGCCGCGTTCGCGTCCGCGGGCCTCCTCGGCTCCGACGCGGGTACGTCGCTGAAGACCGCGATCATCGCGCTGCAGAACCCGTCCGACAAGGCGCGCGGGATCATGAAGCAGTACGGCATCGACGTGTACGACTCGTCGGGCAAGATGCTCTCGTTCGGTGGCATCGCCGCGCAGCTCGAGGACAAGCTCGGCACCCTCTCCGACGAGCAGCGCAACGCCGCCCTCGCCACCATCTTCGGCAACGACGCTGTCCGCGCTGCGAACGTCCTCTACAGCGAGGGCGCGTCCGGCATCGCCGAGTGGACCGGCAAGGTCAACGACAACGGGTACGCCGCGGAGACCGCCCGCCTGAAGCTCGACAACCTCAAGGGTGACGTCGAGAAGCTCGGCGGCGCGTTCGACACGGCACTGATCCAGTCCGGGTCGGCCGCGAACGGCAGCCTCCGCTCCATCGTCCAGACCGCCACGTTCCTCGTCGACGGCATCAACGCGCTCCCGCAGCCCGTCCTCGCCGCTGGCGTCGCCGTGACCGCCCTCGCCGCTGGTGTCGGCCTCGTCGGTGGTGGCGCGCTCATCGCTGTCCCGAAGATCGCAGCGCTCAAGGTGCAGCTCGACACCATGGGCATCAGCTTCAAGACCGCTGCTCTCCGCAGCGCCGCCGCCGGCCTTGCGCTCGGCGGGGTGACGCTCGCGATCGGCTACCTGGTCGGCAAGCAGGCGAACCTGCAGGCGATGACGTCGGAGCTCACCGACACCCTCGACGACTCGACGGGTGCGCTCACGAAGTACAGCCGCGCGATGGTCGTCCGGAAGCTCGCTGAGGACGACACGTTCCAGGCGGCGAAGGAAGCCGGCGTCTCGCAGAAGCAGCTCACCGACGCGATCATCGAGGGTGGGGGTGCCCTCGACAAGACCCTCGAGAAGTTCGGGAAGACGAACAGCGTCGGGCACGCCTTCGATGGCGTCGCATGGCGGTCGGTTGCCGCTCAGGGCAAGATCCGCGACCTCGCGAAGGCCGTCGACGACAGCCAGACGGCGTTCGACAACCAGGAGAAGGCCAACGGCGGAGCCGGCGTCACGGCAGCCACGGTCGCTGAGCAGTACCAAGCCGAGGCCGCGAACGTCTCCGACCTGTCGAACGAGCTCGAGCAGCTCATCGGCCAGATCAACGCCGCGAACGACGTCAACCAGGACGCCATCAGCGCGAACGCTTCCTACCAGGAAGCCCTGGCCGGGCTCGGCGAGCAGGTTGCGGAGCAGCGGAAGAACACCGAGGGCTACACGACGTCGCTCGACGAGAACACCGCGATCGGTGCCAGCAACGCCGACATGCTGTCGAGCCTCGCGAACCGGGCCCAGGAGGCCGCGTCCAAGCAGTACGAGGTCGACAAGTCGACCATGGGGGCGAAGGACGCTGCCGACAAGTACGCGGGCACCCTCGCGGAGCAGCGGCGGAAGTTCATCGAGTCCGCGACCGCTGCCGGGTTCAACGCCGGCGAGGTGAAGAAGCTCGCCGACCGGGTGTTCCAGCTGCCGTCGGCGAAGGAGATCAAGCTCCTCGCCGACACGAAGCAGGCGCAGGTGGACCTGAACGCGTTCATCACGCGCAACGACGGCCGCGTCATCACCGTCCGCCAGCAGCTCATCACCGAAGCGATCAAGTCCGGTGCCGCGCCCGGGGCCGCGAAGGCGGCGTACAACGCCAACGGCGCGGTCATGGACTTCTACGGCGACGGTGGTGTCGCCGAGAACCACGTAGCGCAGTTCGCGGCCGCCGGCACGATGCGCGTCTGGGCTGAGCCCGAGACCGGCGGGGAGGCGTACATCCCCCTTGCCGCGTCGAAGCGGACCCGGTCCCTCGCGATCTGGGAGGAGACCGGCCGACGGCTGCAGGCGTTCGCGGACGGCGACGTGCGCGGCGGCACTCCGACGTACGTGCCCACTCCTCCGCAGATCGTCTACGCCCAGTCCCCGAGCTTCGCCGGCGGTGGCGGGACGACCGTCTTCGAGCCGCACTTCGAGTCCTCCGGCAACCAGCGGCAGGACTTCGACGACGCCTGGTTCCAGTTCAAGACCAAGATCCGCGGCGCTCGCTGACCTGCAGCCCCGCTCACGACAGGAAGAGGCAACATGCAGCCGTACGCAAAGGTCCCGTGGCCGGAACTGCCGAGACCCGACGATGTGGAAGTCCAGCCCGTAGGCGGTGAGGGACTCTACTTCCGGCGGCGACTTGCGCCACTTGCCGCCAGCGCATTCGGATCCGGAATCGCCTGGCTCGGCGACTCGATCACCCGTGGCCTCGGCGCGACCAACAAGGGCGACTCCTGGCCCGGCGTCATCGCTGGGACCAGCGTGGCCGTGGCCGGCGACAGCATCCCGACGTACGCCATGCTCTACTCAGGCGGGAAGCTGGCGAAGACAGTCAACGCCGGCGTCAGCGGCGACACCACCGCGAAGATGCTCGCGCGCGTCAAGAAGGACGTGATCAACTACAACCCCGCGGTGTGCGTCGTCCTCGGCGGCACCAACGACTCCGCGACACCAGTGCCCGTCGACGACTTCGCCGCGAACATCACGGGGATCGTCACCCAGCTCCGAGCTGCGGGCATCGTCCCGGTGCTCTGCACCATCCCGACCATCAACTCGACGGCGCAGCGGCCGGTGATCGTGAACTACAACACGTGGCTCCGCCGGTACTGCGCCGTGCAGGGCATCCGGATGCTCGACTTCTACGCCCTCACCGTCGACCCCGCGACCGGGAACCTGCTGCAGTCCACGATGGGCAACACCGACGGCACGCACCCGGGCAACATTGGCAACGCGCTGCTCGGGAAGTACGCCGCCGACACGCTCGCGCCGCTCGTGGGAGCAGCGACAATCCCCCTCGCGTCGGACAACACCGACACGCTGAACCTCGTGCTCGACGGCCTCAACTGCGGCTCCGTGACGAACGGGCTGGCAGCCCCGTGGGGGGTGTTCGGCTCGCTCCCGACTGGCGCAACTCCCTCCGTGGTCACAGACCCGCTCGTGCCCGGGAAGATGCAGCAGCTGTCCCTCTCCGCCACCACCAGCGGGGCGACGCTGTACAAGCGGATCACGCCGACCCCCGGTCGGCGCATCGTGATCTCGGGCACGGTGACGAAGACCGCCGGCGCGGCCGGCCTGCAGGCGTACTTCAACACGTCCAACCAGACCGACACGTACAACCAGCTCCTCGACATCACCGAGGCAGTCACCCGCGGCAAGTTCTCGACCGAGCTCGTCGTGCCGGAGAACACGAACAGCATCGACCTCAAGATGTTCGTCCAGCCCGGCACCACGACGTTCGCCGTCGGCCAGCTCACCGCCTACGACCTCACCGCGCAGGCGGTGCTGTAGTCCCGGGACCACGACGCCGTCGGCTGCCTCCTCGCGGCCGACGGCGTCCTAGCCAGCCGGCGCGGCCAACCGATGGGCCAAGAGCTGGAACGGAAGTCGGCTGCCCCAGACAGTCGCGCAGACTCATCAGTGCCCGTACGCTGCCGCTACCCACATCAGCCTTGAACGAGGGGGAAGACCTATGGCCGGCCGAGACGACGCGGCGATACTCGACGATCGACTCGCCGAGAGCAGCTCGAACTGGGAACACTCCTGGTTACGCCTTGAAGCGATCGAAGCTGGCGGATCCCCGAAACGGTGGCAGCAGCTCATCAGCGCACTCGTTTGGGCCCTTGGCGGGGAGGACCTCGCGTACGTGCACTCCCGGGTGGAAGTGCTCGGCGACAGCGGCCTCATCGAGATTCACCTCTTCACCAGTACGACTTTGGTGCGGGTGAGCATCAGCCACGAACACCCCGACCCGGTCCCTGAGGTGGTCGCGCTCGACACGCTAGAAGCCATTCGGGTCGTGCGATCTCCGTCGGTGTTCAGCGATGGCCGAGGGACGGTGTCCAAGCGGGCTCGGCTCGAGCTGACCTTCGCCCATGGCGACCCCGTCACCATCGACAACGAGCAGACCTACACCACCGGCGCGCAACACCTGCTGGACTACTACCCAACCCTCCTGAAGCACCTGGCCAAGAGCTGAGACGCCGATGCAACTGCACGAGCTCCACGCGCTAATCGCCGACAGCGCCCACGAAACATGGACCCTCATCAAGAACGGTCCACCATTCCAGCCCGACGCCGCAGGCCCGGAGCATCCACTTCGTGCTGTCCTGGTGGACAATCTAGAGGTCGCGCTCGAATGGGGACTTCGCGCCGACGACGGCAAACAGGCCACGGTAGACAAATACGACTGGGCCGAGATCGCACGTTTCAGGGACCCGACTGTTGCCGAGGTCTGGGTGGACGTGCGGCTTGAAGGCGAACTCGTCGAGAGAGTGAGGCTGCTTCTGGTCGACGGCGGACGGGCATACCTACCGTTCCCGGAGAAGCTCGCCGGAACCTGGATCACACGCAGGTGGGAACGCTCGCTTGCAAGCCTCGTCACGGGCCTAGAAGGACGGTGGGGCGGGCACGGAAACTGGGGCGGCCACTACCTCCGCCAGATGCACGCTGACCACGACACCTATTGAGGCACGCCAGCCCCGTGCTCTGGGGAAAGGATGGTCGCCTGCCAGCACGACCGGTACCTGAGAGAACGTCTGTACCGGCTAAAGTCATCGGGTGGCGACTGCGCAGGACGGTTCGGAGGTGGTGCTCCGCTTCTCACCGTTCCTCCCTGATCGTTTGTTGGAGAACGCCGAGGACACCTTCGCGGACGAGACGGAGCGCAAGCTGCCCTCGCCGCGCTACGGCGTCTCCGTCCTGGCCATGGCCCCTGAAGAAGGGGAAGACCTTATGGACACGGTGCGTAGGATCGTGGCAACGACGTCGCTCGGTGGCAGGAAGGTCGCCGTCATGACCGGGAATGAGCTACGCGCGCATGGGTTTGAGCTGGTGGCGGACGCCACCGACATCGAACCTCAACATCACCTCGTCGGGGGTAGACCGTTCACGGCACCCCCAGAGGTAGACGAGCTAGCATCACTGATGCAGGATCGGATCACGAATCCTGCTTGGAAGGACGCGAAATGAACCGGGTACGAGTCGAAGTCGACCTGAACTCTGTACGCGAAGACGGGACGACTCGTGTGCGCCTTACGCGCGCTGATGGGAAGCTCCACCAGGGGCAGCTCGTCACGGCCTACGAGAGCGAGGACGGCGTCGCAGGCCTCGCGTTCGTCGATCGGGTCGATCCTGTTACGGGATATGCCTTCCTCCTGATCAACCGAGCTTCGCTCCGCGACGACGACCCCTCAGTTGGAGCCGTAGACCTTGCTCGGAACATGAACAGGGCTGTCGCATCCGTGGCGAACCAGCACGCTGCGAGCGCCTCGACCGGCGCGAAGGTCAGTCGAGCAGCGCTGCGACGTACCCACTAGCCTGTAGGCGTGATTCATCTAGGAGCTGCACTTCTCTGCGATGCAGTAACGGTTCGAGAAAACCTGCTCCATGTGCTGGGCGGTGGAGTGACCCGTTTGCCTCGACCGGGATTCCCGGCTCCGCTGGCAGCCGAAGTCGCACTTCTTCTCTACGTCGACGGGGACCCTGGTGTCGAGGTCACGCACAAGGTGACTGGCGAGTGCCGTCTACGGGGCTCTGAAGATGCTCCGATCTTTGCCTTCGAGTACACGCTGAGGACAGTGCTCGGATCCGAAGAAGGCGCGCAGTCGGTCTCCGCCGTGCTCCCTCTGTCGAACGTAGGCATCCCGGCTGCCGGGGCCTACGAGATCACGATTTCTGTCGACGAGAAGCCGGTCGGCCAGATCCCTTTCACCGCGATCCTTGACGAGACGCTTCTTCCCTCTTGGGACGACCCAACGAACTAAGCGGACCGAATCGCTTCGAGGGACAGGTAGGCATGGACCGCCGCCTGCGCGTGAATGCAACGTTCAACCCCGCGCTCTACGGCGCGACGGACGATCCGCTGCACGTTTGACCGTACCCACCTTCGGACCACGGTAGGTCGAGCCCTTGCTCACGCATCGTTCGCTGGCGACATGCACTCCTCATCAGCAGCCCTGCGCGGTGTCCGCGCTGAGGTTGAGGCGTAGCCGGATCCTCTGCGATGCAGCGCCCGAAACTTCATCCGAGGGGAACGCAACAGCGTTCGCCTGCTCGAGCGACGCCGACTCTTTGATGGTGTTGATCGCGGGCAGAGCTTGGAAGTAGTAGTCGCGAAGGGAGTCGACGTCATTCTGGTCGATGACCTCGGGCCAGATCACCTTCCGGTCATCGAGGCGTCGCGCCGCGTCCTGCGCCGACGTGATGAGCGGGCCCGACGACGAGTGGATGGCGTCGAGGTTCTGCGCCACCAGCGCGTCGTTGAGCGTCTTGGATGCCGCGTTGACAGGACAGACGGTCCCGAGGAAGTACTTCCCGGCCTCGTCGACACTCATCGCCGCCGGTGTGGGGGTCGGAGTGGGCGTCGGGGTCGCCGTTGATGCCGCGGCGGTCCGAGTGCTCGAGGCGGTCGTTTCCTTCTGCCCGCTGCCCGAACAACCGGAGAGCGCGACGATGAGCGCGAGAGCGGTGGCTGTTGGCGCGACGATCCTCATCATGATGAGCATCACTCTACGAGGCGCATGCCGCGTTCGACCCCGTCCGCAGGCCCCAGTCTTGGGCTGACTGCATCACGCCACACCCATGCGCACTCGGCCGCCTGACTGAATCCCCACTCGACGAGCGCGGCCCGCTCCGTGTACGCGATGACGCGGGCCTCGACCTCGAGGGAGCGGTCGGGGAACGTCACCCAGGCGAGGACGGGGTCCGGCTCTGCGAGGTCGTAGACGGGGCCACCGTAGGCCGCCTCGGGCAAGCTGAGCGCCGGGCCTAGCGCCCACCTGTCCCTACGCCGCTTCGCCACGGCCAGACGGTAGCGGGAGACCTCCGACAACTCACGGCCGGCCGGCCCGAAGCCATGCCGCGTAACTGACCGCGATCTCCCGGCCGACAAGGTACTTGGTTCCGCTCGGCTGCGACGCCGTCAACCGTCCGCTCCGGATGTCGTTGCGAACGTACTGGGGGGACATGCCCGTGACGGCCGCGACGTCAGCAACGCTGTACAGCAGCTTCCGATCGTCGACCGGCGGGCCGTGCAGCGTGGTAGAGGCTGCGCGATCGATCTCCTCGCGCACGATCCGCCGAATGATGCTCTCGATGCCGTCAGGCGCGCTCATCGACATCCCGCACGAACGAGCTCGGGTGCCGTCCGGTGAGCACCGCGATGTGCACGAGCTCGGTGAAGGTGATGTGCCGTTCGCCGCGGAGCTTCCGGTACAAGCTCGGCACCGACATGCCGGCCCGGGGAGCCGCCTCCTCGACCGACATGCCGGCCTCCCGAAGCGCAGCGCGCAGCCTCTTCGCCACCAGGCGAGTTGAGTCGTCAACGTCCATGGCCTGCAGCCTGGCCTCGTGCTCTTCTCCGTATGGGTTAGACCTTCGATCAGACTGCCAGCTTCGACGATCGTCGAAGCTGGGCGGAGGGCTCAATCATCAGGAACGAATCTGCCCCCGCCGATCTTCTTCGCGCAGGCGGCGTAGCGAGCGGTCCGAGATCCCCCAAGCGTTCACGCTAGATGGCAACCGGTCGACTGTGTGCTCGCGGACGTAGGTCTCGACGGCTTCTCTCGGGAACAGGTACTGCCTGCCCGCGCGGATGTGGCCGACCAGCTTCGCGTGCGCCATCCGGCGAAGCTTCTCCGGCGTCACTTTCAAGTACTCGGCCGCCTGCTCGAGCGTGTTCACGTCTTCGAGATCCATGCCTCCAAGCGTTCCTTGCGGCCGCCGCCGCCGTCTAGTGACAACACGCCGCGACTGTATGACCGAACGGTGTTCAGCGTGCCCGGTCGGTCCGTCGCCACCGCCGTTACTCGCGCGTGTACCGCTCGAGCAGGACAGGAATCGCTTTCTTGTGCTCGCCTTCGTAGTCCACCTGGACGGATACCGGCACACCCGGCGCGATGAGCAAGTAGGTCACGACCTTCCGCCCGTCGTCCGCCCAGTCGACGATGGGGAGCCACTCGACGCGACCCAGGCGCTGTGCCGTCCCGGCGACCTGCATCATCACCTCGGCGTACATGTCCTCGATCTCGTAGCGGCGGCCGTCGTACTGGATGAAGCCCATGGGCGCACGCTAGTCCGAGTCCGCAGCGAGTCCGCGAAAGCCCCACCTCGGGACATTCTTGTGCAACACGGCACCACCCCTCGATCCCTGCGTTTCCGGGCTTCACAACACGCCACACAACCGTACGATTGCCTGACGCGAGTTCCGCTTCAACAACTGACCTGCCGGCGTGGTTCGTCGTGCGCCAGGATGAGGGCATGACGAATGCACAGGCAGGGTGGTACGACGACGGCTCCGGCACCATGCGGTGGTGGGACGGTTCCGCG
>Ga0308160_10004157_pt1 | contig 15661 bp, 25 predicted proteins | sample PhyFR1_FD_201036 | JGI IMG/M metagenome (GOLD analysis project Ga0308160, IMG submission 201036) | Phyllosphere microbial communities from UC Gill Tract Community Farm, Albany, California, United States - DLSLF.R1 | ecosystem: Host-associated > Plants > Phyllosphere > Unclassified | place: USA...
ATCATCAGGATGTGCGGTGATGAGAGTGATGAAATACAATGGGAACAGGTGCTGATCTCGGTACAGCGCACGGCTGAAACAGCTAATATGACCCTCGATATATTAGTCCAGAATCATACCTTTTGGGGTACTCGACTCGTTGCAGACGAGCTGAGCTATCTGCCGAAAGACATGTCCAACACAACACACAAACGCCTGTTTCCCCATTGTGACCAAGCGCGTGCCTGAGCTCGGGCATTGGTCTCGGCTCTTTCCGAAGTGTATGACCAACGCGGGGGAGAATCATGGGGACTCGGGCAAGGTGTGTATCAGCATGGTTGTAAAGCATTATTCAACAGTTCAACAGTACCTTCTTAAAGGATCATCAATAAGCAGAATCATCATTTAGCCCCAAAAGGCCGAAGATTGATCAGCACAGCCTCGGCTAGAAAGGTATAAGAACCCAATCATTCCGAGTCGAAAGTGCCATTCTCCCAACAACATCATTCAACATCCAGTCTCACACCCTCACATTCCAACTTCGACCCACCACTACACTACACTAGAACTACATCACACAATGTCACAGCAGCTCCTAGTCATCATCGGCGCGACCGGTAAACAAGGTGGATCAGTGATCAAATCCATCCTCTCCGACCCAATCGCTGCTAAACAATTCAAACTTCGAGGAGTCACTCGAGATGCTTCCAAACCCGCTTCCAAAGCCTTGATTGAACAAGGGGTGGAGATGGTTTCCGCTGATCTGGATGACAATGCCTCTCTGGTCAAGGCTTTCGAGGGGGCTTTTGGGGTATTTGCAGTCACCGACTTCTGGGCTGTTATGGATAAGGAAAAGGAGGTGAAGCAAGGAAAGAATTTGGCCGATGCCGCCAAAGTATGTCTTCCATCCTTTGAAAGAGATCGTGGCTAACGGTACAGGAGATTGGTGTCCAGCACTACGTCTTTTCGTCCTTGATCAATACTACCGAGTGTAAGTCTTTCTGGTCATTCAACGAGGAACGTGCTCATACCCACTAGCGACCGCCGGGAAACTATCCAAAATCGACCATTTTGTAGGTAAAGCCGAGATCGCCCAATACGCCAAGTCCCTCGGTCTACCCACTACCCTCTTCCTCCCAGGGTTTTACGCTTCCAACTTCCCAGGTCAAGGAATCGTAAAGACTGAAAATGGATATATCGTCCCCACCCCTGCGGATTCCGATGCTCAAATCCCATTCTTTGACGCCGAGGACGATACCGGCAAGTTTGTCAAGGCAATCTTCCTTAATCGAGAGAAAACACTCGGGAAAGATGTATATGGAGCTACCAAATACTACACCCCGCTCGAGGTCGCTAGTACTTTTGAAAAAGTTTTCCCGGTTGATGGAAAGGGGACCCAATATGTCCAAGTCAAAGGGGATGATTATGTGAATCAATTAAAGAGTTATGGGATGAGTCAGAAGATTGGAGAGGAATTGTTGGAGAATATGTACTTGTTGAACAAGGAGTATGGGTATTATGCCGGTGCCGATTTGGCCGAATCTCTCTCGGTGCGTCATTTTCCTTCAGTACCAGTATCTGGCTGACGAGTAGATCCTTTCCGAGAAGCCAACCACTCTTGAAGACTACCTAAAGTCTCACCCCATGTACGCCGAGCTCAAGTAGGGTCACGGACGACCTAGTGTAGAGCTACAGCCCTAGTGATAGAGGTTTGTTGTAAGTACGATATGAATATGATAGACCCGATATTTGACTGATCGAGCTTCTGGGACATGAGTCTCGGACCACACTCGCATTCCTTCTGGCCGCAAACGGGAGAGGACCTTTTGTCAGCAATGCCGCCTTGACCGCTGCCGGAGAGAGGATATCATCATAGCGATACAACATCTGTAATTAGCTCCGGGGAGACCCCAAACCCGGCCCGTTCCACTCCGGCGCTAATTATGGTGCAATCATTTTCCGAGGGTGGGGCTCTTGTCTCTAAAACCATATATAGCTTGATCGACTGGACGACGGGGGATGGGTATGCAGCTTGCAAAGCGATCATCTACTTACACGATTGATAGACATGATGATTTGGAAGTCAGTCGTGACTCTCGGTTTGGGGTTGATGGGTGCTCGTGCCCAGGCCGGATACAATGAGACGTACGATAGTGAGTCCCCGCCTGTGCTTCCAACATGACTACTGCAAAAGGCTGAGCCCATAGCTATATCTTTAACCTCCTCCCGGCTTGATATCCAGTATACCTCCCCCTCTTATCGTAAAAGGCAATAGGCTGATGAGCAGTGTCAACAAGACTTTGGGCGCAATGACCGGTCTTGTATTTGACAACATCGATATCCTAGGCCCGGTCGATGGTCGGGTCGGGATGGGGTATTTTGACTGTTTCTGCGTTCCTTCTATCAGTAGTGCGCCTCCTACTCCGGAAAACCCGAATCCAGCCTCGTCTAGACATTGTACGTGTTTCCCCTCTTTGTGGATTTGGTTGAGAGGGGCGTTATGAGCTGACATACAAGATTATGTGGGACAATCTGGGTCTGCTAATTATACGGTTTTGGAAGGGGATGGATGGGTTGGTCTGATCATGGAAGAGACTGTACGTCCTCCCTCTTGCCTGACACTACTCATGGACAAGGACGCTGATGTGAAAGTACGCACCAACAGGTCAGTTCTTCCAACAATGGTGGTTCCTCCGAGATGGCGAGACGGGCTATCACTCCTTCACCCGTTTACAATACACGAACGAGACTGTTGAGAATATTGGCAATCTGCAGGAATTCAGACAAGTCGTATGTCCTCTCCTGTCCTCAAACTCGGGACTGAGGATAGATCTCGCCCAATACCGATATCTGGACCGACCTAGTGACAAACCCCCATCAATATGGGAGTCTACCGTCGCAAGGAGCTATCGATGAGCAGGTACAAGTCCAGGATGCTACTTGGTACTATAACGTTTCCAAAGGAAATCCGTACAAGCAGGAATCGTAAGTACATGGCTTGTACTAAAACAGTGTTCTGATGAAAGGTCGGACTATTTCACCAAGTATCAATGGGCGGACCTTTATGGTATGTCCACCTCGATTCATAACTGTCCGACCAGTGTATGACGAAGAGGAAGAGCACTAATGATCAGGTGACCACAAAGCACACGGATTTTATGCCAATGGGACCATGTCGAACGGTACTTCCCTCGGGTTCTGGACGGTCTTCTCCAACCTAGAGGGATATACAGGAGGACCCCTCCGATCAGACCTGGTCGTGGATACAAACATCTACAACTGTAATCCAGACTACTCGTCCGATATTTAGAGCTGATAAGTAGATTACGCGTCGAATCATCGTGGATCGGCCACTATGAACATCACAACCGGATTCGATAGGATCTTTGGGCCCTCTTTCGTATACTTGAACAGAGATGGGGATGTTGAGACATTACTAGCGGATGCTGAGCAGTATGCGTGAGTCCACCTTTTCAGGTATGGAAGTTACATCAGCTGATTGGCAGGAACGCAAGTTTCGCCTCCGACTTCTATGATCAGATCGCACAGTACATCCCAGGCTATGTCACCTCGACGGGACGAGGGGATTTCAATGCCAAGATCACCCTCCCCTCCGAGGCAGGAGTGACCAAAGCGGTCTTGTCGATGAACAAGGCCGATATGCAGGATAACGTCGATTACAGTACGCCCTCTTCCCCCTCCAGGACGTCATGAGGTGAAGCTAATATCACGATAGGCACTGGACAGTATTGGGCGAACGTGACTGATGGAAATGTCCATATCCCCCGAGTACGAGCTGGGACCTATAGGTTGACAGTCTATGCCGAGGGCGTGTTTGGGCAATTGGAGATGGACGATATTGAGGTCCAAGCGGGCGATGGGGCAGGCGAGCCATTTGCGGTCGAATGGAAATGCGAGAGTCACGGTACGTTTCGATTTGCCTTTTAAGCTGCTTGCCGTCTTGCCACGCTGTTTAGGCACTAATGGACAGGAACAGAACTCTTCAGACTCGGTACACCCGACAAGGTCAGTCCTTGATCTTCACCTTACCGCAGACAAAGTATTGAATGAGGTCAGACCGCCGGGGAGTTCAGACATGGTTTCCAACCTGATCGGAATCACACCCTTCATCAAGGTAAACCTTCTACCGTGGCCACACGCTTATGTATAGACCAGTACAGGCAATATTGGGGAGCCTATGATTTCCCTACAGATTTCCCGACCGGAGTGAACTACACAATTGGCGTTTCTGATCCTGCAAAAGACTGGGTACGTCCCTCTTACTCTGGTGAAACAGTGGCTGACGGGATGAGAACTACGTCCATTACAGTCGCTATGGGGGAACGTATAATCGGCCTGGATTCGTGACTGAAAACGTCAATGTGTGGACATTGAATTGGTCTCCCGATCAATCGTTCGAGGTGGAAGGCAAGAACGCGTTAGTCCTCTTACCGGGAAATGGCGGCGGTACGGTACTCGTACTGATTGATAGGACGATGACGGTCCAGCTCGCTGGCGCTAGGACTCCATCTGGAAATACCGACATCCCCGAACCTTCTTCCGAGACCTCGGATTTGAATCTAACATTGTCGGTCAATTCAAACGAGCTGGTCTGGACAATCATGTATAATCAAAGTTCCAGTTGTTCCGATCGAAACGGGATTGCGTGCTATAATATCAGGCATCTGTCAGCTTGTCCTCTCATGTCAAAGCGGAGCTGATAAGTAGATACGAGTTCCCGGCTGAATGGTTAAACACCGATGAGATGAACGTCTTTGAGTTTATCTTGCCGTACAACACCTCAGGGGGAGACACCAATTTCCGAAACTACAGCGTTTCCGTCATGTCAGTCTTCAGGTCGTACTGTTCACTGCAAGAGGCTAATGATTAGGTACGATGCGATCCGCCTTGAGGTTGATCTTTGAAGAATAGTTAGGATGGATGACGTGGTAAATAGTGCGCAGTTATGATAGTAGACGCGAAAGCTTGGCGTGTCGGAACCTGGGAATTCGATCGCCGTGGGATTGCTTGTTCCCGAGTGTATCTCAGTGAGAAGAAAAGTCGATAATGCATGCATAGTACATCTCGGAGGACGTAAGAATGCATCCTAGCCTGGTGATCCTCTGCAACGAAGACCACTACTGGATAGCCCACTCACTTTGCGTATGCTGACATGACACGGACGTCAAAGGCCAGACCCCTTTGCCCCCCTTTAGCCGTTGACGCGCTACCGTAATTTAAAGGCACTAAATAGATTCCCTCCACATCGCACAAGTCTTGGCATCATCCCAGTAGCCAGGTGTTCGGTCTACGCAACATATACAACCACCCGCAATCGCCAGTCCTAGTTGCCACAGCAGGCGATCACAGAGTACACGATGCAACCTTCGGATCGATCATGTGATCCGAGACTGCATACGAATATGAGGTTCTACCGCTCCGTGTCAGTTCTGCCAAGCTTTTTCACCTATTGTGTTTCAGGGTCATGTACCCCCTGCCAAGATACTCGTTATTTCACTCTCTTTCTTCATCCTCCCTGCTTTGCTCCTCTCTGCCTTTGCACTCGGTGTTAGATAATAGAAGTACGTAGAAAAGGTAATTGCTGTGTTGTTCATCTACTACTTCCTCTCACTCTACAACTACATACATCTCGATCTTACATTCATTACTTTACTTTAATACTTCTGTAGTCATCGACAACCACAGACTACTTTATACTTTTATTCGACAACTTACAACCAAAATCCCTCATACTACAATGTTCTTCCTACCCCTTCTCGCACTCGCCAGCTCGGCAAAGGCCCAGGTCACCGCTACCTGTAAGTCGTGCCACCCACTTGCTCTAACGTCAAAGACTAACGATCAGTCCCTAATGGAGCAACCAACCCTTCCGAGCCCAACTTCTACCCTGTCGGAGCTACCGTCAACCAGACCTCGATGTCTCGTCTACTGTCCCTAAACGGTGTCGATGATTTCTGTCTCTACGGACCTCCCGTTGCCGGACCCGAGAACACTATCGGTTCCACTGAGCCTATCGTAGTTGCATACTGTACAAAGCCAAGGAACAATGCTCGGTAAGTGGATTCGGTTTTGAGCGATTTTCAAGCGGTCCGAGCGTAGTGGAGCGGGTCAAGTGGCAATTTGGCCAAGTCAAGAAAGAACAAAGGAACTGATTGCCGCTTTATCTACCATTACCGAACTTGATTGGGACGATCGCTGACGATCAGACTTATTCCCGATGGAGCCATCACCGCCGCTCACTTCATCAAGACCCCTTACTATGTCCAGATCCACGGTTTCTGGGATGGTACCGCAATGAACATCGTACGTCCTTTAGCCCCCACCAAATACTTCATACTGACCTGCAGCCCGAAGGAGACTCAGGAGGAGAGCTTGACCCCCACGGTCCCGATGCTGTCGGGAACCCCATCGGAGGTAACGTCACCTCTGACGTCTCTGGTGAGGATGTCTTCTACGAGGAGGTCAGTATTATCATAGCCTTTTGGAAAGGACACCCGCTAACTCCTCCAGTGGATGTCGTTCATCTCGTACGACCAGTTCTGTCTCCGAATCTGTACCGCCCAGCCCGAGGACTCTACCACCGCCTTGATGTGTGAGCACGAGCTCGATATCATGGGTTGTCAATTCGTCATGGCCATTGGAGACTTTTACCAGTCCAACAACACCTTCACCTCGTGCGAGGGCGATGCCGCTGCCCCACCAGGACTCTACCCCATTGCCAACGGATCCACCTCGACTTTCCGACAGCGATACACTGGTACCTACACTGCTGATGGTACCGTCGGTCAATGGACTATTGGAAACACCGTCACCCCAACTGCTCCATTCACCATCCCCGCTACTTCCAACTGTGTCACCTACTCGACTATCTCCAACGGTGTCAACACTGATAACTTTGCCGTCGAGTCCGCACCTGTTATTGTCGATGGATCCAACGCCGGTACCATGTCTGTCGGATCTACTTCTCAATCCATGACTTCCGGTGCTTCCGCCACTGGATCTGGATCTTCCGCATCCAACTCTGGTTCCGCCTCTGGATCTCGATCCGGTTCAGGATCCGCCGCCTCGGGACCATCTGCCTCTGGTTCCGCTGCCGGTGCCAGTGGTTCTTCCGCCGGTAACGGTGCCGGAAAGCTCGCCGGTGATTCCACCATGTTCACCCTCGCCCTCGGTGTTGTCGGTATGGTCGTCGGAGCCGCTACCCTCTTCTAGACGTAGTGAAGTATGGTATGGACACTTTATGACTGGTTACATGACTCTGGCAGTCTGGGAAAATTAAAAGCTATATGATATCAGGCTTTAAACGACCTTGCTGTATACGACATTTACATAGTAATCTATCTCTTTCTTCTGTACATGATCGCAATGTCCCGTTATGTCATCAGTCACTCTTTTGCTGCAGGCCTCGTGGCATATTATCCTTCTTGCTGAGCTTAGAGGGGGTGAATTTAGACTGGATGAGCTTAGAATCTGGTTGTGAGAAGTGGATCTGCGGGGGTTGTGGGGTAACTGCCCGGCTCGACGACTGCTCGACTGACCTGCTCTTTACTTTATCGATTTCACCCCCATCTCTACATATTGCATGAGAGCTGATAGATGACTGCAAGCAACATGGACGACCCACAATCAAGTACATCACAACAGGTACAAGTCCCCACCCTGCCGACACTACCAGATCCTCACGCATTATGGTCCGCACCTCACTCATCAAAGTACCTACTCCAAGAAGCTCGCGCGAATATAGCTTCGTTCGACGGATTAAGGGCACACATACAATCGGGCAGAATAAGTATGTGCTAGACAACAGATGGCAAAGTGGGCCGAGGCTGATGGTAGGTTACGGCTTGGAACCACCTACATCGTCGGCATTGATTGAATTACCTGGTATTCCCGTACCTAACCGATATTCTCCGACTCCGACAGGACGAGTAAAGCCAGCGGAAATACCTGATCTACCTACTTCATGGAAGGACAAGGGCAAGGGAAAAGCAAAGAGCATAGATACCTTTCAAGAGGAATGGGGAAAAGCAGGATGGATAGCGGAAGAGGCATATGGTGGGAAAGCTATTCGGATATGTTCCCCTAATCGCCTTACTGAGGGATCTGTGAAGCGAGAGGGTCTGACTATCTGGGCTACTGTATCTGGGGAGCACGGGGTCGATAGTGTTAAAGTGTTTGTTGGCGTGAGTCCTCATGAGATATATAGATAAAAGCTGACGGGGGTTAGAAATCAAGTTTGACCTCGGATCTCATGTCGCCAGGATGGCATATCGGACTAAGCAATCACCTTACCAGCCTCCATCTGACGGTGGCTGATCTACTTGTATGTCCACCTACTGTCAAGCCTTTGGTAATACGGACTAATGAATAGTATCGTGCACCGCATCTCCCTCAGCTCCTCCATTCAACGTGTTTCCATTGTGGCAAGTACTTGAAGGTACCGGATGGATTACCTGTACAACATACTGGCTATTTGGCCGGAAAGGCTGGCCAGGTCGTGAGCGAGGGACCAGACGGGAAGGATGAGGAAATCAGGGACGGGAAGGAGGGAGGGGGCAAGTGGGTATGTTGGCATAATTCATGTGGGGAGCAGTGAGGTATGAACCGGATAGATCTGGCCCGACTGTCCAAGCTCGACGGAAAACGAGCCCATCTTTTTCGACTGAATACGCAGGCAAGGCGACCGTAATTATAGTAGTTGTATACCGTATAGCATAGCATGACCATGTACAAGCCTCTACAACAATGCCAGCAATCGCCAACGAGCATAACAAATATACAGACTCAAGCCCTCTTGAAACCAGGTGGGAAGACCTGTCGAGCATTGATATTGACCCTAGCACTTGATATATAGCCTTTCACGGCCTTCGTTTTTGTACTATCGCCATCGTGAGGTTGGAAATGGGAAGGGAGTGTACCTTCCATTATCCGCGGTACGCCTGCCAAATCAGCCCAAGGAAAGGCATTGCGGTACAATTGAGGACATACCGTGATATGCTTGTCTTGCTGGTCCGGACATTATCAAGACATCCCCCGAACGGAGGATGATGGGTCGAGGGGCGACATCGCGAGTATTGGAGCCCAATAAGAATATCGCCGCATGACCAAGTCTGACGGTCGTGAGCCATTTTTATCAAGCGAGGAAGTAGATGAGGGGGACATACGATATAGATATCAGAGGTCTCGAAGGGTCTAGCCTGAATTGTCAGTATAGCACTTGATGGATGGGGGCAGCAAGGGGAGACTTACTCTGCACGATCCGCATGCCCCATCAAGGTATCTCTCATCTGATAGAAATTGACGATACCGGAATCAGGTCCTGTCCTGATCAGTCTTCTCCCAATCGGTAAAGAGGGAGATGTACGATAATCGTCCTTCCAAGTCTGCCATCCTACCTCACTCGTATCCCCGAATACTCGGTCCCACGGGATGCGCTTGATCAGGTTCGTGCTCATCTCACCCAGATCTTCTGGAAAGGGGATTGGGGTGCGAGTGTCGAAGTCGTAGGACTTGGTCGTCCACTTCCCGTCAGCCCCTCGCCTTGGCTCCTCCACGGCCGGCGTGACATACCCTATACACCCAACCTAGATTCGCCCATCTCAATTCCTTCATCAAATCCCCCACACTCCTCTCGGAAAGTTTACTCCCGGGTATATCACCCTCCCACCCTCTTCCAGCATCTAAGATCTTTTCGTAACCAACCTCGGACCCTACTGGTGTTTCTTTAGTAGTACGGTGTCCTATTTCCTGTTCCCTTTTTCGTATTGATTCTTGCTCGGCTGGATTGAGTCTTGAGAATAGTGTCGGGACTTGAGTATGGGGCGCTACTGTGTATGTCTGGAAGAGGTCTTGGGGGAGGTCGTAATGCGTAGAGAGGGAGAGTGGGTTCGGGGGAAGGGTATATTTCCCCAGAGCGCTTTTTAGGAGATTGAGCTGTTCTTGACCGTCCAGGTAGTTTGGTATCAGTATACACCCTTTGACTATCAGCACTAATGCCCTCAAAAGAGTGTCAAGCACTGACCATCCGCGATCAAGTACCCAACTCTTCCATCCCCCAAATTCAGCCTTTCCACCCCTTCACAACTATCCCCAGGTCTCTCACCCCGTTCCCTCTCCTTCCCCTTCCGTCTCCTCCACTTGACCGTACCCTCATCTTCAGCTGGTCCCCACCAGCCGCTCTTCCATATCTCGTCGTCTCCCTGCTTTGAAGGGCGGGAGAGGTCTAGTATGTCTGGCGGTAGGGTCGGGGTTGTATGGGGTATTAGGCGGGATTTAAAGTGTTTCTCTGCGAGGCGGAATGGGGTGTGGGATGATGAGGCTTGTGGATCTGTCAGATGTGGCATTGTCATGTCGATGTCATCCGGGTCGTGGTGCGTGTCAGTCGTTCTGCACGATGCGCGGTGTATCGATGGCTCAAATGGATAATCTACCTACCTTTACTTCACAAAAGTCGATAGATGGTGCCTGGCGTGATTCCCGTAACGTTAAGCCAAAACATGGGCGAACGTGCAAATGCAAGAACAAAGCAGAATTCGGAATGCTGATTGAGGTGCAGTCAGATATCGAAACAGCAATAAAGTATGCATCACAGCTATCGGTGCGATGCAATGAAAACAATACAGTCTCTAACGAGCCATATGCCCCACCCCGCCCCTTCCCGACGGATACAGATCTAGTAGAAATCGAGACAACACGCAACTTTGATGTCGCTTTTTAGATCTTGACCTGTGGTTGTCAGCTTGATTCGCCCGCTCGGTTTGCGATAGCTGGACTAACCTGTTTAATACCGTCCTTCCAGAAGGTGAAGTATGGGGTGGTACCATCCTCTCGGTAGTTCTACTTATCAGCTACTTCATCTGGTAGGCAGACAGTAAATGGCGTACAAGAAGAGCGACCATTCCCTCGGGGTTCATGCTCTCTCCGACGTAGAACTCGTAGTCCTTGAAGTTGGTAACGATCTTCTTGGCGAATGCTTGGGCGTTCTTCTCGAAAACGGGGACTCGGTCGGGGTTGGTCTCTTGGAGCTTGGTCTTGACGGCCTTCATGTAACCTTTGAGGTAGGTTAGGTAGGACTGCTGGTCAGCCGTGTGCGGCGGGATGGGGCAAGCTGAAGTGATGCAAAAGACAAAGTCGCGATGTATCGCTCCTTTGCCTCATTCTTGCCTCATTCACGAATTAAAGAACACGTACCTTCTTGTCGAAAGAGGTCTGTTGAAGTCGGAAACCGTTGACGACGTTGTTGACTTGGGTAGCACCAGACTCGAGGGCCTCCTCGACCTCCTCGGCAGAAGGGTTTCCTCCTGTTATTGTCAGCCTGATTGTTCTTCTAGTTGTTGTAATAACAGAAGGGCTCACCGATATCGACATCACCCTCCTTGACGATAATCATCTCACAGTCGACCTCGTATGCGACATCGTCAACCTCCTTACTGCGATTGTCAGCGCGCGTCTCCAGCCAAAGGGCCTTGGCCTGGAGGAGAGTATGACATACACATCGTAACCGTCGGAGCATAGCTCGTCGTCAGTGATGATATCGTTGAACAATAGCATTGTGTATTGGTTGTGTTGTGGTGGGTGAGTAAGTAGGGGATGAAGTGTAGTGTACGGTATGGGTGATGGTTGATTGTCCCAAAAAATCCCCCCCCTTGGTGCAATTCAGGGTAAGATGCCCAGACCGGAAGGGCAGAAAAACTAAACATTTCTCCAGGAACAAAGCCACGTGGGAAAAGTTGGGACGATCGACCATCAACAGACGACCGGTGTGTAGTCAGCGACCCATCAGAAAGAGCAGATATGCTCAGTCTGATTAGATCAAGAACAACATGTCAACATAGCATCAAGCACGCCAGGGCAGCGCTTTCGATCGCCGAAGCCCGATTCAGCTCGACTCGATATGCAGCGGACAACCAGGGACTCGGATTCGGATCATTATCGGTCCCAATACCCATCGACAGCAAGAATCGAATCGCGTTCAAGGCGAAATCGGCTCATAAACCTCAAGCTCAGGTTACAGGTCCCAAGGAACCAGGTGGGGAGGTGTCGGAGAAGGAAAGAGGTAGAAGGAATTTACGGAATAGACGGACTCATGAGCGGGCAAAACAGAGGAAATTGAGGTTCCAGGCGAAACGGAAGGAATCGGCGTCGGATCCGACCACGACGACGGCAAAGTCGTCAGAAGGACAGGCGGAGGTCAGGGCCGAAGAGAGTCAGGAAACGGAAGCAGAACGCTATGCAGAAGAGCAACAACAGGAGCAAGATCAAGAGGACGGATTGAGCTCGATAAGTGCTCGATTCGAAGAACTGGACAAGTCGGAGGATAGCACAAAAACGAACATGAAAGGAAAAGGGACTGGAAGACGCGATAAACGTGGAGCTCGACCGTCCTCTTCGTCTCAGAAATCTGGAAATGTCCCAAATACGCATTTCGCACCTGAAGAGATTGAAGGTATGTCCGGCACCTCGGTAGTAGGCTCGCATGCTGACCCGATGTAGAGATCGTCAATCAGTCCAACAAGAACGAGAAAGAAGATCCGACCCGGCCCAAGCCTGATGTTCTGGCTAGTGGTCGAATACAGGCTGACACAGTCAAGATTGAGGGCACGTCTCGGTATACCTCTATGTGCATGAGGCTGATGATCAGAGGTCACGCCAATGCGAAAGATGAAAGTAGCAAAGCTGGCACATGGTCTCCATCGTGTTCTGTTCAGGTCAGTTCACACTCTGACCTCTGCTAAACATATCACCTGATACCCAGTCCTGGAGTCCACCCACACCGTGATCTACGGAGTGGAATCTGGAATTTCCCTAGTGAATTCTCACAAATCCCTACGCCGAAGGAATACGCTTTCGACAGGTCACCTAAATATATCACTCCTTCCCAAGATGAAGTCGGTCATTTTCTGTCAACTATGGAAATGAGCTGATCAAGGAGGAACTACTTTCGTTGGCTAGGAGGGAGAAATGTAAATTCATCGGATCGACCTCGACTTTGACTGGTGCATTCAGTCATATCTATTTCGCCATCAGTGGTATGTCCCCCTCTTTACATTCAATGATTGTCATTAACAGCAATAGGCGGGAAAGGGGTAGATCTATCCACTTTCAGTCAGAGTTTCGCTTCAGAAGTGAGTACACCCTCAGCTATACTTCTAACAATCACTGATAGACAGCGATCAGATTTCACGTCCGGAGCGGAGATACCAGCTTGTCTCATCTTAGGTCCATTGGGTGACGGACGGTACTACGTCGATAGTGATAAACAATACGATACAGAGAATATCCTTAGTGAATACGTGAGTCCTCACAGTGGACTCGATCGATGAGTGGCTGATGAGAAAGGGGGTGATATTGGAGAAATTGCTCGTGACGGATAAAAACAATTTCAAGCGATTCTTGAACTCCTCACCGCCTGAATCGGTGACCGAGGCCGAGAGGAATGAGAAGGAAGCGTATAGGTATTCCAAGGTACGTCCAGCGATTTCACCGTCTGTTTTAGACTCGGTCTGATGATAGTTCGGAAACCTAATGATGCGATCACAGCTCGATTGTCAGGACGACCGATTACCAGGTTCAGGTGTATTTGATATCAAGACCAGAGCATGTCTACCCATACGGCACGATCGAGCGAATTACCTCGTAAGTAATTATCTTGACCTGTTGTGCGGGGTTAACGAATAGGACAATAGCCAATACTCGATCCTCAAAGATAAAGGCGCCAGGTTGTCGTTCGAGAAGGAATATTACGATATAGTCCGGGCTGGAATGCTCAAATGGAGGTCAGTCCTCTCCCTCTTTTCACCACGATTGATGGCTGACGATCAGTCTGCAAGCGAGAATAGGAGGGATGGACGGTATTTTCGTTGCTTATCATAATTGTAATCGACTCTTTGGATTCCAATACCTCCCAATGTAAGCTTCCGCCAGCGCGAGCAAGTCGAGGCAAAGCTGATGAATAGGGCGGAGATAGACGACCGTATATTCGGAGGTTCCGAAATGGGTCAACAAGCTTTCAACCTAGTAGTCTCGTTATTCGAGACCTTGATCCAACATTGCGCAGATGCATTCCCAGGAAAGGTGAGCCAACGCCTTTTGTGATCGATGATTAGCTGATCAGATAGGAAGTATCGATCGTGATTAGAAAGAACCCAACGCCTGAATCTAATAATGTGATTGCATACGTTACGCCTACTTCGCCTGAGAAGGGGAAGGGAGACCAGGTCCAGGCGTTTACAATGTCTTTTACGAGTTATGTGAACGGACGGAAGATTAGGAGGTTGTTGGATAACGACACCACAAATCCACAGGAATGTACGTTATCATCCCCCTCTCTCCTTCATCTCAATCTTCTCATCAGCTCCATGACAACAAGATTTGAGGCGAAAGGATTTTGAGCTGACTATCAAGGGTCGGTAGAATACACAATAACCAAATCCCCTCCATCATCCCTCGAATCAATCAAAACAGGTCTAAAAGGCGCAATAAAAGATATCAAGGGCATATCATCAGTCTCCGTACCTGAAGGTAAATCGATCGAAGAGATGAGTACAATCAGTCCGTCTATAAGGTGGAAGAACCCCGATAAGCGGATTTTGGAGTTGAGAAAAGAGGCAAAGGATAGTGCCGGGGTTTATGGGCGGATGAAGAAGGGTTGGAAGGATTTGGCTGCTTGGTGGGCGCCATAAAGGTGTTGCTCCGGCAGGAGCGAGGGTGTGAGCTGCTACGGAGGAATGCGGGTGTGAGCATAGATCTTCATCGTCACTATCTGTTGTATTTGACTTGTATGTCGAGCCATTATAACCATTCATGTATCCACTACATTACGCCTCATCGGGCTTCCCCGATCGGCCAAGATTCACCGTCTTGAGCGTCTTCGCGTTGTGAAGTATCTGACTCCGCGAGCCAATTACAAGCACGTCTCTAAACGAGTCAGCCTTGGGAAGCCAGAACAGATGCATGTACACTGGCTGACCTAAGAGACGAAAACGCCTGGGCGGCATGTCGGGTACCGGCTAATTAATTCTGGGTGGGGATTTCACGGAGCAACGCCGAACCACCGAAGTTCCCCCGCAATGGTCAGTCTTCTCAATCAAGTGAATATCAAGTAATGACGGCTCAGCTTGTTTCTGTCTACTAACAGAAAATAGTAGGATGTCGACTGATGATCGACAATACCGTCTTGGACCCATTCAAGAAGATGGGCAAGCCGAAGAGGATGAGGAGGATACCAGCTTCAAGCCAGTAGAGGACTTGGACGATTCACCATTGATTTTCGAGTTCTTAAAGCGCAGAAGACCCTTGCCGAGTCCTAGGAGGTTGGATTACATGTTGTGAGTCGATTTCTATTTCTATCCACGAAATGATCGCTGGTGATGCTGATGTTAGTTATGCTTTGTGTTTCGCACTTGTACTCGAGGGATTTAATGATGGTACCTCCTCCCTCAACCAGAGATTGGATGAGTTGCTGATGAATAGGTGCTCAAGGTCCATTACTGCCGTTTCTTCAGAAACACTATGATGTACGTCTGTTCCATATTTGGTCTTTTCTGGATACTAAAGCTGATGAACAGATTGGGTTCTTGACCAGTACGTCTTCTGACCCCGGTCCCTCTCCCTGATCCGATTCCTCGGAGAAGCTGAACAGCAAGTGTCCTTCTACTGGGTC